>SDBV01001338.1_pt1 | contig 37102 bp, 26 predicted proteins | sample 2277081 | NCBI WGS metagenome assembly SDBV01 (sample SAMN10402039, study PRJNA504765) | marine sediment metagenome | isolation source: marine sediment core GS10_PC15, 223 cmbsf | place: Arctic Ocean: Southern Knipovich Ridge | collected 2010 | reverse complement strand
GAAATTAGCTCTGTTGTTAATTGTTTTCGTCGTGGTCGCGGTCATCGCGGAAGCCCAGGCGGGCCCGCTGCCTGGCCCCATGCGTTTGTTCTGGGCTGACAATGATGGCGATCCGAATGACTCACGCGTCATCGCCGCTCCCGGCGAGACGGTGTTCATTCAATTGTTGATCAACAGCGGGTCCAACCAGGGCAACGGCGCCAGTTTTTTCCTGGACGCCGATTGGGATCCCGCCGTAGTGGCTTCGGTCCCCGTGGCTGGTCAGTATGTGACCGTCGATACGACCATGTACATGATGTTCCGTGATTACCAGAATCCTGGCGGAAGTTCATGGAACTACACCGGTGTTGAGGTCGTCAGCTACGGCGCTGGCTTGGACACGCTGAACATCGACTTCAACGGTCCGGGTAACCTGTATCCGTATGGCAACGGCGGCGCCGAACCCGGCCCGACCGGCGAAACGGGCACGCCCGGCGCTCTGACGGCATCGCAGTACTTCAGCACGATCGGTTCCGGCGGCGTCATTGCCGGTTTCTGGGTCCCGATTCGCGCTGACGCCGTAGTCGGTTCCACGACGCGTTTCGATGTCAACGTGAACAGTTCGGGCCTCTGGGGCGGTGGCGGCTGGGATTCAGCCTTGACCGCGGCCGGCAATGAGCACGGCACTGACTGGCTCAGCGCCGGGGCGGCCGACTTTTCCATGATCATCACCGTCGTCCCCGAGCCTGCTACGATGAGCCTGCTGGCCATCGGCGGCATCGGTGCTCTGATCCGTCGCAAGAAGTAATTGCTGCGGCAAGAGTTGGTTGATTGAAGCAACCCGTGAGGGATGGTCTAGGTCCGCGGGACCTTGGCCGTCCCTCCTTTTTTTTTCTTGGCCGCCCTTATTGCTGTTCTTTCCCGCCTTTTCCGGCAGGACCAAGTTATGGTTGTCGGTCAACGGGCTTCAAGTATGTCTGGAGGCGCGGTCGGCGACTTCCCCGGCCGACTGGCCGGATCGCAGTCGGTATGGCCGGCCACAGGCCACAGGTGAGGGCAGGCGGCCCATGCTGACGGAATCCCGACTTGTTTTCACAGTTTTTCTTGTGGGGTACGACGAGTTGCCGTTGATCTGCCCGGCCCGGTGGCGCGCGTTGTAACACTTGTTGGGAGAGGGCGGTGCAGGGGACATGCTTGCCGGCGAGCCCGGAGGTTCGGTCATTTGCCTGCCAAAACTTGAGCTTTTTTCTCGGTCGGCCGAACTTTTCTCTTTTCCTTGAGGACAGCTTTTGTTACACTGCAAGGTCAGTTCTTGGTGAGGTATTGCAGTCCCTGTCTGGCGAACTTTATGTTATAGAAATGTCGGGTGGGCTCTTGTCGCAAACGAGTTGAGGTCTGGAAGTTGTGCAGGTGTGTTGCCTGTCAACGCGAGGTTTTGGTCCCCTTTGGAGAGGCCAATGATCGAAGAGGGCCTAGCATATCAGCGTGAGCGGTCTTTAACGAGGAGTTCTTTTATTAGGAAGAAGGAGTCAAGTTATGAAGAAATTAGCATTAGTGGTAACAGTTGCAGTGATGTTCGCTCTGGTCGCAAGTGCCAGCGCCAACGTGCTGCCTGGTAACATGAGGTTGTATTGGCGTGACAATGACGGCGCCCCGAACGATGGACGCGTCACGGCTGCCCCCGGCGAGACTGTGTTCATTCAGTTGAGCATTAACAGCACGTCGAACCAGGGCAACGGCGCCAATTTCTTCCTCGACGCCGACTGGGATCCCGCCGTCGTGGAAACGACCGCCGCGCCTGGCGGCTATGTGGCCGTTGACACCACCATGTACATGGTGTTCCGTGATTACCAGAATCCTGGTGGAAGTTCGTGGAACTACACCGGTGTCGAGGTCGTCAGCTACGGTGCCGGTTTGGACACGCTGAACATCGATTTCAACGGTCCGGGTAACCTGTATCCGTATTCGAACCCCAATGGTGGCGACACCGGCGGCGCTCCGATCGGCGAAACAGGAACGGGCGGGGCCATCACGGCCGATGAATATGTGGATGTCCATGGTTGGACCGGTGGCGTTATTGCCGGTTTCTGGGTCCCGATTCGCGCTGACGCGGTCGCCGGTTCTTCGACGCGTTTCGACGTCAATGTGAACAGTTCGGGCCTGTGGGGCGGTGGCGGCTGGGATTCAGCCTTGACCGCTGCCGGCAATGAGCATGGCACTGACTGGCTTAACTCTGGACAGGCCGACTTTTCCATGATCATCACCGTAGTCCCCGAGCCTGCCACGATGAGCCTGCTGGCCATCGGCGGCATCGGCGCTCTGATCCGTCGTCGCAGGAAGTAAGCGGACAGAAATAGGTGATCGGAGCTACCCCCCGTGGGGGATGGTTAGGGCCCAAAGGGCCTTGGCCATCCCCCGTTTTTTTTTGGATCATCCCCATTTATTGCTGCTTTCCCCGCGATCTTTCTGGTACACTGAGAGACGGCTGTAAGAATGGACCTGCTCGGGTGTTCCGCGCCCGGGTCAACGGTCCTCAACTATGTCTGGAGGCCCGTTGTCGGCCGGTTGATGGGGTCGCGTCATAGCGGCGTGTACTCCCGGTCATGCGTCCGCAATATTGTAAGACCTCGTTGGAAAGGATAGATACGATGAAACTAGAGAGAGTCACAATCGCCCTGGCAGTTCTGATTATGTCGTTGTCCAGCTCTGCGATGGCCTGGGAACTCGGCGACTCCATTATTCAGTTGGCAGCTGAGCCGCGCATATTGGGCCCCGAAGAAGATTTCCCGGGAATGTGGGAATACGCCTACGACCTTATTGGCACGGTGCGTGAGGATGGCAAGAACTATACATGGGCCAATATGGTCAACCTCAGGGGCTTTGATGCCGACTTGATGCTCAATCGCTGGAATAGTGCGGGCGACCGCTGGGACGGCACACAGGCCGACCCGTGGAACTACACGCCCAGGCAGAGATGGACCGGCAACGCCGCGGGCAAGCCAATCCCCTACAGCGGAAACATTTACTACACCAAATGGCCTTCGTATTGGGGCGTCACGCCGGGCACCGAGCCCTTCAACTTTACGGCATGGCATGAGCCGAAGGATATCAAGCAGATCAACTGGTACACCTACGAGATCGAGTACGATGCCAATCCGGGCGCTGTCAACCAGGCGTGGTACACGGACAATCCCTGGCACTCGGGCAGTGAATACACGCGCGCAGACAGCTACTGGCCTTCCGCACGGGCCGGCTACTACAACGCGTCGGGGGACTACATCGGACCGGGCCCCGACGGCATTCGAGGCAACGAGGATGATGAATACAGCGACCCCTACTACCTCTCCGACGGCATCGAGTTCGAGAACGCGGGCACCTCTTTCTATGGGGCCACGGGCGTGCTGCTGACGTTCCGCGTCGTGCATCCCAACCCGCCCACCACCCTCGAGACCAGCACTGTCACTTGGAACCCTGGCGAGAAAATCGTCGGGCCGTCGCAGTCTGTGACCTATGCCCCCGGCGACGTCAACGAGGACGGTGTCATAGACGGCGATGACATCGACCTGATGGGCGATTACATCCGCACGGGCATCGCCCCAACCACCGCTAACTACGACCTCAGCGACGATGGCGCGACCGGCGGGACCGACGGCAGCGTGACCATATTGGACCTGGACTACCTCGTCCGCTTCCTGGTCGAAACGTCAGCCGTCGATGGCGACGGTAACCCGATCTTCGGCACGCAGTACGGCGATTTCAACCTCGACGGCGAGATCGAACTCGGCGACCTGACCAGGCTCGGCACGTATTACGGCGTGGGCGATAAGTGGGCCGAGGGCAACGCCAACCGCTACCTGGACGAGCTGATCGAGCTTGGCGACCTGACGATTCTCGGCACGTATTACGGCGCCAGTAACGGCGGCGTGGACGCGATCCCCGAGCCGATGACCCTAAGCCTGCTGGCCTTGGGCGGGTTGGCTCTGCTGCGTCGTCGCAAGTCGTAGATCCGCCGTGGCGGGAAGTAAGAAGAACCTGCGGAACGGAATAGTGTGACGTGGACCCCATGGACGTTCGTCGAGGACCGAACATTATGAGACCATGCAGAATCACAATCGCCCTTGCAGTTTTGATAATGTCGTTGCCGAGCTTTGCGATGGCCCGTGAAGCCGTCCCCGGCGACACGATTGTTCAGTTGGCAGCCGCGCCGCGCATATTGGGCCCGACCGAGGACTTCCCCGGCATGTGGGAATACGCGTACGACGTCGTCGGCACGACGGATGCGGATGGCATCAACTATGGGTGGACTCGCTTCGCGGTGCTGCACGGGATCGATACCACCTTGGTGGCCAATCGCTGGAACGATGCGGGCGAGCTGTGGGATGGCACGCAGGCCGACCCGTGGAACTTCGAGCCTAAGCAGAGGTGGTCGGCCAACGCCGCAGGCAAGCCAAGACCACATTCCGGGACCATCAGATACACTAAGTATCCTTCGTATTGGGGCATCACGCCGGACACCGAGCCTTTCAACTTTGGGGCATGGCATCAGCCCAAGGATATCCGCGTGCTCAACTGGCAAACCTACGACGTCGTGTACGATATCAATCCGGGCGCCGTCAACCAGGCGTGGTATACGGACAATCCATGGCACACGGGCTTTGAGTACCCGCACGGTAGCAGCGTGTGGGACTTCGCACGCGCCGGGGTTCCCACGTGGACTCGGGACTACATAGGCCCGGGGCTCGACGGTATTGAAGGCACTGGGGATGATGAGTATGGCCCCTCGTATGTCTCCAGCTACGACCCCGAAGGCATCTCCTTTGAGAACCTGACCAATGTGACCGGCGGTATCTTTGGACTTACGGGCCTGCTACTGACGTTCCGCATCGTTCATCCCAACCCGCCCGGCGAGATCACTTGGACCACATACAGCGCCGGCGTCAGCGGCACGATCGTCGGGCCCATGCCCTCTGCAAGCTTCGACCCCGGCGACGTGGATGAGGACGGCGACATCGACGCCGATGACATCGACCTGATGGCCGATTACATCCGCACGGGCATCGCCCCAACCACGGCCAACTACGACCTCAGCGACGACGGCGCGACCGGCGGGACGGACGGTAACATCGACCTGGACGACCTGGACTACCTCGTCCGCTTCCTGGTCGAGACCTCAGCCGTCGATGGCGACGGTAACCCGATCTTCGGCACGCAGTACGGCGATTTCAACCTCGACGGCGAGATCGAACTCGGCGACCTGACGAGGCTCGGCACGTATTACGGCGTGGGCGATAAGTGGGCCGAGGGCAACGCCAACCGCTACCTGGACGAGCTGATCGAGCTTGGCGACCTGACGATTCTCGGCACGTACTACGGCGCCTCTAATGGCGGCGTCGACGCCATCCCCGAGCCGATGACCATGAGCCTGCTGGCCGTGGGCGCCTGCCTGCCACTTTTCCGCAGGAAAACACGGTAGGGCCTGGCCCTGCTGTGTCGTCGCAAGTCGAAGATCCGCCGCGGCGGACCGTAGATCCGTCGAGTCGGAAAGCTAAGTTGAGGACGGAAACGGTGATTTGGCTGGCCCCGTGTTTTTGTGGGATCCTTGCCCTTATAACTGTTTTTCCCCGAGCTTTTCTGGTACACTACGGACTGCTTTTAAGGACGAATCTGTTTCGGTACTCACTCGCTGGGTCAGCGGCCCTCAAGCGTGTTCGGAGGCGCTGTTTGTGATCGGCAAGTGAGGCTGGGTCCGGTTCCATTATGAGGTGTTCACAATAAGGTCGAGTGAGAGTCTAGTTGGAAAGGAACTATTATTATGAAATTTCTCAAAATCAGTGTTGTCATCGCGGCTCTGGCCATGATGACAGGCAGCGTTGCTTATGCCCGCACGACGGTTTTTCCTGGTGACACGATCATCGAATTGGCGACGACTCCCCGAATGTTGGGCGCCGGCGAGGATTTCCCCGGAATGTGGGAGTACGTCTACGACGTCGTTGGGACTACCGACGCCGGTGGCCAGAACCGTGGCTGGGGCAATAACGCCTGGCTGTCAGGTTTCGACTCGGACCTGATGGTCAACCGGTGGAAATACGGCGGCTTTGACCCTGACGGAATACCGAACAGTGGCGACGAATACACCGTGACGACGCCTATCCTCTGGGATGGCGTGGCCGCTGACTCAGCGAATTATGTGCCTAAGCAGAATTGGACGGCGGCGTCCGCCGGGCATGGGACGGTCTACAATCTCTTCATTAACGCGGAGCGTTGGCCCTCACTGGCAGTGCCGGTTCCAATGTGGCCCGGGGGCCCCAACACCTTAGCGTGGGCTCAACCCAAAGATGTCCTCATGAGTTGGAACAGCATCTCATACCTGGAGAATGCCAATCCGGGTGTCGTCAACCAAGCCTGGTATGTGGACAATCCTTGGCACGCGGGGTCTGAATACAGCGAGGGCGAGAGTGTCTGGAGTTCCTCGGCCGTCGACGCTGGCGGCGATGGCATCAGTTTCCGCAACACCAACGGCAACCTGAGCGCCTTTTACGGGCTGCCCGATCTGCTGCTGACCTTCCGCGTTGTCCACCCCAACCCCCCCGGTGATATCACCTGGGGTACATACCACAACGGCGCGGGCTTCCGCGATCCGGGGGCCGACGACATTTACGGCACGGCGGATGATATCGGGCCTGATGGTATTGACGGCACCGACGATGATCTGTACGTGGACACCATACGCTTCCTCAACTATGGCCCTGATGGCATTCCGGACAATTATGACCTTACAGAAGAGGAACAGGCGAGGGATGATGTATGGACCTCGAACCCCACGGCGACGATTACAGGCACGATCACCGGACCGTCGCAGTCTGTAGGCTTTGACCCCGGCGACGTCGATGAGGACGGGGACATCGACGCCGATGATATCGACCTGATGGGCGATTACATCCGCACGGGCATCGCCCCAACCACGGCCAACTACGATCTCAGCGACGATGGCGCGACCGGCGGGACCGACGGTAACATCGACCTGGATGACCTGGACTACCTCGTCCGCTTCCTGGTCGAGACCTCAGCCGTCGACGGCGGCGGTAACCCGATTTTCGGCACGCAGTATGGCGATTTCAACCTCGACGGCGAAATCGAACTCGGCGATCTGACGAGGCTCGGCACGTACTACGGCGTGGGTGATAAGTGGGCCGAGGGCAATGCCAACCCGCACCTGGACATGCTGATCGAGCTTGGCGACCTGACGATTCTCGGCACATACTATGGCGCCAGTAACGGCGGCGTGGACACGATCCCCGAGCCGATGACGATGAGCTTGTTGGCACTGGGCGGCTTGGCCGTTATCCGCAAGCGTCGTAAGTCGTAGATCCGCCGAGGCGGGTAAGCTGAAAAACTTCCTGCTCGCAGGAAACTATACATAAACAAACGGGCGGCCCGGCTGGGTCGCCCGTTTGCTATGCGCTGTGGTTGGGTTGCCCGCCTCGGCGGATCTACGACCGGGGGGGCTACAGCTCGCGGATGCGGTCGACGTAGTAGTTGTAGTCCGCCCAGGAGATGTCCGGCGAGGCCTGGTCGTCCAGCGTGGGGATAAAGCCGCCGCATTCCATGAGCGGCTTGACTTTCGTCTCGATGGCGGCGTCGATGGACTTCTTGCCCGCTGCGACGGTGCGGATGCCGATGTTGCCCACGAACCGCATGTCACGTCCGTACTCTTTGCACAGCTCAACTGCGTCCATGCCCACGAACTCCTCGCAGGGCCAGGTCGTGTTGAAGCCCATCTCGATCATCGTGGGAATGATCGGGCGGATGTCGCCGCTGGACCACATCACGATGCTCTGCACGTCGGCCTTCTGCAGGGCCTCGATGACCGGCGGCTGATGAGGCTGCCAGAATTCGCGGTACATCTCCACCGAAATGTGGGGGCCGGTGCGGTAGGCGAAATCCTCGGCGATACAGCAGTAGTCCAGCTTCACGTGTGCGGTGACTTCCGCGATGACCTTAAGCGCCATCTCCGTGCGGTGGGCGAACATGTCGTGCAGCAGGTCGGGCTGATCGTAGAACGCCATCATGAACGGTTCGAGCCCCATCGCATATAGGCCCAGGCGGAAAAAGTACGGGTGAATCACCAGGCCGACCGGGTGGTCGGTGGCGTCGTACTTGGCCCACCCCTCGGCGTTCCAGTTTGTGTAGCGGGCGGGGTTGTCTGCGTCCAGCCGGCTGCGATATTCCTCCCAGCTTGCGCGGTCGGTAACGGGGTGGCTCTCGTAGCCTTCGTAGGTGTATTGCGAGGTGTCCTTGGGCCGTTTGAGGACGATGCCGTACAGGTTGCGCTCGTAGACGTAGTCGTCATCCTCGCGGAGAACTTCCGCCTCGTATTCCGGCAGGGGGAAGAAGTTTATCCACAGGGCTTCGGGGCTCATCATGCCGAGTGCTTCGGCGGGCATCTTGTCGGCGGGCAAGCCTTCCCGCCGCCAGCGGGCGAGCGTGGCTTCCTCGTAGCCTTCGATTTCCATCACCGGCATGCCGCCGGCGGGTTGGTAGTTCATAATGCTGCGAAACTGCTCTCGTGCGTTCATACTTATTCCTAGTCAATCGCGGCGGCGTGGCGGCGTTTTGGTGCGTAGCTTAGTGATCGGCCGAGTCTTCCCATGCCCCATGCAAGTGAGTTGGCAAGTAACTGGCCCATTGCCAACAATGTTATGATGCCCTGCCAGCCCATCTGTGGGTGGTAGCCACCTTTCGGCTTGTACAGAAACAGGGCGCGGATTGGCCCGAGATCCTTGTCGGCACCGTGGCTGCTGAACTCGCCGCAACCGTCGACAAATATCTCCAACGCCATTAGCCCGCCGAATGAAAAGGCCAGCCCGAACAGGACCACTATTATGTGAGTCTGAAGGGACCTCCGCTTACGGATTTTGAACGGGATATCTACACTGTCGGCCAAGTGGCTTACTCCATGTCAATCGCTGCGGCGTGGCGGCCGGTGTCGGGGTCGCCTGCTGCGTGAATCATACCGGATTGCGCATCGAGGTGCAGCATTACCGGCGTGGCGATGGGGCCTTCGGTGGTGGTTACGGTATGGCCTCGCCCGGCGAGCTCATCGCGCACGGCCTGGCTGATGCCGGTGTGGGCGTGCAGGCTGGCGAGCGGCTGGCGGGCGTCGGCGCGGACGGCGGTGGGGTCGAACGAGTTCTCGTGGTGGAACGTGTTGAACCGCGGCGCGGTGACGGCTTCGGCGGGAGTCATACCGAACTCCAAAAGATTGAGCAGCACGTTGAGGGCGGTCTGGTCCTGCAGGTCGCCGCCGGCTACGGCTATGGCGGCGAGGGGAGCGCCGTCCTTGAGGACCATCGTCGGCGTGAGCGTAATCCGCGGGCGTTTGCCCGGCTGAATGCAGTTGGGGTGGCCCGGGCAGGTGTTGAGGCTACGGATGCGGTTGCCGTGGGTCACGCCGGTCGCTCCGCCATCGCCCTTGTCGCCGAACACATTGCAGCTCGGCGTGGCGGCTACCATGTTGCCCCAGCGGTCGGCGACGACGCACGTAGTCGTCCCGCCAGGCCCGGGGCGATACGTGCCGGGGTGCGTGACAGCCTGCATGCCCAGGGGATCGCCGGGGCGGATCTCCGCAGACGCGGCGGCCAGGTCGATCAGCTCGCGACGGATGGTGGTGTAGTCGCCCGAGAGCAGCGCCGCCATCGGCACGTCGACGAAGGCTGGGTCGCCGTAGTATTCATCGCGGTCGGCGAAGGCGAGTTTTATTGCCTCGATGAGCACGTGCACGTAGTCGGGCGAGAGATGGCCCATGGCCTTGAGGTCGAAGCCTTCCACCAGCCTCAGCATCTGTAGTAAGCTAGGCCCTTGCGTCCACGTATCGCACTTGCAAACGGTGTAGCCGTGGTAGTCGACTGTGACGGGGTCTTCGATGGCGGTGTGGTGGGCGGCGAGGTCGGCCTTTCGCAGAAAGCTGCCGCCGGCGATGTACCACGCTTCCAGGTCATCGGCGATGTCGCCCTTGTAGAAGCGGTCGACGGCGGCTTGGAGTTTTTCCTCTCGGCTGCCGGCGGCGCTGTGCTCGGTCTCGATCATCTTGCGGATGGTCGTCGCCAGGCGTGGATACCAGTCCTTGCCGCCCGCGTCCAGCAGGGCGAGCGTGGGTCGGACGGCCTCGGCGAAAGTCTTGAGGCCGAACTGTTGGATGGCTGTGACGCACAGGTGCATCGCACCGGGCACGGGGGCTGCTTTTATGTCGCCGTCGGTGGGGATGCCGTTAGCGAGGTACCACTCGGTGGCGGCGGGGTCCAGCGGGGCACGGCCCAGGCCGGAGAGCACTTTGGTTTGCTTGCTGGCAGCGTCGTGGATGATGAATGGGATTTCCCCGCCGATGGCGTACCAGCCGTGGTCGGTGATGCTCAGGGCGAGCAGCGTTGCCGCCGCGGCGTCTGCAGCGTTGCCGCCCGCCGTCAGCAGTTCGATGCCCGCTGCCACAGCATCCGCCCCGCCGGCAGCAACCGCGCCGCCGCGCCCGGCTGCCTGCCAGTTCATTTCGCCGTCTATCGAGCAAGCGTGAGTCATGTGTGTACCTTATGTATGCGTGTGACTGGGTGCCATGCTTCTGTCTTCAGAAGCATGTTTGCGGTCGGCCGATCGGACACTTTTGCCGGCTACGCATGCTTCTGCGAACAGCCAGAAGCATGGCACCCGCGTTGATATCATTGGCCGTCGCGTGGCTACTGCATGGCGCGGCTACTGCTGCTCGGTGAACACTTCCAGTGCGGCCAGGGCGTTTTCCAGGGAGGTCTCCGGCTGGAGTTCCTTGGCCGGGGCGAGTATGAAGCCGCCGCCTTTGCCCATCTCGCGGCGGAGCTTGCGGACCTCGCCCGTGATGTCGTCGGGCGTGCCGAACGGCAGCGTGCTCTGGCTGCCGAGGCAGCCCCAGAACGCCAGCTTGTCGCCCCATTGGCGTTTCAGCTCGTATGGGTTCATGCCGCGTGCCTCGGGCTGGCAGCTTTCCAGCACGTCCAGGCCGATCTCTATCAGGTCGTCCATGATGTCCACCACGCTGCCGCAGCAGTGGGTGAAGACCTTCTTACCCTGCGCCTTGGTGGCGGCGTATATCTTTTCCTGGCGCGGCTTGAAGAACTTCCGCCATCGCTCGGGGCCGATGATAATGCCGCGCTGGTCGCCCCAGTCGTCGCCGAAGAGTATGCCGTCAGCCGGGATGTTCTTGCAGGAGTCCACCATCGCCAGGAACAGGTCGGTCAGTTTGTCCAGCAGTTCGCCGAAGAAGTCTTCCTCGGCGATGCAGTCCATCAGCACGTTGTTGAACCCGCGAATGCCCCACGCGTTTTCAAACAGCCCCCAGCCCATGTTGAGCATGCTGAACTGGTCGGGGTGGGCGTCGATGTTCGCCTGGGCGCCCGCGTTGGACTCCTTGGCGTTGGCGATGAACTTCTCGATCGGCGGGAAGGTGTAGTTGTCGAATGACGGCTCGGGCATGCCGGGCGTTTCCAGGTGGAAAGGCCTAAGGTCCATCCGCCAGGTCGTGCCGTAGGCGTCGGTGGATATTGGGTTGTTCTCCTCGTAGGTACGCATCTGCGAGTCGACGCCGCCCACGAAGTTGAAGTACGTTGCGATCCGGTCGCGCCAATCTTCCGAACCGAAGTGCTCATCGAGTTGTGTGGCTACGGCGGCGTCGATGGGCAGCGTGTAGGGGATGGGGTCGGTTTCCCGATGTTCGATTTGTGCGAGGATGATTTCGCGAGGCGTCATGGCGAGGCTCCTTGTTGGTAACGATTTTGGGGTATGTTACAGCAGGCGCGTGGGGGCGGCAAGTGTGATGGGGGTTACTCAAGTTGCGATTAGATGTCCACGCGCATTAGATGTCCACGCGAATTAGATGTTCACGCGCACAAACGCCCACGGACAGCTGTCCGTGGGCATTATTAACCCACGAAACAGATATCCTTTCACGCCCTCCTGCGAAACGCTCTACGCCCTGGGCCAGACTTTCACTGCTTCTTCCATCAGGGCGACTACGGGGATTTTGTTGGGGCACTTTTCCTCGCACTGCTTGCAGGCGTCGCATAGCGCGGGGTCCCAGCCTTCTTCGCCGGCGGCGAGTTTGGCAGTCACCATCGCCTGGGCAGCCTCAGCCGTGGATGGGATTCGCATGTCCGTCAGCGCCGTCAACACGTCGGGAATGCGGATGCCGCTCGGGCACTCGCCGCAGTAGCCGCACGTCGTGCAAAGGTTGCCCGGATTGACGCTGGCGTATACCTCAGCCAGCCGGCCTGTCAGCGTCGCCACTGCCTCATCGCTCATCGCGCCGCCCGCCACGGCCGCTACGCCTTCTTGCGAATGGTCCGCGTAGGTTATGCCGTTCAGCGCCGTCGTAACGCCCGGGGTGAAGGCTACGAACCGCAGGGCGGCTTCGGTCATGTTTTCCGCCCCAGCCTCGGCGGCCAGGCTGTTCATCAGCGGGTTGTTACGCGCGAGCATTCCCCCGGCCAGCGGGTTCATCGCCACCACGCCTATGCCCCGCTCAGCCAGGTAATCGATCGCCGCCGTCCGCCCACAGTTGACCGCGTGGAACGGCAGCGTGACCATGTCGAACTCGTACGGCGAGTCCTTGACGAAGTGGATTATTAGGTCGGCCTCGGCGTGGGTCGTCATGCCGATGTAATCGAACAGGCCCTCCTCGTGGGCCTTCAGCACGCCCTCGAAAAAACCGCCCTTCTTCAGGCCTTCGGCGAACACGTTATCGCTGTGCAGCGCCCAGAAGTGGTACATGTCCAGATGGTCCACGCCGAGCAGTTCCATGGACCGCTCGATCTGCCGGCGGGCCTGGTCGGCGGTGCGTATGCCGAACCCGCCCTTCGGGTCGTAGTCGCACAGTTCTTCCGCGCCGTTGCCGGGCGAGCTCTTTGCCGTGATGATCAGCTTGCTGCGGTCCAGGCCCTTCAGGGCCTCGCCCAGCCAGGCCTCGGAGTTGTTGCCGCAGTAGCAGGGGGCCACGTCGAAGTAGTTAACGCCCAGCTCGACGGCCTTGTGCACCGCCGCGGTGGCCGACTCCGTATCGTGAAACCGCATGCACCCGTAGCCGAGCACGGAAACGTCCCAGCCGGTCTTTTTTACGTGTCTGTATTCCATTGCTAGCTCGCCGCCTTTGCAAGTTGCTCGCCGAGAAGTTTGCAGGCAGCCAGTTCAGCCTCGCCCGGCTTGCCTACGGATTCAGCTGTCTCGCCGATCTTCGTGCCCATCATTCCGAACAGTTTTTCCAGCGGCGCGCGAACGCCGCCCCCGCCGCCGTGCGAGAAGAACAGCCCGTAGCTCTTGTCCGTCAGCCCGGCGGGGTCGGCCTGCTTGGCGATGTACCAATCGTCCAGGAACACCTTCAGCCCACCGGCGAGATAGCTGTAGTAGTCCGGCGTGCCGAACGCGACGACATCGAACTTACGATACGCGTCGATATCCAGCCGCTGCTCGTTGGTGTTAACCAACTGCACTTCCGCACCGCCTGCCCGCGCGCCGTCGGCGATGGCCTCGGCCATGGCGTGAGTGTTGCCGACCTGCTGCGAGTGGTAGAGAATTAGTATAGAGGCCATTTCATGCTCCCTCGTCCGGCTGGACGGTAAAGACAGTGTCGCGAGTAACGAAGAAAACGAGCCCTTACTATCGGCGAAACGAGGCGAATCGTCAAGCGCCCGGCCGGCGGGGCGGGCAAGTGGGGCTTGTTGATGGGCAGGGGTGCGCGATATCATGAATAGCCCGTGGCATGGGCATCTTGCCCATGCGTCCCAGGAGCATCTTGCTCCTGGAAGAAAAGGCAAAGCAGCAACAGCAGCAGCAGCAGAAGAAGAAGAAGAAGAAGCGGCAGAAGAAGAAGCAATCATGGGCAAGATGCCCATGCCACGAAAAGCGACGCCCGGCCGGTAGCTCGGAGGCACTATGCCCGACGCACCGTATGAGATCACCGCAGACATGAAACGTTTCGACCAGCGTAACTCGGCGTTCGCTCGGTCGCAGTCCGATAGCAGCAGCGTAGCTTACGGCAAGAAGGGGCGGTCGGTGGCTGAGCTGATCGCCTCGGACAAGCCGGGCTACGGGCGGGAGGAGTTTGCCCTGCACGCCGGTTCGCGGACGGCTGACCGCGCGCTGCGGAAGTCGTGGCAGGATGAGGACTTCGCCGCCGTCGGCGAGCCCCATCAGCCGGACGATTGGCAAGCGTTCACCGAGCGCGTCAAGCAGGCGGCGAAGCTTTACGGGGCCTCGCTGGCTGGCGTTACGCGGGTGAACCCGCTGTGGCTTTATGCGCCCGCCGAGGGGGCCTACGAAGATGCCGACGAAGATGTCCTGCCACCCGGCGTGGACACAGCCATCGTGATGGCGACCGAGATGGACCACGCGCTAATCGCCGCCTCGCCCGCTGTCGGCGCGTCGGCAGCCACCGGCTTGGGCTATTCGCAGATGGCGTTCGTAGCCGGCAGCTTGGCAGCCTACCTAAGGCAGCTCGGCTACCGGGCGATCCCCAGCGGCAACGACACGGGCCTATCCGTGCCGCTGGCGATAGACGCCGGCCTGGGCGAACTAGGCCGAAACGGCGTGCTACTAACCCAGCCCTTCGGCCCGCGCGTGCGCCTGTGCAAAGTATTCACCGACGCCCCGCTGACGCCCGACGCACCGACCACATTCGGCGCAGCCGACCGCTGCGAAACCTGCACCGCCTGCGCCGACGCCTGCCCCGCCCGCGCACTACCCACAGGCGAGCGCACAGCAGCCGGCCCGACGCCATCCAACAACTCCGGCGCACTCAAATGGTACAATAACGCCGACAAGTGCCTCGCCTTCTGGCGAGTAAACGGCACAAGCTGCTCGAGCTGTATAAAGAGTTGCCCGCTCAATCAGCCGGCTGCTGAATGATAGCCCTGCCTGCTGGCAGGCAGGTGATAAATGGAAAATGCTAAATGAAAGAAGGTGGGGGATATCTAAGATCGAATGGCTAATTGGCTGGGGGGGGTAAGGCATGGCATTACAGACACGGGAGACTACGATGAACAGAATGACGAGCATTATTGCAAGGACGGTGATCTTGGCTGTGTGTATGGCTGCAGCTATGTCGTGCACAAACAATGAGCTGTCGGCCGGCGATGCGGAATGGGCTCCGCGAAGTTTCCGCCTGTCTCACCACTGTTCAGCGGATACAGATGCCGTCCACGTATCAGTTGACGCCTCCGGGCTCGAGGACACCCTTTTCTTTAAGGTCGAGGACTTCACGGCCACAGATCAATCGGGCAGCTCATGTGAACTGACCAGCGCAGGCGTCACGTGGGTAAAGGGCGGCACGGCGATGTTCCTGAATGTGAAGGTCGATCCCGTCAAGACCACGAGCGTCACAGTGGCTGCTCGCCTGAGATTGAACGATGATGTTGTCGACATCGTGAGGGGCTTTCGAAGAAGAACGCCCGAGGAGAAAGAGGCGCTTAATCCCCGCGTCGAGTGGACACCGTTGTTAGAGATTGAGCAACTCACGGTCTCCGAGGCGCCACGGCGTTGTTCGGGACGGTGAGTCCGATCAGGTCCGTTTCTTTGCCTTAGACATTCCGCCGCCTGACCGGCTGCGGGCTACACATGAAAGAGTGGATGATGAATCGATTGAGCATTTGCGTTCTCGTGTTGGCGGCGGCGTTATTGGCGGCGGCTGGTTGCTCCCGCCCACAGCCGGCGGATCGTCCCGCCCAGCCCCAGTCTGCGGATCTGCTGGCAGGCCATGCGTGGCAGTACAGCATCGATGGCGGTGAGACTTTCAGTGACATTCCGCCGGTGATGACCTTCGACGGGCAGAAGGTGGATTTGATATCGCGAATCACCTTCGACGTGGCGAGTATGGAAGGGATGGCTGAGCTTCACCTGCACGTGAAGATGCCGTGGTGGACGCCTTTGGAGATGTCCATCAACGACGCCCGCGTTGAGACGCCCTACGCTGAAATGATCTATTCGGTAGTGCCCGGCATAGACCCAGCCATGCTGACGGTTGGCGAAAACGAACTTGCCATTACCGAGGGTTATGAGAAGTTCGGCGATGGCGAAGACCGCTTGCCGCCAACCACAGCCAAACTTGTGGCTATGTCGGCGGAGGATTTGGCGATTCGCACCGGGCCCGTGCTGGGCGCGTTCGATGGCGAGCAATTCTCCGTGACGTGCCGAACGAACATGCTGGCGCATGTCACTTGCGTCAGCAGGTCTGGCGATTCGTCGCCAGAGTACGATTACAGGATCGTCGGCGAGCGTGGCTTAGTACATGAGTTCGTTGTTTCGAAAGGAGGCATGCCCCACGAGTATCGTCTGGAAGCCACGGTCGATGGCGTGACTCGCAGCACCGCCTGGCTGCCCGTGCCGCAATGGGCCGACGTGAGCGACGGCGACATGCGGTTCGCGGTGGCTGGTGACGTGCAGACGGTGTCCGACGTTTGGCCGACGATTGTCGAGGCGATTATCGAGCAGCAGCCGGACTTTCTGGTGTTCACGGGCGACATGGTCGCCAACGGCCGACACGATTCGTCGTGGGACGCCGAGTTCCTGGGCCCAGCTCGGGAGCTATTCGCCGTCACGCCGCTGTACCCCGTCGAGGGCAACCACGAGTGGGAGTCGCCCATTTTGCCCGACTTGTTCTACACGCCCGCTGCCGAGGGGCGCGGGCTGACGTGGGCCCAGCAGGTGGGCGATGTGCTGCTGATCGCCATCAACGGGCAGAAGGACTACGGCGAGGACACGGCCAACTACGCCTGGCTGGAGGCGACGCTCGCTGAGTCCGACGCCAAGTTCATCTTCCTGTTCAGCCACTATCCGTCGTTCGGGTCGAACCGCTACGGCGGCACAAACGAGGCGGGCGTGCCCATGGACGCCAAGACGCACCAGGCACAGCACGTCATCATGCCGCTGCTGGCCAAGTACAACGCCACCGCCATGCTGACAGGCCACGACCACTTCTACGAACGTAGCGAGCCGCCCGTCGGCGTGACGGCCATAATCTGCGGCGGCGGAGGAGGCCGGCTGGAAGAACGTCGCGACGGCTGGGAGACTCGCAACCCAACGAGCCAAGCCTACACGTCGCAACACCACTACCTCATGTTCGATGTAGTCGGCGACACCTGCACGATGAACGCCTACGCCCTGGACGGCGAGTTAATAGACAGCCGAACGTGGCAGGCGCGGGAATGATAAATGATGAATCTCAAATGCCAAATGAGGGCGGCGGCGGGTTAATCGGGTTAATCGGGACGGTTACCATTTGTCTCTTCTTGTGTGCCATTAAATGGTAACCGCCCCGATTTATCCCGATTTATCGTCCGTGGCGCCCTTGGCGTTCTATCCGGCCAGGTCTGAGCATCGATCTAACCAAGCGCTTGCCGCAAGAGCCTATAAGGTGATCACCTTATAGGCAAATTTATTTGGCACTTGCCAGGATTTTCCCTTGCAGTTTCCCCTGTACCACAATAGATTAAGTAGAGTACATGCGAGGTAGATGGGCAGATCTGTAATGCTCGGCAACGCGTCCTCGCACCTTTCAAGCTGGCCCCATTAGGCCATCCGTTGGGCTGGCCCGTCGCGCAATGAGGAGAGTGGCAGAGGACATCAGGAGTTGTATCTAAAAAGGCCCGCGATGGTCGCGGCCGGGAGCCCATCCGGGAAATCCCGAATTGAGCGAAGTGTAGGACTAAGAAGGGCAATGGATGAGGATTGCCATTACACTGATGGCTAGAGGAGAGAATGCCATGCATAGAGCACTAGTGATAGCGGTGGCGATGGCCGTGTTGGTCGCCGGGGGAGTTGAGGCTGCAGCGAGTGTCATGAGCATCACTTATGATTCGAGCCCGCCCTCGGTTGACGTCGTGGAGTACAACAGCTCCCAGGGGCGGAACACGGACGACAACGGCACGGAGCGCATAGCGTCGGAATGGACGTCGGCGCAGCACAGAATCTGGGGCCAAAGCTTCAGGCACGATGCGGCGGACTTCTGGCTCGACAGCGTCACGCTGATGCTGAACAACGGCGGGGAAGGGACAGCGAACGTCGAGGGCAAGTCGTTCAACGTGAAGGTATTCAGCTTGGACGATATAAACGACGCGACGGCCAATAGCATTCTTCTGGATGTCATCGGGAACATGCCGGCCTCGATGCCGACAGGACTTGGCTACGTGACGTTCGACTTCGCCGTCGCCGACCATGTCTTCATGGCGGCCGGCCAGCAGTACGGCTTTACGGTCGACTTTGCGGCGGAAGGCCCAACGAACATCACGTGGTTTCGTGAAATGATGGACCACGCGAATTACCCCAATGGCCTGGAACTGCTCAGCCGAGATGGCGGGGCCAGTTGGGTCACCGTCGAGGACATACTGGCTTTCTGGGTTGTCGAAGGCGAAATCCCCGAACCGGCCACGATGAGCCTGCTGGCCTTGGGCGGGCTGGCGATAATTCGGCGCAGGAAGAACTAGGGCCATATCGGCCAAGAACATATAGATGTTTCGATCACGGTAACGCCGCCTCCTGTTGGCTGTCGCGCAGTGAGGAGAATGGCAAAGGACATCAGGAGTTGTACCTAAAAAGGCCCGCGACGATCGCGGCCGGGAGCCCATCCGGGAAATCCCAAATTGAGCGAAGTGTAGGACTAAGAAGGGCAAAGATGATGATTGCCGGAACGCTGACGGCTGGAGGAGAGAATGCCATGCATAGAGCACTAGTGATAGCGGCGGCGATGGCTGTGTTGGTCGCCGGGGGAGTTGAGGCTGCAGCGAGTGTCATGAGCATCACTTATGATTCGAGCGCGCCCTCGGTTGACGTGGTGGAGTACAACGCTGTCGAGGAGCGGAACACGAACGACAACGGCACGGAATACATAGCGTCGGAATGGACGTCGGCGCAGCACAGAATTTGGGGCCAAAGCTTTAGGCACGATGCGATGGGCTTTTGGCTCGACAGCGTCACGCTGAAGCTGAACAACGGTGACGGTGGAACAGCGAACGTCGAGGGCATGTCGTTCAACATGAAGGTATTCAGTCTGGACGATATGTTCGACGCGACGGCCAACAGCATTCTTCTGGACGCCACCGGGAACATGCCGGCCTCGATGCCGATGGGAATTAGCTACGTGACGTTCGACTTCGCCGCCCATGCCTTCCTGACAGCCGGCCAGGAGTACGGCTTTACGGTTGATTTTGCGGCAGAAGGCCCAGAGAACGCTACGTGGTTTCGTGAAACGATGACCCACCAGAATTACCCCAATGGCCTGCAACTGCTCAGCCGAGATGGCGGGGCCAGTTGGGTCACCGTCGATGACTCGATGGCTTTCTGGGTTGTCGACGCCCTAGTCCCCGAACCGGCCACGCTTAGCCTGCTGGCCTTGGGCGGGCTGGCGATAATTCGGCGCAGGAAGTCGCAGATCCGCCGTGGCGGAAACTAGGGCCATATCGGCCAAGAATATATAGATGTTTCGATCACGATTACGCCGCCTCCAGTTGGCTGTCGCGCAATTAGGAGAGTGGCAGAGGACGTAAGGAGTTGTACCTAAAGAGGCCCGCGATGGTCGCGGCCGGGAGCCCCATCCGGGAAATCCCAAATTGAGCGAAGTGTAGGACTGAGAAGGGCAGGGATCAGGATTGCCAATACGCTGACGGCTGGAGGAGAGAACGCCATGCATAGAGCACTAGTGATAGCGGCGGCGATGGCCGTGTTGGTCGCCGGGGGAGTTGAGGCTACAGCGGGTATCATAATCATAAGCTATGCTTCGAGCGCGCCCTCGGTTGACGTGGTGGAGTACAACGCTGTCGAGGACCGCAACACGGACGACAACGGCACGGAGTCCATAGCGTCAGAATGGACGTCGGCGCAGCACAGAATCTGGGGCCAAAACTTCAGGCACGATGCGGCGGACTTCTGGCTCGACAGTATCACAATGAAGCTGAACAACGGTGGGGAAGGGACAGCGAACGTCGAGGGCAAGTCGTTTAACATGAAGGTATTCAGCTTGGACGATATGAACGACGCGACGCCTAACACCATTTTTCTGGACGCCACCGGGGACATGCCGGCCTCGATGCCGACGGGAATTGGCTACGTGACGTTCGACTTCGCCAACTATGTCTGGATGACAGCCGGCCAGCAGTACGGCTTTACGATCGACTTTGCGGCGGAAGACCCAACGAACATCACGTGGTTCCGTGAAGCATGGAACAATAACAATTACACCAATGGCCTGCAACTGCTCAGCCGAGATGGCGGGGCCAGTTGGAACACCGTCAATGACTCGATGGCTTTCTGGGTTGTCGAGAGCGAAATCCCCGAACCGGCCACGATGAGCCTGCTGGCCTTGGGCGGGCTGGCTGTGTTGCGGCGCAGGCGGAAGTAACCTCACAGCAAAAATGATACACCCAACGGGCGGCAGCTTTCGGGCTGTCGCCCGTTGTCACTTTCTGGACGAGCAGGACGGCGAGTTAATAGAAGACAGCCGAACGTGGGAGGCGCGGGGGGAATGATAAATGATAAAGTGGAAATGCTAAATGAAGAGGCGTAATGTCTAAATGAGTCGGGCGGTTCTACGGACGCCGGTGTTAGCTTGAAGGGAGTGTGTGATGACACAACTCGTTCATCCGGACTTGTCCGTCATGGACAGGCCTTTGTTCGCCAATGCGACCCCGGCCGTGTTCGCCCTTATCGCCGAAGGGCTGGCGCTGGGGTACCGGACAGGTGCTTGGCCGGGCATGCCGGGCGGCATTCTGTGGGCGGCCCTTCGCGCCGTTGAGCGCGGCGAGGCAGTCTGCCCGGCCCTGGCTGTTATCGAATCGAAAGACGTCGAGCGATACCACGCGGCCAACTACGGCATCTATGATCTGTCCGAGCTGACGGTGGCAATGACCGAGAGTCAAGCTGCGGGGTCCCCTCACGTGGTGTTGCCGTCCACGCCATGCCGCGGCGGGACATGCGAGATTGAGCCCAGCGTTTTCAACTCCGACCGGGCCCTCACGGCAGGCGAGCTTCTGGCCGACATCATCGCCAAGTTCGATTTCAGCACGGCTGCCAATGCTCCCTGGCGCGTCGCCGGCCATGATGTCCGGGAGATCCACGAAGCTCTGTTGAAGGATGACGGCTTTGTGGCCACTGATGCGATGAATGCTCGCGGGCTGATCCTCGACGATAGCAGGGCGGTCTACGACAAGGCGTGCGAACTGGCCGAACGGCGCGGCATGTGGTTCCTGCGTGGGTACGACGTTCAGATGGCCGCGATCGAGCTGGGCATCTCGCAGCTCCCGCTGGCCGAGCAGGAGGCCGTCCGACAGCAATATCAATGGAGCGTCGATGCTGTGATTAGCCAGTTGGACTCCGGTGGATGCTCGGCCATCTACGCCTTCCCGGGCCCAAAGCCCTGGGGACCCAGCGCTGCAGAACTGTTGGGCGTGGGCCTTGCCGATTCGTCTATCCTGGCGCCCTGGCCCACCAAGGAGGACATGCCGCAACTCATCGAGCAACTCAGCGGCGACGACGGCGATCAGCGATGGTGGGCCCTGGAGTACTTAAGCCGCCTTGGCGGCGATGCGAAACCGGCTGTGCAGGCCATAGCCGGTTGCTTGGGTGATGACGAATCCTCGATCCGTCGCACGGCTGCACGAACGTTGGCGCGGCTGGGTCCCGTTGCCGTTGATGCCATAGACGTGTTGATCGAAGCGCTCGACGACGAAGTGGAGGACCTGCAGGTCTGGGCCCTTGTGGCTCTGGCTGGCATCGGCCCGGCGGCGGCATCGGCGCTGCCGAGGGTCTTGGCACTGCGTCAGCAAGAGGATGTAGCGCCCGGGAAGCGCGCTGACATTGTTTCCGCCTTGGTGCAGATCGCGCCCAACACGCCCGGCACTCGCGCAGCTATTCTCGACGACCTGAATAGCGCCGATGTTGGCTTTCGGACCCGTGCCATGCGGGCCCTGGCGACCTGCGACCCGCTGCCGGGCGAGGCGGTGGGCAAGCTCATCGAGGCCCTGGGATGCGAAGAAAGATTCCTGCCCGGCACCGCCGCCGAGACACTGGTGATCTACGGCCCGGCGGGTGAGTCTGCCGTTGCAGCCCTTGCAGAAGCGGTCCGCGCGCCGATCATCGACGACGATAAAGGCAACCCCTACCGGCACTGGCGGTCGGCTGAGGCGTTGGGCGAGATCGGCCCGGCCGCTGCCGAGGCAGTGCCCGCATTGATGGCAGCGATGGAGCGCGACGACGGGACCGTGTCTGCCTACGCCATGCTTGCCTTGGGCAAGATCGGCCAGGCTGCCAAAGACGCACTGCCAGCTATCATCAAGAAGCTTGCTGATCCCGATAGCCGTGGCAGCTTTTTCGCCAAGGCAGTTGGTTACTTCGGCCCCCTGGCTGAAGAGGCGCTGCCGGCCTTGCTGGATATGCTCGTCACGGGCAAGACTTACGATCGCGCCGGCGCCGCCTCAGCGCTCGGCCGAATAGCTCATACGCCCGAGGTCGTCACGGCTCTGACAGCGGCTGCCGGCGGCGACAAAGAGCGTTGCGTTCGCGTCTGCGCCGCAGCCGCCCTGGCCGGTATCGACGGGCAGGACGCAGCCGACCTCGACAAGACGGTCCGGCCGGTTCTTGATGATGCCCTCAGCCAAGGCGACGACGAAGATCGCGCGGCGGCTGCCTATGGCCTCGTCCGCTTGGGGCAAGTGGATGAGGGGCTGGGCATCTTGATCGGCCTTCTTACAGACCGCGATGAGGGCGGCTTGTCTTACGCGGCGACCTCGGCGGCGGAGTTTTTGGGAGAGCTGGGCCCGCTGGCCAAGCAAGCGGACGAGGCCCTGGTTGCCGCTACCCGCCGCAGAGACTCTCGCCTCACCCAGGCCGCATGGGCAGCGCTGAACCGCATACGCAGTTGACACACTGGCCGACCGGCGATCACGCGCGTTCCTGTATCGAGTCCAAATATCCCACCGCGTCGCCGCCTAGTTCTGCTGCGTTGGATTCGTCTGTGTCTATGTGCATGTCCAGGCGGTAGTCGGGGTTTACTCGGACTATTACGTCGCCGAAGATCAGCGAGCGTTCGCCCGGGATGCGGATGCGCACGCGGTCGTGGTCGCGGAGGGCGAACTCCATGGCGTCTTGCGGGGCCATGTGTATGTGTCGCATGGCGCATATCACGCCTTGTCTGAGTTCCACCTGCCCGGCTGGGCCTTCCAGGGTGATTCCCGGCGAGCCGTCGAGCTGGCCCGACAGGCGGATCGGCGCGTCGATGCCGAGCTTGAACTCTTCTGTGCGGGAGATTTCCACCTGCGTTTGCGAGCGGGCCGGGCCCAGCACGCGGACGCGATCGATTCTGCCCTTTGGCCCCAGCAAGCTGACCTGCTCCTGGCTGGCGAACTGCCCGGGCTGGCTTAGGTCGGCGTACCACGTTAGCTCATGGCCCTGGCCGAACAGTTGCCGGACGTGCTGCTCGGTGAGGTGCACGTGGTGGGCCGACGGGCTGATGGGAATGGGCGTCTGGTGGCTGCGGATGACCTTGGTGACCCGCTGGAGCGCCAGCGCCCTTACGGCGCTACGAGCGATGGCGTATTCTTCGTTGCTGCCGGCGACGAGTACGCGCGTGGTCGGGTGGGCGTCGGATATGTCGGCGACCTGGCCCGGCTTGACGGACGCGACACGGTTCTTTGCTTCGTCCAGGTGCACGCCGAGCTTGCCGAGGCTCTGGCATATGCGTGCCCGAATGCCGTGGGCGTTTTCTCCCACGCCGCCGGTGAACACGATGGCGTCGGCCCCGCCGAGCAGGCCGATGTAGGATGCCAGGTACTTCCTCGCCCTGCGGCAGAACACTTCGATGGCCAGCAGCGAACGTGCGTCGCCTCCATCGGCCGCTGCCAGCACAGCCAGCACGTCGCCGGACACGCCGGATATCCCCTTCAGGCCGGCATCGCGATAGAGCTTATCCGCTAATTCCTGCGGGTCGGCGCCGCGGTTGTTTATCAGGTGCAGCACCAGCCCCGCGTCCAAATCGCCAGGCCTCGTCGCCATCACCAGCCCCTCCAGCGAGGTCATGCCCATGCTGACGTCGACGGATCGCCCGCGGTCGATCGCCGCTACCGACGCGCCGCTGCCGAGGTGGCAGACGATGATCTTCATCGCGTCGAACTTCGTGCCCATGAACAGGCAGGCCGTGCGGGCGGCGCCTTTGTGCGATATACCGTGGGAGCCGAACCGCCGGAGCATCGGGTCGGCTGCCAGATCGCTGGGCAGGGCGTAGGTGTAGGCCGCCTCGGGCAGCTTCAGGTGAAAGGCCGTGTCGAAAACCGCGACCTGTGGAACGCTTTCGGTGATGGCTTGGCAGATTTCGATGCCCTGGAGGTTGTATGGGTTCTCGATGGGCGCCAGGTCGAACAAGTTGCGGATTTCGTCTTTGACGTCATCGTCGATGATGGCGGGCCCGTTGAACTTCAGCCCGCCGTGGCACACGCGATGTCCGATGGCCGCCAGCTCGGCCGGCGTCTCCATCAGCCCGGACTCGCGGGCCGTCAGAAAGGCGAATATCTGCGTCATCGCCTCTTCGTGCGTTGGCGGGGATATGGCGGTTTCGCCCTTGCCATTTGGGCCCCAGAAAGTGTGGGAGGCCTTGGCGGCATCGCCCAGCCCGTTAACCCAGCCTCCGGCGACGGCGTACTCGCTTGTCGTATCGAAGTATGCGTACCGCATGTCGTCGCGTCGGCAGCTCAGCGAGAGCACTCGCATTGGCGAGGACGCTCCGAGGGTGAATCGCATGGCTTGCGGCTGGGGTGGGGCGGTAGAGCTCTGCTGGGGGGCCAGGCGGGCCGTCATCAGCCGAGTGAGGAACCGCACCGCCTTTGCGTTGACGGCTATCAGCGGGCCGACTGCCTCCTGCAGAAATACAACAGCCTGCGACGGCTCCGCCGCCACCACGTCGGCGCTGGACGGGTTGCCCGTAAGCAGCGACATTTCGCCGAAGCAATCGCCGGGGTTGATCAGCCCCAGTTGCTGGGCGACCGTCGTGCCGCGGTCTCGCACAGCCTCGAGCTGGCCCGATATCAGAACGCCGAACACTTCGCCGGCCTCGCCGCCGCGGATGCACACGTCTCCCGCGGCGTAGGTGACGGCTGTGCCCTCGCGGACGACTTCGGCGAGAGTTCGCTCGTCGAACCCCGCAAACAACGGATGAGAATGCAACTGGCTGGCGATGTCCATGCAGATAGCCCTTTGAATAATTGTACCACTCTACTATCGGCCGGGCTGGGCAAATCCCTGAGGCCCGGCGGCGAGCGGGTGCTTTCGTGGCCCGTACGGGCGTCGCTTTTCGTGGCCCGCCGCGGCGGGCGTCGCATTTCGTGGCATGGGCATCCTGCCCATGCGTCGCAGGGCCATCTTGGCCCTGCCTTCTGCTTCTGTTTCTTCCTCTTCTTTTTCTTCTGTTGCTGCTTCTACTGCATCCAGGAGCAGGATGCTCCTGGGACGCATGGGCAAGATGCCCATGCCACGGGGGAGGCCCGCGGCGGGCAACGAAAGACTTTTGCTACGGGCTATGTGGCTTCCCGAATGCGGGTGAGGATGGCGTTGACGGTGGGCAGGTTGTCGGCGAGCCAGCCGATAGGCGCCAACTCGCCGCCGGCTGTAATTTCCGCTGCCCCGTTGCGGATTGACGGGTCGAGCGGAATCTGTCCGATCAGCGGCAGCCCGTCCAGCTCCCGGCTGATGCGATCGACGTCGGCGGGGTCGGACACTCGGTTTGCGACCACCATCAGATTCGTCATGCCCAGGTCGCCCGCCAGGTCGCGCGTGCGGAGGGCAGTCTGCAGGGACCATGGCCCGTCGTCCACAACCAACACCAGCGCGTCCATGCTCTCGGCGGTGGCTCGCCCGAGATGTTCGATGCCCGCCTCCATGTCCATTATGATACTGTCGTCGCGGTGCAGCAGCATGTGGCTGAGCAGCGCCTTTATCAGCACGGTGGCTGGGCATATGCATCCGCCGCCGCCTTGCTTAACGCCGCCGAGCACCAGCAGATGAATGTTGCCTATGCGCGTGGCGAAGTCGTCGGGGATGTCGTCGACTTTCGGGTTGAGCGTAAAGTACCCGCCGTAGCCTTCCGATGAGCCGGTGCGTTCTGCGATGAGTTCTTTCATTTCGCCCAGCGGCGTGGGCTGTTTGTCTATGGGCAAACCCAAGGCGGCTGCGAGGTTGGCGTCGGGGTCGGCGTCGATTGCGATTACTTTCGTGCCCGCAAGGCTCAGCGCCGTCGCCAACATTGATGACAGACTCGTCTTGCCCACTCCGCCCTTACCTGAAACTGCAATTTTCATCTACATCTCCATGTCAGTCGGCCGATATTGGCTGACCCGCGTCGGGGCCGGCCTGGCCGATAATATTGTTCTAACGGGACGTCAAGGCATTATAGTCGGCTTGACACACGGTTTCTCAAAACAGTATAGTGCAGGTTTGGCAATTGGACGCGATATTGACGGAACGTTATTGGCCGGCCAGTCGTACTAATTGCGTTAGAAAGTTGATCGCCCGCCGCTCTGGCGCTGCGTAGCCAGCCGGAGCGGGTGGGCGCGTTACCAGCTAGGGTATTTTACCATGAAATCACCGGAAGACCGCAGCATTGATCCCGCCTCAATTGAAGTGCTTAAAAGCATTAGTGACAAGGGGTTGGAGGTGGCCTGGGACCGCTACGACGCGATGCAGCCTCAGTGCCGTTTCGGAGAGTTGGGCCTATGTTGCCGCAACTGCTCGATGGGCCCGTGCCGCATAGACCCATTCGGCGAAGGCGCCAAAGAAGGCATTTGCGGCGCGACGGCCGACCTTATCGCCGCCCGCAACCTCGCGCGAATGATAGCCGTGGGCACCAGCGCCCACTCGGACCACGCCCGCGATGTGGCCCACACGCTGCTGATTGCGTCTGAAGGCGGCGATTACAAGATCAAGGACGAAGCAAAGCTCCGCAAGCTGGCAGCCGAGTGGGAGCTCGACGTCGGCGGCAAGAGCGTTAACGAAGTCGGCAAGGCCGTCGCCGAGGCGGCGCTGGGTCAGTTCGGCCAGCAGACCGGCGCGCTGCGATTCACCAGCCGCGCACCTGAGCTCACCCGCAAGCGATGGGAAGACGCCGGCGTCATGCCGCGCGGAATCGATCGCGAAGTCGTAACCTTGTTGCACGGCACGCACGTAGGAGGCGACAGCGACCCGGTGAGCGTGATGCTGGCCGGCGTACGCGCAGCCCTGGCCGATGGGTGGGGCGGCTCGATGATCGCCACCGAGTTGCAGGATATATTGTTCCGCACGCCCAGTTGGATCCGCAGCCGGGTTAACCTCGGCGTGCTCAAGGTCGACCAGGTTAACATCGTCGTGCATGGTCACGAGCCGATCCTTTCTGAAATGCTCGTCGCGGCCTGCCAGGACCCCGAGCTTATCGCCCTGGCCAAGAGCAACGGCGCGGAAGGCATTTCGCTGAGCGGCATTTGCTGCACGGCCAACGAGATTCTCATGCGGCACGGCATTCCCGTAGCGGGCAACTTCCTGCAGCAGGAACTCGCCATCGCCACCGGGGCTGTCGATTCGATGATCGTCGATATTCAGTGCGTCATGCCCGCGATCACGAAGATGGCCGAGTGCTTCCATACGAAGATTATCAGCACGTCGCCCAAGGCCAAGGTGCCCGGCGCGATGCACATCGAACTCGACGAGCACAAGGCCCTGGACATCGCCAAGCGGATCGTTCGCGAGAGTATCGAAAACTTCCCCAACCGCGACAAGGCGAGCGTCAACATTCCGAACATCTCCAGCCCGCTGGTGGCTGGCTTCTCGGCGGAGAATATCTTCGAGGCGCTGGGCGGCAGGTATCGCCCGAGCTATCGCCCGCTGAACGACGCGATTATCTCCGGGCGAATCCGTGGCTTGGCTGCCGTGGTCGGTTGCAACAACCCCAAACAGCCGGCAGACGCCGGCCACGTCGCGATCACCAAGGAACTGCTCGCCAACGACGTGCTTGTCGCCACCACGGGCTGCACGGCCATCGCCGACGCCAAGGCCGGCCTGATGTGCCCCGAAGCGGCGATGGAGTTCGCCGGCCCCGGCCTGCGAGAAGTTTGCGAGGCAGTCGGCATTCCGCCGGTGCTGCACCTGGGTGCATGCGTGGATATCAGCCGAATCCTGGTGATTCTGTCCAACGTGGTCGCAGAGGGCGGGCTGGGCGAGAGCATCGCCGACTTGCCCGCAGCCGCGGCCGCGCCCGAGTGGATGAGCGAGAAGGCCGTCGCGATCGGCTTCTACGCGGTGGCCAGTGGCGCTTTCACCGTGCTTGGCGAGCCGTTGCCCGTTCAGGGCGCGCCGGGCCTGGTGAAGTACCTCACCGAAGACATCGCAGACACCTTCGGCGGCAAGTTCGCTTTCGAGCGAGACCCGATCGCCGCCGCCCATTTGATGATCGATCACATCGACGCCCAGCGCGAGGCGCTGCACCTGACGGGTCCGATGTTTGAAGTGCCTTACGCCCCCAAGACCGCCGAGCCCGCCGGAGCGGGCGAGTAGCAAGGAGAGCAACACTGTGGCTAAGTTTATTGTGGTCGATGAGACACATTGTTTGGCGTGCAAGCAGTGCACCGTCGAGTGCGCCCTCGCGCACTGCGAGGCGGGCTCCGTTGTGGATGCGTTGGCCGGCGAGGTGCTGCCTCAGCCGCGCGTGCATCTGGAAACCACCGACACCGGCGTGAAGCTCGTGCGGTGCATGCATTGCGAGGAGGCCGCGTGTATAGAGGCCTGCCCAAAAGACGCCATCAGCCGAGAGGGCGACGACGGGCCGGTGATTATCGACGCGGAGCTGTGCATCGGGTGTAAACTGTGCATCAAGGCCTGCCCGTTCGACGCGATCAGCATGTCCACCGCCGAGGAGAAGAAGGTCGTCAAGTGCGACTTGTGTGCCGCCCGGCGGCAGGTTGGCGACGAGCCTGCCTGCGTGCTCGCCTGCCCGACGAAGGCGATACAGTATTGCGAGCTGGACGAATCGGCCAAGGCCGACCTGCGTAAGCTCGTTGAGCAACTCGCCGCCGTCAAGGCAGAGGCCCAGGCGGCGGAAAAGGCCGCAAAGGCCGCCAGCAAAGCTGAAGAAAACTAGCACCAATAACGAAATACTTACCAAAGTTTTCATGCTGACGGAAAGCCGCGATTTGCGGCACCGTCTTGGCCCGGACAGGCCGGCATATACAGGAGAGCCTTATGTCCAGAGAAGTAATGTCAGCGATCATTCGCGGCGCGACCGTCTTTGTCGAGGAAGCCGAGACCATGCTCGCCCGGGCCATCGAGGCCAAGGGCGAAGACCAGGCCATCGAGTTTCCAGGCACGGCCTTCTACCTGCCGATGGCCAACGCCCTGACCGGTCACGACGTTCAGAAGCTCGGCCAGCTCAAGGAAATCGTCGAACACTGTCGCGACTTGCTGCCCACCGCGCCGGCTGACAAGATGTGGCTGCCGTACCTCGGCGACGGCCTCGACGCCGGCGCCGCCACGCTGCTCGCCCTCGAGGCGACCTGCGCGCTGCGCTACCTCAACGAGGAGACCATCGAGCCGGGCTTCAGTGGCTTTATCTCCGATACGATTCTCCGCGAGCTTGGCATTCAGCTCGTCGACGGGCGCATGCCTGGCTTTGCCGCCATTCTCGGACCGGCCCCCACGCAGGAAATCGCCGTCAACACAATCCGCGAGCTGCAAAAACGCTCCATCCTCAGCTTCCTTATATGCAACAGTGACGGGAAGTCGATGAAGGACCAGCTCGACGCCGCCGAAGTCGAGCTCGGCTGGGACACGTACATCGTGCCGGTCGGCAGAGACACGCAGTCCGCCATCTACGTGCTCAACTGGGCCATGCGCGGCGCGTTAACATTCGGCGGGCATGCCAAGGGCGACTGGGCAAGCTGTCTGAAATACTGCCGCGAGCGAATCTTCGCCTTCGGCATCACGTTCGGCCCGATTCCCGACGACTGGTATGCCGTCGGGGCCGGCGCTATTCTGATGGGCTTCCCCGTTATATCCGATCACGAGTCCACCCCGGAGGTCCGGCCGACGGGCGTGACCACCTACGAAGCTCTCGTCCGCGAGCTGGACCACGCGAACATCGTGCCCACCTGCATCGAGGTGCGCGGCGTGAAGGTGAAGGTCGAGGAAGTCGACATTCCCGTTTCGTATTCGCCCGCATTCGAAGGCGAGCGCGTGCGGCGTGAGGACATGCAGATCGAGTTCGGCGGCAAGCGGGCAGACGCCGTCGAGCTGCTGGAAACCGTCGAGATGGATGATATCACTGACGGCGAGGTCGTCGTGACGGGCAAGGACGTCGACGCCTTCGAGCTCGGCGAGACCGTGTGCCTGGGCATCCACGTGAAGGTCGCCGGCCGAAAGGCCAAGACCGACTTCGACGGCATATTCGAGCGGCAGTTCCACCGTTACATGAACGGCGCGATGGGCTTTATGCACACAGGCCAGCGGGACCAGATATGGTGCCGCATATCCAAGGCTGCCTTCAAGGAGGGCTTGCGGCTGGAGCACATCGGCACGATTCTGCACGCCAAACTGCTCGACGAGTATGCGGGCATCGTCGACAAGGTATCGGTGGCGATTACCACCGACCCGGCGGAAGTAACGGCGCTGATCGCCATCGCCCACCCAGCCTTCGACACCCGAGACGAGCGAGTGGCGGGCATGACCGATGAATCGGTCGACACGTTCTACTCCTGCACGCTGTGTCAGTCTTTCGCGCCGAATCACGTTTGCATGATCACGCCGGAGCGGCTTGGCTTGTGCGGCGCGTACAACTGGCTGGACGGACAGGCTGCCTACGAAATCAGCCCGACGGGGCACAATCAGCCCGTCGCCAAGGGCACGTGCATCGACGAAAAAACGGGCGAGTATCAGGGCGTCAACGATTTCGTATTCGACAAGTCCAACCGCGGCGTTGAGCGGTTCGCAGCCTACAGCCTGATGGAAAACCCGATGACCTCGTGCGGCTGTTTCGAGTGCATCGTGGGCATGGTTCCCGAAGCCAACGGCGTGATGGTGGTCAACCGCGAGTACTCGGGCGACACGCCGATCGGCATGACGTTTTCTACGTTGGCCGGCTCGGTCGGCGGCGGGGCGCAGACACCGGGCTTTGTGGGCGTTGGCAGGTTGTACCTGTCCAGCCGAAAGTTCATCAGTGCCGAGGGCGGCCTGGCCCGGCTGGTGTGGATGCCCAAGGAACTGAAAGAAGCCATGCGAGAAAAGCTCGAAGCCCGCGCCGCCGAAGACGGACTGGGTGAAGGCTTCGTTGATAAAATTTGCGATGAGACCATCGCGGTCTCGGCTGAGGAACTCGTTGAATTCCTGGCGAAAGTCGAGCACCCGTCGATGATGATGGACTCGCTGTTTTAGGCCGCTTTACGTGGCTGCTGTTGCTGTTCGTGGCATGGGCATCTTGCCCATGCGTCCCAGGAGCATCCTGCTCCTGGATGCAGTAGCAGCAGCAGCAGAAGAAGAAGGCACGGCCAAGATGGCCCTGCGACGCATGGGCAAGATGCCCATGCCACGAAAAAAAGGTGCCCATGCCACGGTCAGCCGGGTGCCATGCCCACGCTTACGTGGGCATGCTAGGTAGCGAATCGGTATTCCCGCGCGAGTTTCGGCCGCGACGCGACCCGCGCTACAATAACATTTGAAAAGCATTCGAATACCGCCCGCTTGCGGGCTGTGGAAAGAGGAGCATAACGATGGCGCTGACAGGCTTGGATATCTACAAGAACCTGCCCAAGGAAAACTGCAAGGAGTGCGGTCTGCCGACCTGCCTTGCCTTCGCGATGAAGGTCGCCTCCGGCCAGGCCGGCCTCGATGAGTGCCCCAGGCTTACCGACGAGGCCCGGGCTGGGCTCAACGAAGCGTCCGCCCCGCCCCAACGGCTGGTGAAGATCGGCCCGGAGGCTGCGCGGATCGAGCTCGGGCAGGAAACCGTCATGTTCCGCCACGACGAAAAGTTCCACCATCCCACAGCCGTGGCGCTGAGCGTCTCCGACGCCGACGAAGCCGCCCTGAAAGCTGCCTGTGAGCAGTTCGGGCAATTGCAGTTCCCCCGCGTCGGCGACGTGCTGCAGGCGGACATGATCGCGCTGAGAAACGATTCCGGTTCGGCTGACACTTTCGCTGCCGCCGCCAAGACAGTGAGCGACACGCTCGGTGTGCCGCTCGTGCTGATAAGCGACGACGTTGCAGCGCTGAAAGCGGCAGCGACGGCGCTATCCGGGTCGGCCCCGGTGGCTGTGCCGGCGGCGTCGGCCTCGGCGGACGAACTTGCTGAGCTGGCTGGCGCGGGTGCGGTTGTGTGCGTTTCCGGCGAGATGTCGGCTGTGGCTGACGGAGTCGAGGCACTGTCTGGCAAGGACGTAAAAGAGATGATGATCTCGCCAGGCAAGGTGGATACGCTCGCCTCGCTGACGTTCCTCACGCAGACTCGCCGCGCCGCCCTGATGCGGAAGTTCCGCCAGCTGGGTTGCCCGGCGCTTGTGTTCGCCGAGAGCGACGACCACGTGGCTGCCTCGCTGGATGCGTGCGGCTTCGTGTGCAAGTACGCGGGCATCGTAGTGACCAACGCCTGGGAGCCCGAGCTGCTGGCGCCCATTCTGACGGCCCGCCAGAACATCTACACAGATCCGCAGAAGCCCGTGCAGGTCGAGCCCAAGATCTACGAGATCGGCGAAGTGACCGGCAGCAGCCCGCTGCTGGTGACGACGAACTTCTCGCTGAGCTATTACTCGGTGGAGTCGGAAGTCGAGGCCGCCCGCGTGCCGTGCCGCATTCTGGCGGTGGACACCGAGGGCACGAGCGTGCTTACCGCATGGGCGGCGGACAAGTTCAACCCCGAGACGATCGCCGACGCGCTGAAAGCATCCGGCGCGGACGGATTGGTCGATCATCACAAGGTTATCATTCCGGGCCACGTGGCCGTGCTTACCGCCCAGCTTGCCGAAGACTCGGGCTGGGAAGTGCTGGTAGGCCCGAAAGAGGCGTCCGGCATAGGCCCGTACCTCAAGAACGAGTGGAAGGGCTAGTCGACGTAACCAGATGGCCAAGACCTGCAAAGTAACGTTCCATCCCTGCCAGACGAGCGTCGAGGTGCCGCAAGGCACGACGATACTCGCCGCCGCCCACAAGGCCGACGTGTTCATCAACAGCCTGTGCGGCGGGGATGGCGTGTGCGGGCGGTGCCGCGTTACCGTGCTGGAAGGTCGGGCCACCGGCGGGTCGACGGAGTTTTTCACGCACGAGGAAATCCGCCAGGGCCACATCCTCGCCTGCGAAGGGCGAATCGAAACGGACATCGTTATCGATATCCCGCCCGAGGCGCGCCTGGCAGAACCGCCGGAATACGTCGACGAAGTGCCGCTGCTGGCCGACCTCAGCCGGCTGGGCCGAAAGGGCATGCGGTTTTCGCCGCTCGTCCGCAAGACGTATCTCGAACTGCCCACTCCGTCGCTCGACGACAACGTATCCGACCTGCAGCGCCTCGAACTCGTTCTGGCCAGAAGCCTGCCCAACCGGCGGTTCCAGATGGGCCTGAAGGTCACCCGCCGGCTGCCGGCCGTGCTGAGGCGCCGCGACTGGCACGTCACCGCCATGACAGGCTACCGAGGTCCGCTCACCGAAATCATCGACGTCGAGCCCGGCGACGCGACTCAGCCTAACATGTGCATCGCCGCCGACATCGGCACGACGACCGTCGTCTGTCACCTCGTGGACCTCCGCGACGGGCAAACGCTCGGCCAGGCCGCCAAGTATAATTCCCAGGCCCGCTTCGGCGGCGACGTGATACACCGCATCATCAACGCCTCGCAGGAGTCCGGCAGCGCCGCGCCCCTGCGAGAGGCCATCGTCAGCGACGTCAACGATCTCGTGCACGATCTCGTCCAGCGGCATCGCGTGGGCACGCAGGACGTGTCGTTCATATGCGCAGCCGGCAACACGACGATGATTCACCTGCTGCTTGGCCTGCCGGTCGAGAACATTCGCAAGAGCCCGCACGTCGGGGCGGCCTACGACGTGCCGCCGTTTCGGGCGGCGGAGGTCGGCTTGCAGATAAACCCGCGCGGCCTGCTGTACTGCCTGCCGTGCGTGGCGGGGTTTGTCGGAGCGGACATCGTGGCGGGCATGTACGCCTCGGGGCTTTCCAGCCGCGAGGAAGTCAGCATGCTCATCGACATCGGCACCAACGGCGAGATCGTCGTGGGCAATAAAGACTTCCTGGTCTGCGCCAGCGCGTCGGCGGGTCCATCCTTCGAGGGCGCGGAGTGTCGCTGCGGCATGCGGGCCACGCGCGGGGCGATCGACCACATCCGCCTGGCCGACGCCGAGCACGTGTTGAGTTTTTCGACGATCGCCGATGCCGCGCCGATCGGCATTTCCGGCACGGGTTACGTGGACCTGGTGGCGGAGCTCCTCCGCGTGGGCGTTATCGACCGCACGGGCCGAATCGCAGCCGATGCCGGCAAGTGCATCGTCGAGAGCGACGGCGGCGAGCTGTCGTTCACCGTCATCCCCGCCGCCCAGTCCGGCAATGACAAGGACGTGCTGATAAGCCAGTCCGACATCAACAATATCCTCCGCGCCAAGGGCGCCATATACGCAGCCGCCACCGTGCTGCTCAAGTCGCTGGGCATGACGTTCGACGACATCAGCGAGATCATGGTGGCAGGCGCGTTCGGCAACTTCCTGAACCTGGAGAACGCGGTGTTCATAGGCCTGCTGCCGGACGTGGCCTCCGACCGCATGCGGTTCGTGGGCAACGCGTCTTTGGCCGGGGCCAAGCTGGCTGCTCTGTGCAATGAAAGTTACGAGGAGATCGTCAGCATAGCCGGCCGGACTACTTACTTCGAGCTGTCCACGGACGCGAGTTTCATGGAGGAGTTCGTCTCAGCGTGTTTCTTCCCGCACACGAACATCGAACTGTTCCCGCGCGTGATGGCGGAGTTTGAAAAGGCCAGGGGTCTATAACATGGCAGCGACGATGATAGCATTGCGCTTTTCGTGGCATGGCCATCTTGGCCATGCTGCCTTGCTGTTGTCCTTTTTCCAGGAGCAAGATGCTCCTGGGACGCATGGGCAAGATGCCCATGCCACGGGAACGACGCATGGGCAAGATGCCCATGCCACGGGGGAGGTATAACATGGCGGCGACGATGATAGCATTCGGCGGCAAGGGTGGGTCGGGCAAGACGACGACCGCCGCGCTGCTGATCCGCAAGCTGATCGCCATGGGCAATAAGCCCGTCCTGGCCGTCGACGCCGACCCCAATGCGACGCTCGCGATGGCTCTGGGCGTGGAAGCGGGCGACACAATATCCGACCTCCGCGACCGCATGGGCGAAGCCGCCCAAGAGCCCGCCACAATCCCCAAGGATCGCCTGATGGACCAGTGGCTGGCCGAGCTGATCAGTGAGCAGGCGGGCTTTGACCTGCTGACGATGGGCCATCCCGAGGGTCCGAAATGTTACTGCTACGTCAATGGCCTGCTGCGACGCTACCTCAGCCTGCTGCGGGATAATTATCCCATCGTGGTAGTGGACTGCGAGGCGGGTATGGAATATCTTTCACGGCTGACTGTCGACGACGTTGACACGTTGGTGCTAGTGGCCGAGGCGTCGGCTGTGGGTGTAACGACGGCAGAGCGTATCGCCACGCTGAGTGAGTCGCTGCCGATCAAGGTGGGCCGGCGCGTGCTGGCGATGAACAAAACGTGCGACTCCACGCAGATGCCTCCCATCACGCACGTGCCGCACATCGACAGAGTCATCGACATCGCGTTCGACCAGCGCGTGGCTGACTGCTGGGCGAAAGGCGAGGCGGTGGAAGCGCAATCGACTCAAACTAATAGAGCAATCGAAGAACTGGCGAGCTTCTGCGTGGGCCAAACGCCCGCCGGCAACCCCGCCAACTGATAAGGAGCAGGAACTATGGATATTCCCGACGTATCGGCCAAGTGGTCCGGACAGATAAACTCGGTGACCATCGGCGCGACCGCCGACGAAGGCGGCACGCGCGGGTCCACGGTAACCATCGGCGGGTCGGCAGTGCTGCCGTTTTTGGGCTTTGAGGGCGAGGCGGGCAGCAAGCCGGCCATAGCCGTTGAAGTGTGGGACGGCGGCGCGGAAGATTGGCCAGACGTGCTGAAGGCAGCTTACGGTGACGCGATGGCGAGCCCCGTCGACTGGGCGAAAAAGGCCGTCGAGTTCGGTGCGGACCTGATTTGCCTGCGGCTGAGCAATGCCCACCCGGACCTGGGCGACCTGTCCGGCGAGCAGTGCGCAGAGACGGTGAAGGCTGTGCTGGCCGCCGTCGACGTGCCGCTGATCATCTGGGGATGCGGCGTGGACGATAAAGACAACGACATTCTCCCAGCCATCTCCGCCGCCGCCAAGGGGGAGAACTGCCTGATCGGCACTGCCCGCGAGAAGAACTATCGCACCGTGGTGGCTGTCTGCCTGGCCGACGGGCACAAGCTCATCGCCGAAAGCCCATTGGACATCAACATCGCCAAGCAGGTGAACATCCTGTGCTCCGAGGCTGGGTTCGACCTGGCGAACATGGTGATCTTCCCGACGACCGGGGCACTGGGTTACGGCATCGAATACGTGTACAGTATTCAGGAGCGAGGCAGGCTGGCCGGCCTCGGCGGAGATAAGCTGCTGAGCCAGCCCGTGCTCTGCGACGTCGGCTTTGAGGCATGGCGCGCGAAGGAAGCCAAGGCCCCGCCGTTCGCTTCGGTGACGGACGAAAACCGCGACCAGTGGGGGCTGATGTGGGAGTCGGCCACGGCGGCAGTGCTACTGCAGGCAGGGGCCGAACTGCTGGTTATGCGACATCCCAAAGCAATCGAAAACGTCCGGGCGGCGATGGACAGACTCCTGCCCGCTTAGCGTGAGACAGAAGGCCGTTGTTCGTGGCATGGGCATCCTGCCCATGATTTGTTGTTAAGTGGCATGGGCATCTTGCCCATGATTTGTTGTTAAGTGGCATGGGCATCTTGCCCATGATTTGTTGTTAAGTGGCATGGGCATCTTGCCCATGATTTGTTGTT
>SDBV01001337.1_pt1 | contig 37103 bp, 24 predicted proteins | sample 2277081 | NCBI WGS metagenome assembly SDBV01 (sample SAMN10402039, study PRJNA504765) | marine sediment metagenome | isolation source: marine sediment core GS10_PC15, 223 cmbsf | place: Arctic Ocean: Southern Knipovich Ridge | collected 2010 | reverse complement strand
ACTCACACCGGAAAATCTTGAGTTTTCACTGGAAGACGAAACGATCCGGCTGCGATCAGTTAAATATGGCTTTGATGCAGTCGACTGGCAGTTCAAAGGTTTTACCCGTGCGGGGAATTACACCGGGACACTCGCGTATACAGGAAAGGAAACAGTCATCAAAGAAATGAGTCTTGCTTTAAAGGGCTAATTAATCTGTTTTTAAACTTTGCTCCTCTTTCTTTATTTTTTCACCACTTTGGTACTTCAAACCTCCCTGACAATGCATATTTTTATGGTTGTGTCTTTAACATTACTGTTGGGTAGCCTTTCCTTCAGTATTCTATGTGGTACATGCAGTTTCAAGCTCGTCTATAGTGATGTAATAATGATTGAATCTTTTGGCGAAGGTTCCCTTACATGGGGTAATGGTGCTTCTCAATCAAAAATTATGAGTAATTGTATAAACCCTCATTATTAAGTCTTTATCACTGCATAATGTGGATATTTCAGGATGTACACCATTTCTTTTAATCATTTGTTAATTGATTATTAAGTTCTCAGGTCTTTATTTGTTGTCTACAGATTTAATAGAAGTATGACAACATTGAGATTCAGAAGCCTATTATTCTTAATAACAATATTTTCCTTTATAATATTTTCCTGTGGAGGCCCCTTTCTGAATCATAGATACCATTCAACACTTACTAATTTTGTGGATCCCTTTATCGGGACTGATTACCATGGACACACCTTTCCCGGTGCCACGGTTCCTTTCAGTATGGTTCAGCTTAGTCCGGATACACGCACCCTTGGCTGGGATGGCTGTGCCGGTTACCATTACTCCGACTCTTCTATCCTGGGTTTTAGTCATACCCACCTGAGTGGTACAGGAATTGGTGATTACGGGGATATTTTATTTTTGCCCTTTACCGGGGCGGTATCGCTTGATGCCGGTGAAGTGGATCAAATTGATTCGGGATACCGGTCAAGATTTAACAGGAATACTGAGAACGCCCGGCCAGGGTATTATCAGGTTGAACTGACAGATTATGACATTGATGTAGAGCTCACTGCCACCCGTCATGCGGGCGTGCACCGCTACACTTTTCCAGAGGCTGAGAATGCCGGGATCCTGATAGACCTTACCCATACCATACACGGGCATCAAAATCTGCTGCACGAGATCAGGGTACTCAATAACCAGGAGATTCAGGGCCTGAAGGTTACCTCAGGTTGGGCAAAGAAACATTATGTCTATTTCACTGCTAAGTTTTCGAAACCTTTTGAAGCTGAATTGTTTCTGGATAACCAGCTACAGGAGAATGTAAGTAAGATATCAGGCACAAACGCGAAGGTCAGACTGAATTTCCAGACGGAAAAAGGTGAGCAGGTAATGGCAAAGGTTGGCATCAGCGGGGTGGGTTATGGGGGGTCGGCCAAAAACCTGAATCTTGAGGTTACAGGATGGGATTTCGAAACCATTCGGCAAAAGGCTGAGGAAGCCTGGGAGGAGCAGCTGTCGAAGATCCGTATCGAGACAGATGACATCAGCGAGAAGACGACCTTTTATACCGCTTTGTATCACAGTTTAATATATCCCGGCATCTATTCAGATGTGGATGGTACCTACCGGGGCATGGATCAGCAAATCCATCATTCAGATAGCCCGAATTACACAGTATTCTCATTATGGGACACCCACCGGGCTTTGCATCCCCTGTTTACCATACTGAAGCCGGATTACAACCAGGAGTTGATCAGGGCCCTCTTACGAAAGTATGATGAAGGTGGAATTCTGCCCATGTGGGAACTTGCATCCAACTATACAGGAACCATGATCGGATCGCATGCTGTATCGGTCATCGTTGATGCCTATATGAAGGGGCACCGCAACTTTGATACAGCGAAGGCACTGGAGGCGATTGTCCATTCGGTGGTTTATGATACGGTCAAAAAGATCTCTTATCCTTCAGAGGAGGCATGGGGAAATTTGATGCCGAAGGCAAAGCTTTACGAGGAGAAATATGGTTTTATCCCTTGCGACCTGGAACACTCTTCAGTATCAAAGGCGCTTGAATTTGCTTACAACTACTGGGGGATCGCAACCATGGCAAGAGAGATGGGTAAAGAGGATATTGCCATAGATTTTTTTGAGAGGTCAAAACGTTACAAAAACTATTTTGATGCCGGGCTTGGTTTCATGCGCGGTAAGAAGCTGGATGGAAGCTGGAGCGAACCTTTTCATCCAAGGTTTTCGGCCCACTGGGCAACACCATACGTGGAGGGAAATGCCTGGCAATGGACCTGGTATGTTCCACATGATGTGGAGGGTCTGATCGAACTGATGGGAGGAAGTGAAGCTTTTGCTGTGAAACTTGACTCGCTCTTTACCATAACTTCAGAGGTTCTGGGAGAAGAACAGTCAAGCGATATCAGTGGATTGATTGGTCAGTATGCACACGGAAATGAGCCCAGTCACCATATTGCTTACCTGTTTAATATGGTTGACCGTCCCTGGAGAACCCAGGAAATTGTTTCGGAAATTCTGGATAAGTTTTATACGGATCAGCCCGACGGACTTTGTGGAAATGAGGATTGCGGACAGATGTCTGCCTGGTACATCCTGAATTCGGTGGGGATTTATCCCATTTGTCCGGGCGATCCCCGCTATTCCATCGGACGACCCTCTTTCGATAAAGTGGAAATTGATGTGGCAAACGGAGAAGTTTTTACGGTAATCGCCGAGAACAGATCGGAAGCAAATCCTTATGTACAGGAGGTTCGTCTTAACGGGGTGAAACTCACAGAGCCTTATATATGGCATTCAGCCATTGAAGAGGGTTCCATATTAACCTTTGTAATGGGACCGGAAAAGAGTGTGTTCTGGAGATAAATATAATTATACCATTAATGAACGCATTAAGATTTTTTTAAGAAATTTTTATTTACCAGGGAGGCAGCTAATTCTCCTCAATAATTTTTTTGAAGCTCGTGCCGTAATCTTCATCATAGAGTTGCCTGTATTCCTTGATAAATTTCGAATATGCTTTTTTAGCAAGGCTATGTTTCCCCTGTTTAATCAGTAATCTGCACTGGACCTTAAGGGCCTCTTCACTGACTGCATCAAAAAGAAAGATACAGGTTGTAAGATGCAACAGGAATTCCGGATCATCGTCCGACTTGTCTATATACTTAAGAAACGTGTCGATAATGTCGTTTGATATTTCAGACTTGAACGGGTCGAGCCAATCGGCATTTGTGTTGTTGAGAAACGGACTGCTTTCAATGATCGACATCAGGTCGACGATATGATCCCTGGTCAGTTCAGTTGTACGACGAACAATTCGCAAATATTCAAAGTAGTCGATGTGAATCCGGGAGGGATCAAAATCAAACTTCCAGTAGCCGGTCTCTTTTGAAAGGGAGGCTGTTTCCAGATTTTCAAGCAGGGATCTTAGTTTTACGATATTAACCGCCCTGTTGTTTCTTGCACTTTCAGCAGATTTATCAAACCAGAAAGTCTCATAAAGTACATTGGAGGAGACGCCTTTGTCGTTGTGCAAAGAGTGCAAAAGTATGAACAAAAACAGTTTTTTTGGCAGCGGTGTAAACTGACCTGTGATATCTTTTCCATGCTGATCGATTACCTGGAATCCCCCGAACAGGATAATGGAGTTCTCCTTCCTCTTTTGTATGATTTTCCGGGGTATTGCAGCCGTCTTTCTCTCTGAAGCGCTTCTCCTTTTCCTATGGTAATAAAGAAAATATGCAGAAACAATCAGTATAAATGCAGCAATGAAGTAGAGGACCAGATAGGGGTTGCTTTTTTCAGCAACCCCTGCCTCTGTGGAAAAGGGTTGTGGTGGAAATGCGATGGAGTGGACAGAAACCTTTGTGTGACCATCTGATGAATAAGATGAAACAGCCACCAGGGAATTTGATTTTTTACTGAAATAAAGATCGGCAAAGGAGTTGATATCCAGAAAACTATAATCTATGGGATTCCCAAGCTCAATGATTTCCGGGTTCTCAAGGGGGATCCGGAGCAGTTGAAGTTTATTGTCAAACGTATACTTGGGGAAATAGAGGGCATACATGTTGCTAAAATCATCAAAAACGGCAGAATTTGCAAAACAGAATCCAACCTCTGTATTCCGGAACTCAAACACCTTGGAAAATGTGCTGTCCTCCAAGGAGAAACTGAGTATCTCGTAATAGTAATCGGGACTCTCAGATTGTTTACCACTTTCACTTCCAAAGCCGCCAATAAAATAAATCATGCTGTCGCCGGGATTGTAGCCTGAACTGGCCAGATACCTGGGTTGAAACTCTCCTTTGTACTTTAGGGTGTCAAAGCGGCTCTTTTCCGGATTCCATGCCAGCACCAGGTTTTTATACATGTGCCAACCGTAACCGCCAAAGGCGATAATGGATCCGTTGGGTGCCATAAAACGGTTGTGGTGCCAGTAGTTCGTCAGGGTATCGGGGCCTGGATCATGAGGGGACCACTTCTTCGCTTCAAAATCAAAAACGGAAAGATAGTTGTCATCAAGGGAATACAGAACCAGTTTATTGGAGATTGTATCGTAGATTATCTCGCTGGTGCTTTCAATGACATATGCCGAACTTTGAGCAATGCTTCTCACCGAATTCTTCATTATATTAAATATATGGACAGAGTCTTTTGAAACGATGTACAGATCATCATTTCGGTTGTCAAAGGTGATCTTTACATCTCCGGTTATCTCCTTATTTAATATGTGGTTCCATGTATTGTGGTGTTTCAGCAACCACTCGGGGTTGAGAGCGACTCCATTATGTCCTTCCGGAACAGAATGGGCTATGGTTCCTTTGGTCTCATTCAATGGCCAGCTAAAGCTGATTTTATCGTTACATTTCACCTCAACATCCCGAATGATCATTCCCGGAACATCTGTAGATGAATAGTTCCCATAAGAGTGGGCCCCGAACATCAACCTGATACCGTTTTTGTCATCATAATCCGACAGATCATCCACGAGTACACGATCGTTAATGTGGCAGGTTATCTGATTGTTCTTGAAATCGAACTTGAACCTTAGTTTTATCCAATCATTCGTTAGTTCCTCAATCGGAATATGGAATGCAATTTTACTGGTCTTATCGCCAAGGATCAATTCGAAGTTATTTGGATTCCCCGGGACAATGCCGTGGATTAAATCAATGTTTCGGGTTCCCACAATTAAGCGGAAAATATAGCCAAAATATGATTGATTCTCCGTGTCAAAACGGAGGTAGAATTGCAGATCCAGATTCCCTTTAATATTGAGGACACGCTCCGGGGTCAGATTGAGACCTGACCTCTGGTCGAGTGAAACTTTAAGCCCGGAAAACTGCATACCATAGTACTGACCGGAGACGAATGTAGAAGTGTAAATGAACATGAACGAGAATAGCAATCGAATTCTCGATAAATGACTTATCCTTAGTACACCACTAGTGGTCAACTTCTTTGTTTTTTGGTTCAGGTTCGAATCTACTCCAGGCTTTCACAATGCGAAGATGATAGATTTTTGTAAGAAATCCAAGATAGTTGCCGGAGAACTTAAAAATTCAATTCGCTTGCTTATTAAGAATTAATTAATGTTTTTTTTTGCCCTGAGAGTTATATTACGCTGAATTTAAGCTAAACTGAGGAATAAACAGGCATTATTTCAGATTTGTTACCTGGATTCTATTTATGACATGTTGCAGGCAGAGATGGTTTACCCTGAAGTAACAAGCATATAGCAAACTGATCAAGTATTATTTTTTGTATTTAAATGAAAATATTTCCCCCAATTACCCTCTCGCTTATTCTGCTTTTTTCAATAAGCAGGGAATCGCTCTATTCCCAGGAGGTGGATCATTATGAGACCATTATTCTTCCCGGAAGTACCTGCAAGTACATGATTCCCACAAGTGATATCGGGCATGGCTGGCGTTCGGCAGATTATGATGATTCGTCCTGGTTGACAGTGGCACGCAGGGTCATGACCATTGAGATACTCGATATCAGGGGAGTACTGATCGAACGTATTACGGATCATAGTCCCGATCCCGGATACAATGTGTATAAATTACCCGACCTTTCTTATCTGAGCAAGGGAATCTATCTGATCAGGATATCTGATGGTGAGAGATTGCTTCATATTGAGAAATTGATAAAGCAAAAATAATTTCAATACTAATTCAAGTGCAATGACAATAGTTATGACAAAAAACAACTTTCTTAAGTCGACCCCCATATTCCTGGCATTCCTGGTCATGGGCTTTGGAGATGTCTCCGGACCGCTTACCAGCCAGTTACAAACCGATTTCAGCCTGAGTAATTTTCAGGCCGGACTGGTCACCTTCATGGCCTTTATAATGTTTGGTCTGCTCTCAATTCCAATGGGGCTGTACCAGGACCGCAAAGGGAGAAAGCATGTGCTTCTGATGGGTTTGTTTGCTGCCCTTATGGGGATGATCCTTCCCATCATTGGTCATTATGAATCGTTTATTCTTATCCTGGGCGGACTGTTGTTTATGGGTACAGGGGCCACACTGCTCCAGGTGGCAGGAAACCCGATTATGAGAGATGTATCGCCTGAAGGGAAATATTCCAGAAATCTTTCATTCGGACAGTTTGTTAAAGCCATCGGCTCCCTGTCAGGTTCGCTGATCCCCATTCTGGCGGCCCGTTATTGGGGACTTGACTGGAAACTTCTGTTTCCCATTTATGGAGGTGTGATCCTGGTGGTTGTGGTCATTTTGCTGGTCACCAGAATTGAGGAGCAGGCTGTGAAAGAAAAACCTGCAACACTGAAGTCATGTCTTGGCCTGTTGAAGAATCCGTATGTGTTGCTTATGGTTATTGGGATCTTTCTCTATGTGGGCTCTGAAGTAAGCATGAGCGCCAAGCTTCCTAACTTCCTGGAAGCAAAATTCGGCTACGATATCAAAGAGAAAGGCTTAATGGGCACCCTCTTCTTCTTCATCTCCTTGATGACCGGGCGTTTCTTAGGTGGAGTGATCCTGAACTGGCTCTCGCCGAAAAAGTTCCTGATTTTCACAAGTATCCTCTCCATCGCTGGCATTGCTGGATTATTCATTGCCTCAAGCCAGGTGCTGGCGTTCACCTTTATCTTCATTGTCGGACTTGGATTTGCCAATATTTTCCCGCTGATCTTTTCCATGACTGTGGATGCACTTCCCGAAAGGAGCAATGAGATTTCAGGATTGATGATAACAGCCATTATTGGGGGAGCCTTTGTACCTATACTGGTGGGAGGTGTTGCGGACATGTTAGGTCTGATGGCTGGTTTTATTGTTCCCGGCCTTTGTATGGTTTATATTCTTTATATAGCTTCTCGTACTTCAAATGCATAACTGATGAGTATTTATAATGATGATCGTGTTGTTCTGACACTGGATGCCGGTGGGACTAATTTTGTGTTTAATGCCTTCCAGGGGGGGAAGTCCATCTCAAAGGGGATCAGAAAAGATGCCAATGCAGATCACCTGGAACGTTGCCTGGCCACCATGAAGGATGGTTTCCAGGAGGTTATACGGGAGATTAATCAGGTGCCAGTGGCCATCAGCTTTGCCTTTCCCGGTCCGGCAGACTATGCCAACGGGATCATTGATAATTCCAATAACCTCCCGGCGTTTCAGGGAGGTGTACCGCTTAAAACCATCCTGGAAGAGGAGTTTTGTCTGCCTGTTTTCATTAACAACGATGGAGATTTGTTTGCCTATGGAGAGGCACTGGGGGGCATCCTGCCAGAGATCAATGCGAAATTGGAAGCAGCCGGAAGTCCCAAAAGATACCGAAACCTTGTTGGTTTTACGCTGGGGACCGGCTTTGGGGGTGGGTTTGTCTCCAATGGCCGGCTGATCACAGGCGATAATGTTACTGCTGCTGAGGTATGGCTCTTTAGTAACAGGCACAGTCCCCAAGTAAATGCAGAGGATGTGGTCAGCATCCGTTCTGTGCAGCGGGTGTATGCTGCTGAAGCAGGAATTGAATATCCAAATGTGATGGAACCCAAAGAGATTTATGAGATAGCAAAAGGAGTCCGGAGCGGGAACAGAACAGCAGCTCTGAAAGCCTATGAAGAGACAGGTCGTGCGCTGGGCGATACGGTAGCAAATGTACTGACCTTTATTGATGGTATCGCTGTGATCGGTGGAGGAATAACCGGAGCCAGCGATCTTTATATGCCTGCAGTGATGAAGGAGTTAAATTTTAAATTTCTTCCTTCAAATACAGAAGAGTTGCCAAGATTGGTGCAGAAAGTATTCAACCTGGACGATGAACAGGAGTGTGCTGATTTCTTTAAGGATTATTCCAAAACGATCAGCGTACCTGGTACAGGCAGGACCATCTCATATGATCCCCTTCCCAGGCTGGCAATAGCAACCAGTACAAAAGGAGCAAGTGAATCCATTTCTCTGGGAGCTTACGCCTTCGCCCTGCAACATATTTAGTAATGATAGTGGATGAAGAATATTCGGCCACAGGTCGATCAGCAATCAGAAAAATCATTAACCATAAAAGATGATGAGATTAGTTAGTACACTCGTTTTTGCGATTGCCATGGTTGGAATTACTGTTCCTGGCATGGCACAGCAACATAATAGGACACCAAACATTGTGTTCATTCTTGCAGATGATTTTGGATACAGCAGTCTCAATTCGTATGGCGCAGATAAAAATCTTGTCCGCACACCCCATATCGACAGGATCGCTGAAGAAGGCATGCGTTTTACAAATGCAAGTACACCGGCCTCCATTTGCACTCCTACCCGTTATGGCTTTCTTACCGGGCGCTATCCCTGGCGTTCTTCGCTGAAATACGGAGTTACACATCCCCTTGGTGCATTGCTGCCGGAAGAAAGGTTGAAACAGATAAAGGAGTTTCAACCTCAGCTCTACAATTTGGCTAAGGATCCGGGAGAGAAGCACAACCTGTATGATGAGAAACCTGAAATGGTCAGGCAGCTCAGAAGTGAATTGAACAGAATTCGTCTGGCTGAGTCAAGCCGTTGAAACAGTCAGGTTTTTCAAACGAAATTGATTTTTATAAAATACTGCCAGAAAATGATTTTTTTTCCAAGAGTAATTAAGTTTTGTCCAAAGACAGGTCGTCCTGTGAAAGCCTTAAAGAAATGGGTAATTCCAGTTTTCAGTATTCTTTCACTGATCTGGGTCCTGTTCCGTGTGTTGCCCAAGCCTCAAAGGGCAGCTTATCCATGCATGAAAGTAGCCATTCCCTTTGCCTCATCTTTGATTATTTACATCACATCTCTTCTGGCTTCTGCTTTGATATTCAAAAAAGCATTCAGAAAGATTGCCGAGTCAAGGTATGCACTGGCAGCCCTGCTTTTACTCATTGGAGTTGGATTCAGTCTCACCAGCATTATTGTCAGTAAAAAAGAGCTGTTTGCCAGTGATACAATTGTTGCCGATTTTGAGGACCCGTTGGGTCCGAATGCGCCCATCGGTGAAGCGAAGGGCATCATACCGGGACTGGTGGTCTGGATGCATAATCCCGATGCGACCAATGAGAACTGTGTACCATGGGTTTATGGTGATGGTTATTTCATGGATAAGAACGCGGACCAGGTGCTGGTGGATGAAATGTTGAGTACAGCCATGCTGGAGGTGGCAGGAGCCGATTCTGAGGAGGAGGCCTGGACCTCTGTATTTACTTATTTCAATATGAATCATGGCAAGGGGGAGACAGGATATACTGCCGGGGAGAAGATCTTCATCAAGATCAATGCGGTACACGCCTGGACCACCAACGATGACCTCTCCATTAAGAATGACGATGCATATGGGAATGTGGATACATCACCACAGGTCATCCTGGCAGTGTTGAGACAATTGATCAACAAAGCCGGAGTACCCGAAGACGCAATATATATTGGTGATCCATATACAGAGGTCTTCAAACACCTCTATGAAAAGCTCAGCGCCGATTTCCCCGGAGTACATTATATGTCGAAAGGAGACCATGAGCTCAGAGAGAAACTGCAGCTGACCAACAATGCAGAGTTAAAATACTCCGACAGGGGGACGGTGCTTGATGAAGAAACGGACCGCTTTTTTGATTGTACGGTGAATGCCGATTATGTATTGAGTGTTCCTGCAATGAAAGGGCACCGGGGGGGAGGCGTTACATTCTTTGCCAAGAACCATTTTGGTTCAAATACCAGGGATGGAGCAGGCCATCTTCACAAAGGCTTGCATAAAGGCACAAGTGATCCCCTGCGGGCCGGTTATAAGCTATACAGGGTTTTTGTGGACCTGATGTCCTATGAGCACCTGGGAGGAAAGAATCTGATTTACATTGGAGACTTCTTATGGGGAACTTCCATGGAGCACGATCCGCCTGTGAAGTTCCGCACCGCACCTTTTAACAATGACTGGTCCTCGTCGATTCTTGTTTCACTGGATCCTGTAGCAATTTCATCAGTTGCCCTGGATATCTACCAGGAAGAATTCCAGGTATTGGATGAGTCCGTCTATCCTCCTAGGTACACCTATGTGAGGTTCGACGGAGTGGATGATTATCTGCACCAGGCGGCATCGACCGAATGGTGGCCGGAAGGCATTAGTTATGATCCTGAAGATGACGGGACTCCCATTTCAAGCCTGGGCGTTCATGAGCACTGGAACAATGCCGCCGACAGGCAGTATTCACGAAATCTGGGCACAGGTGACGGTATTGAAATGAACTATATCAATACAAGTCATACCAATGTACCCGGTGCTGCAGTTCAGGAAATTCAAATTGCAGCACCAAATCCATTTTCAATTTTCACAACCTTCCAAAGACTGGCGCAGGTTTCTGAGAGTTCAACACTTGAAATCTACTCTGTTAAAGGAGAACTGCTGGGTTCATTTAGTTTTGCTGAAGCAGACCATATTGTATGGGATGGTACTGACGCCGGTAACAGTCAGCTACCCGGTGGGCTCTATCTCTATTCCATTTATGACAGGCAGAATCAAACCAGGTTCAGTGGTAAAATAATCTTGAAGCGCTAATGAATCATCCTCATACCGTGAGTACATATAATGGGCTGCTCTTAATCATGGTCATCACAGCGGTTCTCTGCAGCTGTGAAGAAGAGGATCTAAAAGAACCTGTATCTCCGTATGAAAGTGTCAATGGTTTTGTAATCAGTGAAGCGGGTGAGAAACTTCTGGCCACAAGCAATGGGCTCTATTCCTTTCAGGAAGGGAGTGGGAGCATTGAACTTACAGCAAAAGATGTACCTGTTCCTCCACTTCAGGATCTGACTTTTAGTAACAAGTCATATACACAGGAGTTATGGCTTGCATCCTTTGCAGGAGCTTTCAACTATACTTCCCAGGTTTACATAACTGAAGCAAATAGTGGTCTGTACTCCGATGAAGTGAATCACATCCATGTTGATCAGGACAGCATCCAATATTTTGTCACTCCGGAAGGAGTATCCATTCTGAATCAGCCGGACTGGATCCTGTCAACGGGACAGGACGACCTTTATTTAAATTTTGAAATTACCGACATTGGCTCCACCAGCAATGGATTTACCTACGTAAGTACATACGGCGGTGGTATAGAGCGTTTTAGCATGAACGCGGATGGGGTGAGCGGTGCAACGCTTTTTGATACGGAATGGACCGGGTTGGAGTCAAATTACATCCATACCATTTTCATTGATGATACCATACAAGCCTACGGTACCGATCAGGGAGCTGCCCTTCATTTTAGTGAATTCACAAAAAGGGATTGGATGGTTTATTCCATAAATGATGGATTGATAAATGATACCGTACTGGCCATTGTCAGGGATCATTCAGACAACTGGTGGTTTGGAACCACAAGGGGAGTCAGCAGATTAAGGGAGTCTCAATGGACCAGCTATTCCATTGAAACCCATTCCATCATTAGCAATCAGGTCAAATTTCTGGCTGTTGACCCGGACGGGGCTGTATGGATGGCCACAGATCAGGGTTTGTCAAAATTTGTGAACGATCAATGGATCAGTTATCTCAAATAAATAGATATGAAAATTGTATTGCTCTCAATCTTATTTTTTAGTGTTATCTCACATTCATCGGTTGGACAAAACCCGGTAAGAATTGGGATCGCAGGGTTGTCTCATTCACATGTTATTCCTCTGTTGAGAAATATGGACCGGGAGGATATTCAAATTGTGGGAATTGCTGAAAGTAACCCTGATCTTTTACAACGATATGCAAATGAGTTTGGAATCAACCAGGATCTGCTGTTTGAATCGCTGGATGAAATGCTGGAGCAAACCAGGCCTGAAGGTGTGATTACGTTCACCTCAATTTTTGACCATTTAAAAGTTGTGGAAGCTTGTGCTCCCAGAGGTATACATGTGATGGTTGAAAAACCTCTGGCGGTATCTGTTGATCATGCAAAAACCATGTCAAAACTTGCAGAAAAGTTCGGGATACTGTTATTGACCAATTATGAAACATCATGGTATCCATCGAATTATGAAGGTTATAAGATGATAAGCGAAGGTGAACTTGGTGAATTGAGAAAGATCATAGTCTACGATGGACACAAAGGTCCCAGGGAGATCAATGTAAACAGTGAATTTTTAGAATGGCTTACGGATCCGGTTTTAAATGGCGGTGGGGCTGTGACAGATTTTGGTTGTTATGGAGCTGATCTGATTACCTGGATGTTGAAAGGAGAAAAACCAATCAGTGTTTTTGCAGACTTAAAGCAATATAAACCGGATGTCTATCCCAAAGTGGATGATGATGCAACGATTGTTCTTTCATATCCAACAATGGAAGGAGTCATTCATGCTTCGTGGAACTGGCCTTTTAACCGAAAAGACATGCACATTTATGGAACTACCGGCTATATTTTAATCGATGACGCTGAAACAATACGGTACCGACTGGATGAAAAATCAAAGGAGAGGGTGAAAAAAGCCTCATTTTCTGATGCTCCTTTCAATGACCCTTTTACATTTTTTGCATCGGCCATAAAGGGAGAAATTGAAGTGGGACCAGGGGATTTATCTTCTCTTGAAATTAACCTGACCGTGGTTGAAATATTGGAAGCTGCACGTCTGAGCAGCAAAACCGGGGCGAAAGTTCAACTTAAGAGGTAAACCAAACCATGATTGAAATGAAAAGGATTTTAATACTTTTTTTCTATACGGTTTTACTGCTTGTTCAATCAACTGCGCAAAAAAGCAGTCTCATCGTACTGGGTGATTTACATTATGATTTATTAGACGATCATGACATGGACTGGCTCAGGTCCAAGCCGGGAGATTTCCGCCAGGTGACAGAAGAGTATACGGTTTATACCAGAGAAAACTGGACCGATTTTATGTCAATTATAAAAAACAGAATAGAATCTGCCGATCCGCCTGTAAAAGTTGTGGTTCAATTGGGAGATTTATCGGAAGGCCTGGCTGGTACGGAAGAAAAAGCCCGCCAGATGGCCTCTAATGCAATGAAAGCAGTTGATGAAACCCAGATGCCCGTGCCATGGATCATGGCCAAAGGGAATCATGATATAACCGGGCCCGGAGCAGTAAAAGCCTTTCAGGAGTATTATGTTCCCATGTTCCGGGAACAAACTGGCAATCCGGAAATTTCTAATGCGAGCTACTCATACAGCTATGATAATGTCCGGATAACCTGTATTGACCCATGGGATAAAGAAACAGATATGATAGCTTTCCTCGAGGGTGAGCTTTCTGAATCGGATGCGAAATTTAAATTTGTTGTCATCCACGAGCCTGTGATCCCGGTTACTGAAAGGTGCTGGCACACCTTGCAAAGGGATCAGTATCAACGGGAGAAACTTCTTGAGGTAATTGCCAGGAACAAAGCCATTGTATTGTGCGGCCATCTTCATCGTTACTCCGTTGTTCGGCGCAATACCCCTTACGGGCCTGTTGTGCAGCTCATGGTAATCAGTGTTGTAAAAGACAGAGATTATCAAAAGCCCTCAAAAGTGATTACGACCTACGGGCCATCTCTGGCTGAAAAACTTCCTGACTGGCAACCCGAAACCCTTGACGCCAGAAAAGCCATGTTATCAGAAGAAGCGAAATATGTGACATACTTTAAACAAACAGATTTGCCGGGATATGCAGTGATTAAAATCGATGAAAAAAAAGAAAACATTTTACTTGAATATTATGCCGCATTCGGAGAAAAACCATATGATACTGTTGATTTGACAGAGCTGTTAAAGCCGTAACAACGGCTTTAAAGATGATCTAAACAGATAATAGATTTTAGTAGAAACAAATACACATACCTATGAAATCCAACTTTATATTGATGTTGTTACTTATACTCAGTATAAACCTGTTAAAGGCTTCTGAGATAACAAGCATCCAAAAATTCGACGTTAAACCGGAGAATAGTCCGGCCATCAATAAAATTAATTTGCAGAAGGCCATTGATTGGGCCTCTGCCAGTGGTTCAGCCTTACTGGTGGAACCATCTGAAGTACCCTATGCCATTGACGGCGGGATCATACTGAAAAAGAATGTTTCATTAATTGGAGTGCATGGTCCAACCCCCCGCGGAACAACCCATCCAACCAAAAAACAGCCAGTTGGCAGTGTGTTCAGGATTACAGACAAGGAGAATGTTTTCATAACCGTCGAATCCGGCACCCAGATTAAAGGCATCCAGTTTTGGTATCCCGAACAAACAATCAAAGATCCGGCAGCCATTATCCCTTATAAGGCAACAATTAAAGTGTCGGAAACCAGCAGGACACAGGGGGTGTACCTTTCGTGTCTCACTTTTTATGGCGAATACCTGGCTTTCGATTTTAATGCAAACCGAAAATATGCCTGCGAATTAATGATTTTTGAACATTGTTACGGTTATCCACTGAGTGGTGAATTTATCCGGATAAATTATTGTTATGATGTTCCCCGGATTTTGCATTGTCACGTTAATCCCGCAATACAGAGGTTTGTAGGGGGACAATACAGCAAGGAAGTGGTTGACGCAGTCATTTCAAAAAAGACATTCGCCTATTCAATAAATCATACTGACAATGCCCAACTGATTGATCTATTCACTTTTGGGACATATGGTGGAATTCTCCTGGATGGTGAATCATATGGGCAATTAACCAACTTTAATTTTGACTGTGTGGCCATTGGCATTTTAAAACGAGGGAACAACACAAAAAATCGCAATTGGCAAATAGCACAAGGTTCAATTATCGCCAATACCGGCGAAAAAGTGGAAAATATCCATCCCATCATCATCGAAGGGGAAGGGCACACATCATTAAGCAATGTTGAAGCCTTTTCCGGTGGAAATGGAGCGCTGACAACGGTGCCTGAAAATATGTCATGGGATTATTTACTGGTGAAAGGAGACAAGAAGTTAACTGTTTCTATCTGGGGAAGCAGGATGAGAAATTATGTGGCAGACTCTCCGGTTACAATAGAGAATGATCAGGCTATTATTCACGTCGCAGGATGCTTTGACAAAGATGAAAATTTATATAACAAGACATTTAAACCATCGTACTAATTGATATTAAACGAATCACATACTATCCTCACGATAAATTGTAGAATCATGAATAAATATGTAAAGTTTGCAATAGGTCTTATGGGTCTCTATATTGTAGCCTGTTCTGCACCTCGGGAAAATGGCACATCTGGTGTAAAGCAACCCGTTGACTATGTCAATCCGTATATGGGAAATATCAGTCATTTGCTGGTGCCTACATTTCCGACCATTCACTTGCCCAATAGCATGTTACGCGTTGTTCCCCAACGCAGGGACTACACAGAAATCAGGTTACAGGGGCTTCCCTTAATACTCACCAGTCACCGGGGCACTTCGGCTTTCAACCTTAGTCCATTTCAAGGTGATGAAAGTGACATCAATCCGGTCATTGAATATAGTTATGATCAGGAAAAACTGACTCCGTATTCCTATTCTGTCTATTTGGATGATCAGCAAATTAAGGTTGATTATGGATTATCGCATCAAGCGGCGGTATACGAATTGCAATTTGAGCAGAATGCCCCGGCATACCTGGTTCTGAATTCCGGAAAGGGAGAATTGAATTGGGATGGTACAGCCATCAGTGGGTACCAGCTGATAGGAAACGACACCCGGGTTTATTTGTATCTGCTGCCAGAAGAAAATCCGCAACAAATTGCAGCATTGAAAGATGGAGCTTTGACAGAATCAACTGATGCGGAAGGCCGGGATGCCTGCCTGGTGTTAAAGTACCCCAAAGGAACCCGGGCATTGAGCCTTAGATATGGAATTTCATTTATCGATGAAGCCCAGGCCAGGAAAAATATGGAGCGTGAGGTAGCCCATAAGACAGTAGCCGAATTGCAATCCACAGGACGTGATATCTGGAATAGATCACTTGGAAAAATCAATATTGAAGGCGGAACAGCTGATGAACGCACTGTATTTTATACTTCTTTCTACCGATGTTATGAAAGGCAGGTCTGTATTTCGGAAGATGGCCGTTACTACAGCCCGTTTGACAAAACTGTTCATGAAGATCAGGGCCGCCCGTTTTATACCGACGACTGGATCTGGGATTCATACCGGGCACACCACCCCCTGCGGATACTCATTGATTCAGAGATGGAAGAAGATATCGTGAATTCCTTCATTTTGATGGCGGAGCAAACGGATAATTTCTGGATGCCTACTTTTCCTAAAATCACCGGAGACAGTCACAGTATGAACTCCAATCACGGGGTTGCAACAGTCCTGGATGCCTACCGCAAAGGGCTCAGGAATTTTGATCTGGAAAAAGCATACGAGGCGTCCAAAGGGGCGATTACCGAAAAAACACTGGCTCCATGGTCAGGCATGCCTGCCGGGGAACTTGACCTGTTTTACAAGGAACACGGTTATTTTCCCGCTTTAAAGGAAGGCGAAACAGAAACCATTCCGGAGGTGCATTCATTTGAGCGCCGTCAGCCGGTGGCTGTAACATTGGGAACCTCGTACGATCACTGGTGTTTGTCACAGATTGCGGAGGAACTTGGGCAAACAGTTGAAGCAGAATATTTCAGGAATGCATCATTTAACTACCGGAACCTGTTTAACGCGGAAACTAAATTCTTTCATCCAAAGGATGAGGAAGGGAAGTTCATTGAGCCATTTGATTATATATTTTCAGGTGGAATGGGAGCACGGGCTTATTATGATGAGAACAATGCCTGGATATATCGCTGGGATGTGCAACACAATATACCGGACCTGATTCAACTAATGGGTGGCAATGAGGCTTTTGTAAATAACCTGGATGCCATGTTTACCGAACCACTTGGTAGAAGTAAATATGCTTTTTATGCCCAGTTGCCTGACCATACCGGAAATGTGGGCCAGTTCTCCATGGCCAACGAGCCTTCGCTGCATATACCCTACCTGTACAATTATGCCGGTCAGCCCTGGAAAACGCAGAAGCGCCTGCGTAAACTGCTTCATGAGTGGTTTCGCAACGACCTGATGGGTATACCTGGAGATGAAGATGGGGGGGGATTGTCATCTTTTGTTGTATTCTCCTCCATGGGTTTCTATCCGCTTACTCCAGGGGATCCTGTGTATACCATTGGAAGCCCAATGTTTGAATATGTTACGGTCGATCTGGGTGATGGTAAAACTTTTGAAATCGAAGCCCGCAATGCATCAAGCAAGAATAAATATATACAGTCGGCCACTATAAATGGTGAAAAGTTGGACACACCATGGATCTCACATGAAGCTGTTATGAATGGAGGAAAGCTGGTTTTTGAAATGGGACCAAAGGCCAATAAATCCTGGGGAGTTGAATAGTAAGAATCGCTCTTTAATAATCCATATATCCATCACATGAAGAGATGAAAAAAAATCAGAGTTGTAATACCAGCAATACCCTGCCTCTTATTCTGTTTTTGGCAGCAATACTTCTGAGTGAACCGGGGTGTTCCCAAATTCAAGGTTCCTCCATTTATTCATATGATCAAAACCCCGTATACAACCCCGACCTCAATTATATTGATCCTACGATTGGCAATGTGGCGCCTCTTCTAAATCCTAACAGGCCAGTCGTTCATTTACCAAATCAAATGGTGAGGGTATTCCCAAACCGGAAAGATCATCTGGATGCTGAGATCACCGATTTTCCATGTCTCGCATTGAATGTCATTACCCCACAACTTATTTTTTCCATCAAACCATTAACAGGAGAAGTAACTGACGCGATTATTAACAAGCGATTGAATTACGATCATAACCATGAAATAACCCGGCCCTGGTATTATGCCACCTTGCTTACCGATGATGATATACTTCTTGAATATACTGCAGGAGAAAGAACCGGAATTTACCGGTTTTCATTTCCTGAAAATGTCAAAAAGAATCTTTTGTTGTCACATTATTATGCAAATGGCTCATATGAGATGGTAATCCCGAATGAAATTTATGGCATAGAATCAGTGACTGATTTGCATCACCAACAAAAAGGGATTGCATACTTATATGGGGTTTTTACAGGGTTTCCCGAATATAAAAAAAGTGAAGGAAATAAAGTCTGGATCAGCTATTCAGAAAGCGATTCGTCATGTGTTGAATTTCGTTACGCTATTTCATTTATCAGCCAGGAACAGGCAAAAATGAATTACTACCAGGAGTTGAATGGGGTAACCTTTGAAGAACTCAAGAATAATGGGAGATCGGCCTGGGGTAAGGTTATCAGTCAGATACAGGTAGAAGGTGGAACCGAAGGACAGAAACGCAGCTTTTATACAGCTTTATATCGCTGTTATGTCCGGATGGTAAATATCACTGAGAATGGGAGGTATTTCAGTGGATATGACAATCGGATTCATGAAGATGGCAGGTCTTTTTACGTTGATGACTATTCCTGGGGGAATTTTATGGCTCTTCATCCTTTACGCATGCTCCTCAATCCAGCGGTAGAATCTGATATGCTTTATTCATATGTCAGGATGTATCAGCAAAGTGGATGGATGCCTGATTATCCAAGACATTTTGGAGACCGGGCTGGCATGTTTGGATTTCATTCATCCATCATGTTCCTGGATGCCTATCGCAAAGGGATTAGAAAATTTGATGTTGAAAAAGCGTTTGAAGGCATATTGAAAAGTGCTGAGCAGGCAACCATGCTTCCCAGCCGGAATGGACCGAAAGGCTTGCTTGAAGATTTCTATAATATGAATGGATATTATCCTGCCTTACATCCCGGGGAGAAGGAAACGGATACCCTGGCCCTGGGAAAACCAGGGCAAAAACGATCAGCAGTAGCTATAACGTTAGCACATAGTTACGACAGCTGGGCATTAAGTGAAATGGCAATGGAACTGGGTAATGCAGAGGTTAACAGGCGATTCATTCTGAAATCCGGGAACTATAAAAACCTGTATTGGCCTGAAAAAGGATTTTTTATGCCAAAAGATGCGGTTGGAAACTGGATAGAAATTGATCCCAAATTTGATGGTGGCCCCGGGGGGCGAGATTATTACAACGAGCACAATGGATGGTCCTATTTATGGTATGTACAACATGACATCGAAGGTCTTAAAGACCTGATGGGGGGTAAAATTCCGTTTGAAAACCGTCTTGATCAACTTTTCAGGGAGGGGTTGGACCGGAGTAAATATCATTTCTGGGCAAAATTTCCGGATCAAACTGGTTTGATCGGTAATTTTTCCATGGGAAACCAGGTCTCCTTTCATATTCCTTACCTTTTTAATTATACCGACTCTCCCTGGAAAACCCAGAAATGGACCCGGCAAATTCTGGCTACATGGTTTCAGGATAACATTTTCGGTGTCCCCGGTGATGAAGATGGGGGTTCCATGTCAGCATTTGTAGTATTCTCATCCATGGGCTTTTATCCCATCAAACCCGGAATTCCACTTTATACAATTACAAGCCCGGTATTCAGTAAAGTATCAATCAATTTACAGAATGGAAAAACCTTCAAACTAATTGCTAAGAATTCTTCCAGCACAAATATTTATATTCAATCAGCTGAATTAAATGGTGTACCTTTAAATAGTGTCAACTTTTCTCACGAAGACCTTATGAATGGAGGTATCCTGATCCTTGAAATGGGAAAAAAACCAAGTAACTGGGGAATTCAGTTGTTTGATAAAGCAATCATCACTTTAGAGAATGTACCCTATGCATCAGTAAATCGTGAGAAATAGAAGATAGAAAGTGAAAAAAGCTTAATTTGTGAAGCATGAAAATTCTGGGAATATCGGCATTCTACCACGATTCGGCAGCAGCATTAATAATAAATGGAGAGATTGTTGCCGCTGCCCAGGAGGAACGCTTTACCAGAAAAAAACATGACCCGGGCTTCCCCGCGAATGCCATAAAATATTGCCTGGATGAAGAAGGCCTGAACCTGGATGGACTCAATGCCGTAGTTTTCTATGACAAGCCATTCTTAAAATTCGAGCGCTTGCTTGAAACTTATTATGGTTTTGCTCCAAAAGGATTGGCTTCTTTTGCTACAGCAATGCCTGTGTGGATAAAAGAGAAGTTATTCTTAAAAAAACTCATCTTCGATGAACTTAAAAGCATTCAAAAATTCGACAAAAGTAAACTGAAGTTTCTTTTTCCCGAACATCACCTTTCACATGCTGCAAGTGCCTTCTACCCATCTCCTTTCGAAAAAGCGGCTATTGTCACCCTTGATGGTGTTGGGGAATGGGCCACTGCCTCAATTTGCCTTGGTGAAAACACAAACATTACAACATTGAAGGAGTTACATTTCCCACATTCAGTTGGCTTACTCTATTCTGCATTCACATACTATCTGGGTTTCAGGGTTAATTCGGGTGAATATAAATTAATGGGACTGGCACCCTATGGCGAACCTGATTCCACACAGGTAAAAGAATTCATCACTACCATCAAATCTGAATTGGTGGAGATCATGGAGGACGGTTCCATATGGTTAAACCAGAAGTACTTTAACTATGCGGCCGGATTGAGAATGGTGAAAGAAAAAAAATGGGCAAAACTCTTTGGTTTCGGCAAAAGAAGTTCTGAAGCAACAATTGAGCAACATCATTCCAATCTGGCTTACGCCATTCAGCAGGTTACTGAAGAGATAATTTTAAATATTGCCCGAGAGGCAAAACGCCTTACCAATGCCGATTTTCTGTGCCTGGCTGGTGGAGTTGCCTTAAATTGTGTTGCCAACGGAAAACTTTTGAAAGCAGGCATTTTTAAGGATATATTCATTCAACCTGCTGCTGGTGATGCAGGTGGAGCTATTGGAGCAGCATTATCTGCGTATTTTATCTCTTATAATAATGAGCGTATTATCAATGGTGCCGACTCAATGCAAGGGGCATATTTAGGTCCTGAATACACTGATAAAGAGATTGAGCAAGCGGCAAAGAAGAGCCAGGCAAAGTATGATTATTATGGCAACTTTGACGAGCTTTCAGATAAGGTTGCCGGACTTATTTCGGAAGGAAATGTTGTAGGCTGGTTTCAGGGCCGCATGGAATTTGGTCCGCGTGCTCTTGGCAACAGGAGTATACTGGGCGATGCCAGAAACGGGGAAATGCAAAAAAAGCTTAACCTAAAAATTAAGTATCGGGAGAGCTTCAGACCATTTGCACCTTCGGTATTGAGCGATGAGGTGAGCACCTATTTCAATTTAGAAACATCTTCGCCATACATGTTACTGGTAGCGCCGGTACACAAAAAACAGTTGAAAGATATTCCTCTGGATTATTATCAGTTGCCGTTGATGGAAAGACTTTATATTGAGCGTTCAAAAATACCTGCAATAACTCATATAGATTTTTCTGCAAGAATTCAAACGGTTCATAAAAACACCAATAAACGCTATTACCAGTTAATAGAATCATTTAAGAAAAGAACAGGTACCGGAGTCATTGTGAATACAAGTTTTAATGTAAGGGGAGAACCTATTGTTTGCACCCCGGAAGATGCATACCGGTGCTTTATGAGAACTGAAATGGATTATTTAGTCATGGGTAATTTCTTTTTCGAAAAGAAAAACCAAGCAGCCTGGCCTGATACTGACAAATGGAAAGAAGAGTTTAAACTTGATTAATAATTAGAGAGATGATGGATTTCTTCAGGGACTTTTTAAGTTACCTAAAAGAGAGAAAAAAGTGGTGGTTAATACCTGTGATTGTTGTACTGCTTTTATTTGGAGTTTTAATTGTTCTGAGTAGCGGAAGTGCCTTAGCACCATTTATCTATACCTTGTTTTAAAACCATATGAGCAAAAGCAAAATTTACGAAGCGCTGCTGGTGATCTCAACTGGTTTTCTTGTACTTTACCTGTTTGGGATCATTAAGCATGGTGTATCGAATGAAATATTTATTTACCTGGCTTGTGGTATTGGGATATCCGGGATTTTTTTAAAGCCTCTGGGCAAAATCATTGCACTGGGGTGGTTTAAATTAGCCGACCTTTTAGGCTTTGTTATGTCGAAGTTTATAATGGCTGTGATATATATCGTAATCCTGGTACCGGTAGCAACACTTTATAAGCTAACAAAAAAAGACAGGCTTCAGCTCAGAAGAAGCCCGAAAACTAAGTGGATAACCCGGGAACACCAATATTCGTCCGACGATTTAAAAAATATCTGGTAAAACTACAAACATGTCTTTCAATAATTTACTTTTTGCTTCAATGTTATTAATGACTCATTGTGCTCAGTCAGGAGTAAAAACCGAAGAGAACCAGCAACCCAATGTAGTAATAATCTTAACTGATGACCTGGGTTTTGGCGATATTTCTTGTTATGGACAGGACAACTACAAAACTCCAAATATTGATAGGCTGGCAGAGAACGGGGTAAGTTGTTCTGCATTTTATGTGCCAACTCCTTATTGTGCACCATCAAGGGCCACATTGCTTACCGGAAGATTTCCACTCAGACATGGGCTGGTGAAAAATCCAACGCCCGATGCCGGAATTAATGACATCGGTATTTCTTCGGAGGAGATAACACTTGGCGAAGTGTTTCAGGATGCCGGGTACCATACAAAGTGCATCGGTAAATGGCACATGGGGCATAAAGAAGAGTTCTTTCCCACAAAGCATGGTTTCGATGAGTATTATGGAATTCTTTATTCCAATGATATGCGCCCGGTTCAAATCATAGAAAACATGGATACTGTTGAATATCCGGTGGACCAAAACCTGTTAACTAAAAGATATACCGATAAAGCCATTGAATTTATTAAAAGGAATAAAAATGAATCCTTCTTCCTTCATTTATGCCATGCGATGCCTCACAAGCCTCTGGCAGTAACCGATGAATTTTATACCCCGGATACCCCGGATGATCTTTATGCCGATGTAATTCGCGAACTGGACTGGTCCGTTGGTGAAATTGTCAACACGCTAAAAGAATTAGAAATACTGGAGAATACCATTGTCATATTCATGTCCGACAACGGGCCCTGGTATGGAGGAAGTACGGGCGGGTTAAAGGGGATGAAAGCCACCACCTGGGAAGGTGGGATCCGGGTTCCGTTTATTGTACATTATCCAAAGGAATTCCCAAAAAACAGCAAAGTCAATATACCCTGTTGGTCCCCTGATATTTTCCCGACTTTATTGTCGCTAACGGGTGTGAAGCCATCCAAAGAAAATGTTGTGGACGGACAGGATATAACCGACATATTAAAAGGAAATCAAATTGAACATGCTCCTGTTTTTAGCTTGCACAACGAACACATTATGTCGGTTCGAAAGGGAGACTGGAAGTTATTCGTGAGAAAACCAAGATATTTCAAAGGAGTCGATTTGAGCACCTGGTCCGATCCGCGTGGTCCCGATGGCACAACCATTATTGCACGTTCTGAAGGACAGGCTACACCCGCTCAATATCCCGGGATCATTCCTGCGAAACCAGAAAATGACATTCAGCTTTTTAATCTGAAAACAGATCCAGGCGAGTCCACAGACCTGGCCAATGAAGAACCCGGCATTGTGCAGGATTTATTACAGGATTACAATAAGTTTAGAAAATCATTTGCAAAGTAGCACCTGGTACCAATCTCCCAATTTTACATAAGCGACTTCAGGATGCTTTTCCGGAGATGACCATTGAAGTTGTAAATACATCGATCACTGCTATTAATAGCATTACGCTGAAGGACTACATCAATCAGGTGCTGAAATTTGATCCTGACGCCATACTAATCTATGCAGGCCATAATGAGTTCTATGGAGCTTTCGGAGGGTGGATTGATAGGTAACAACCTGTTAACAGAACATGTACATCCAAACATCGAGGGTCAGTTTGTTCTGGCAGATGCTTTTTATACAAGCATTGTTTCATCGGGTGTAATTGATGCAGCGCCTGATCCAACTACTTCCCGGGATAAAGATTTCTACAGGGACAATTGGGCATACACAGACATGGACAGCCTGATCGGAGTGTATAAGATAAAGCATTTGAAGTCTGATTGGCCCTTTTCCCCCCTGGGTAACGAAATTACCTTCCGGGATACTTTTCAGGCATCAGGGCTGCTGGACTCTCTCGCATTTTCAATCCTGACTAATCCCGAGGCGAGCATACAATCTCTTCATTTCCGGCTGGCTGGACATTTTGAGGAAAACGAAGAATTTGAATTATCATTGAACGAATATGAGGCCCTTATTTGCATAAATCCATATCATTCTGATTACTATAACAGGGCTGCAAACTGCCTGCTCAAGCTGAATGATCTGTATGCAGCTGAAGATTATCTTCGGGAATCTGTTCAGCATGGCGAAAATCTTTTCGCTTACTCCCTTTTAGGTGAAATAGAAACGATAAAACACAATTACAAGGGCGCTATGAATCTTTACAACGATGCCCTGGAACTGGATGTTGAGAATAAGTCAGATGATGCAAAGCCCAGGGCACTTTTAAGCGATATTCGGAGAAAATTATCTGATGTGAATACCAGGTCAAGGCATCCGTGGCAAAAGAAATCTTTCTTGAACTGTCGGAAATCGCACCTCAACATTCAAACCTGCCAAGCCTGGAGAAAGCCCTTGACTTGTAAGGAATTGAACATTCCAGTTCAGGATCGGGACAGGAGTGTTTTTTCTTTTTCTTCTCAAATTAATATTGAATTAATGAGTTTTTAATCATTTGTTAAGTCGTTCTATCTAATTTGCTTTCCGAATGAACTGAACTAGCATTCGAGTAGATTGTTTGTATTAGTACAAGACTTAACTGTATGAAAAGACTTATACCCTATTCCATTCTCATTTTTTTAAGCATTACTATCAGTTTGAATCTGGCCGCCCAGGATCGTGGTAATGCAAAAATCACGGGTACGGTTACAGATGCTTTGACTGGAGAGCCCCTTATAGGAACCAATGTCGCTATTCAGGGTACCAGCCTGGGTGCTTCTACAAATTTGAGTGGGGAATACACAATAACCAATATTCCGGCTGGGACGCATACAATCGTATTCAGGTATATTGGATATAAGCAAATTGAACTGGCCGATATTCAGATGAATGCGGGTGAAACTCTTGAGAGGAATATAGAGCTGAGTCAGGAAGCCATTATGGGAGAGGAAGTGGTGATTACCATGCAGGCCAGGGGGCAGAGGGCTGCAATCAATCAGCAGCTGGCTTCAAATGCCATCACCAACATTGTTTCGTCTGATAAGATCAGGGATGTGCCTGATGTGAATGCGGCCGAATCCATAGGACGTTTGCCGGGTGTATCGCTCAGGCGTTCGGGAGGTGAAGGAAATCAAGTTGTTGTTCGCGGCTTATCTCCTCAGTACACTATTATTGAGGTGGATGGAGTGCGATTGCAGGGTGTGGGCCTGGGACGAGATGTGGGACTAAGTTCCATATCTACTGAGATGCTCGATGGTATAGAATTGTCAAAAACCCTTACTCCGGATAAGGATGCTGATGCCATTGGTGGTATCGTAAACCTGAGAACCAGGACCGCACAGGAAGGGTTCCATTTTGATCTCCTTGCTCAGGGAGGTTACAATAGCCTGGAATCAAGTTTTAATAATTACAAATTGGGATTTAATGTGGGCAACCGTTTTTTCGGTAACAAGCTAGGAGTAATAGCCTCAGGAACCACAGAACAGGTATGGAGGTCTTCGGACAGGTATACTGCAGGGTATTCAAATGAGAATTTTCCCATTGACACCAATTCCATGGGCGAAGTTGTCTATGAGCACCGTTATTATACGCAGAATGAGAATATCCTGGAGCAAAAGAAACTAAGGCACAGACAGCATGGAGGCCTGGTACTGGACTGGAAGAATGATTTTATGACCCTGAAGATGAACAATACCTACAGCCGGATGCTGGACGAAAATGAGGAGCGAATCAGCCAGTACAGGCATAGTTCTAACGACTACAGGCACCTGATATCCGATTCCGACCCCATAGAATCCATTCAGGCTCACTCATTGTCGGGCTTGTTCAGATTCTGGAACACAAAACTCGGGTTGGATGTTCAATACAGTAAAACCAAGCTGGACAGACACAATGATCTATATGTTTTTGAGGATGATTGGGCAGTGGCAGATCGCTTTACTAAGGAAGAAAGGAATTTTGCAGAGCCCTACAAATTCATGAACCGATATGACGTCGCCACCGCAGATCAGGCTTACCTGACGAATAACGACAGGACTCATACACAACGTGAAGATATAACTAAAAGAGTGAACCTGGACTATGAGATTCCATATGCTATTGGGAGTATGGTTTCAGGATATGTGAAAGTAGGCGGATCTTATTCAGTTAAGGACCGGAGCAGTGATGTTTCTCAATACCAAAGTTACTATTGGGGAGGTATAGGGGGAGACAGGGCTGATATAGTGTTTGCTATGTATCCGGATTTTTACCACTATACAGAACCTGACTATAAACCAGGGAAGACCATGCCTGGGATAAACTTCGTCGATCCGGATTATCAATTTGGAGATGTGCTGAATGGAATTACCGGGATCGACCTGGGCTGGACAGCGGACCTGGATTTCTTAAAAGAAGTTCATGATTATTTTGGTGTAGATGAAGAGGGAAATCCAAAATTTCCTGCTGACCAGACTTACGTACGAGGTATTCAGTCTAACGAAAATGATTACACAAACAGGGAAGAATATATGGCAGGATTTGCCATGATGGAGATCTTAATCGGGAAAAGGATCATGCTTCTGCCAGGGGTTCGGTACGAACAGGTAAATACCACATACACAGCTAATTATGTAGTGGAAAACGGCAATGACCCTAGTGGAATGCAACCGGGTTACCCCAGGGAGATCATAGTGGATGATCGTGAGAATCAAAATTGGTTCCCAAGTCTGAATATGAAATTTGATATCACCGATTGGATGGATATCAGGGCTGCCTATTACAAAAGTACTTCACGACCCAATTACATCATGTTATCTCCTGGTATGGTCTCCAACTTTGATAAGAATAATATTAGTGCAAATAACCCGTATCTGTGGCCGGCCCTGGCCCATAATTATGATATTGGGGCATCATTCTTCACTAACAAACTTGGCCTCTTAACCCTTAATTTTTTTTACAAGGAGCTGACTCAATTGACGTACAGAATACCATCGTATAACAATGGATATTTCGACATTGCAGAAGGTGTACCTGAATCAATGATGGAGTCTCTTGAAGCCTCGCGGCATTTATACCCTGAAGATCTTTTCAGTCCTTTGACCGGTGTAGCAAACATGAATAACTACCCGATCAATAACCCGAATGATGCCACTTTTATCGGATTTGAGGCAAGCTGGCAAACCAATTTCTGGTATTTACCGGGATTGTGGCGTGGCCTGGTTCTTAATCTGAACTACACTTTTATCAGGTCTAAAACCGAATATCCTTACCTGGATATCTGGACAGAATTCACGGATGATTTCCCTATCCCAAAGAAGATAACTCATGCAGATTATATGACCAGGGAGGGGGTTATGCTGGATCAGCCAAATTCCATATATAACGCGATGATTGGTTGGGATTATAAAGGTTTCTCCACCAGGCTCTCATTACGTTACCAGGGAGAATCCCTTCAGGGGCTCAATCCGGTCAATGAGAATCAGGACAGATACAGACAGGCACATTTCAGAATGGACTTCCTGGTTAAGCAGGAGATTACTGAAAAATTGTCAGTGCAACTGGATATAGCCAACCTGACCAATAGCATGGATGAACAATATATGTCGGCAAGTGGTTTTAACCTGCCCCGACAAATTGAACACTACGGCCTGACCAGTCAGATAAGTCTTCGATATGATTTTTAATAAAGACCAAAAGAATAAGTCTAATATATAAATAAGTGTAATGTTTAATTAAAACTATTATTATGAAGAAGATTTCCTATTTATTTATTGCAACACTTGCTGTCCTGGCGCTTTCGAAGGCTCCGGCGATTGGCCAGGTGGATCCATCAGAGCCTGTTATTGTTATTCCGGGCGGAACTGCAAACATTGGTCAGCTTGAGTTCATCATTAACGGTGACGTAGAAGCAGATGGTGTGACCCGTTTGAATCCAAACAGGATTTATCAGCTGAGTAAAGACGCGGTATATATTCAGCAAGCAGCGATTGTGTTCGAGGACTCTGCCGCTACACTTACAATTGTAGGGGAAGAAGGAGGCAACATGCCTATCGTATTGATGCAGCCTCTTCAGGGTGTGGATCAATTCACCAATGATTGTGCAGGAAACCTGGCCATTACAAATGTATACTGGCCTGCAATGAACCTGAATGAATTGGGTGGAACACTCTTTAATTTCACAAGTACCACTTTAAGACTCGAACTTACAAAGTTTGTGACTGAGAATGCCCGGAGGGATATTTTTGGCATGAGAGCTGTAACAGGTTATGCTAGTGTATTTATCAAAAACTCCTACTTCCGTGATCTGTCGCAATTGTCAAATTCATGGAATTTTGTGGTTTTTGCACGTGGAAACAACGGGGAAGCATTTGACACCTTATGGATTGAGAATACGACCATCACAAATGGAGGAATGCCCCTTTTCGGAAAAGGTACTGTAACAGAATTCGCCTATCTGAATCACAACACCTTTTATAACTCAACAAAATACCCCATCTGGTTGGAGCGTTTTAAAGAAGCATACATTACCAATAACCTTTTCATAAATGCGGACTGGGAAGGCGAGTGTGAGGCCACATGGTCAACCCAGATTGGTGAGGACTTTATCCCAACCGGTCAGATCAGGTTTGATACAATTGAAGCAGATTTTTGGGCTGCCGCACCGGGTGGAGTAGCCTCAGCACCAGCACAGGAAGATGTTAAAATCCTGGCTTCTAATAACCTGAACTTCTTCAGTCCCTTACTCGATCCTTATTATAATGGGGATTATAATGATGTTTTCGACGGGCCCATTTCATACCGCCCCTGGGGAACAGTTGGAGAAGAAAATGTCCCTACAGAGGTATTGAATTTACCTGTTCCACTGTTCGCTGACAGAGAATTAGCACTTATTGCTGACTGGCCTGGCATCAAGGCGGATAACAACTGGGACCTTGATACAGATCCAGGTATGGTCACACAATCCCCTGCCGATGCAGCTGCAGCTGAAGAGTTTGCTCATTTCGCAAGAAATAACTATCAGGCTGTACGGGACACCCTCGAAGATGGAAGCCTGATCCCAGAACCTTGGGACAGAACTAAGATTTGGTTTGGTGATGGCCTGGCTTCGACTATTCCAGGAGGTGGAACTGAAGATGGTGGTGGATTTGAGGATGTAACTGGTTTGCCTGAAGATTTTTCCTATACCAATGATGCTGTACGATCACTTATTGATGGTCTTCCCCTGGGTGACCTGTCATGGTGGCCTGAGCATATTGCAACCTGGGATTCTGAAGCAGCCCTTGAGGATGTGAAGCAATATTACATAGATGGAATTGGTGTTGGTATTTTTGATGCGGAAGTAGTTTCAGAAAATACGTTTAGCATCTATCCAAATCCAGCTAATAATATGCTGAATATTTCCGGCCAGAACGAACTGGCTATCGCGAACTTCTATAATGTTACAGGGAAATTAGTGATGGTAGTTGAACTGAATGGAGTTCTCCAGCAGGATATGGATGTTTCCGGACTTGATAATGGTATGTACATCCTTCAAGTGAAAGATGTTACAGGTGAAACAAGTTCAGTGAAATTCATAAAGCAATAGGTCTTTAACTTAGTATTGATAAGAGAGAGTGCCCATTTACTGGGTACTCTCTTTTTTTTTAAGATATTGTTGTGAAAATATTTTATTGGAGTTAATCAGTTACATATGCCCAAATCAACTGCCGAAAACCCAAGCAGCAAGAGAAAAATACTCTTCAGAATAATATCCATATTCCTTTCTTTATCGCTCCTGATAATTTTAGAATTGGGACTTAGACTCTTTTCCTATGGTGGTTCTATGAATCTGTTTGTGGAGCACGGAGTTGAGAATTATGAGGACTATTATATCGTCAATCCTTTCGTTGGCGTGAAATACTTCAATCGTTTTAAGGCCACAGAAGCCACAAATGACCTCTTTCTTAAGAGAAAACCTGACAATAGTTACCGAATTTTTGTATTGGGTAGCTCCACCATTTATGGTTTCCCTTATGAAAAGAACCTGATGGCAACTAGGATCCTGCACAAACGGCTTCAGGATGCTTACCCTGACAAAACCATTGAAATGGTAAACACCTCAATTACGGCCATCAATACCGTGACCCTGAAAGATTTCACCCGGCAAATTGTAAAATACGAACCTGATGCAATATTGATTTATGCCGGACATAATGAATTCTATGGTGCATATGGTGTCGGATCCAATGAATCCATGATGGGCAGTTCGTTTTTCAGAGCAGTCCATTTTAAATTGATGAACCTTCGGCTGTATCAGTTAATGCAGGCTTCAATTAAGGGAATCAGGGGCGGTGGAAATAATAAGTCCGCTGAAGCAGATCAAAAAGGCACCCTTATGAAGCGCATCGTCAAGGACAAGGAAATTGAATTTGGTAGTGAAATATATGCACGTGGAGTTGAGCAGTTCCGGGATAACCTGAAGGATATATTGGATCAGGCAAATAAGAATGAGATACCTGTATTCCTGAGTGATCTGGTAAGCAATGTAAAGGATATACCCCCATTTGGTGATATTGGAAGTAATGATCAGAGTTCAGTTTTCAATTATAAAGCTGCTCAGGAAGCCCTTTTTGCAGGAGATACTGCATTGGCAAAAGAACTCTATTACAAAGCCAAAGACCTTGATCCTGTGCGTTTCAGGGCTTCTGAGGAAATGAACCAGGTAATTTACAGCCTGGCAGAAGAAAAGGGAGCAAGGCTGATTTATACAAAAGAGGAGTTCTCAAATGCATCTCCAGGTGGAATTATAGGAAGCAACCTGCTCACCGAACATGTTCATCCGAATATCGATGGACAGTTTCTCCTGGCTGATGTATTCTACAACAGGATCATTGAATCAAAATTGATTGATGAATCTCCAAACCCCCTGACTGTAAAAACCCCGGAATACTACAGGCATAATTGGGGGTATACTGCACTGGACAGTCTCATTGGGGATTTAAAAGTGCGGCAATTAATGTCCTACTGGCCCTATAAATCACTGGACAATGAGGAAAGATTCAGAGATGTATATAAACCTGAAGGAATAGTCGAAAGCTATGCGTTTTCTGTGATTGCAGATCCGGATGCCAATGCAGAAGCATTGCATCATGATCTGGGAGAATACTATGAAAAAAATTCGGATTTCATAAATGCTTTGAAAGAATATAATGCCCTGGTTTATATGAATCCGTCCTGGTCTGATTATCTGAACATGGCCGCGAATTCCCTCTTCAATTTAAATGATCTGAATAAAGCAGAGAAATATCTCATGGAATCATTGAAATATACCCAAACCTATTTTGCATTCTCAATGCTTGGAGAAATTGAATTTATTAAGCATGACTATGGAAATGCACTTAGCTTATATGAAAGTGCCTTTACATCATCAGAATATGAGTCCATTGGATTTGAAAGTAGGGTATTCCTTATGTCCAGGCTGTATTACCTTTACCACTTATACAATAACCAGGGAATGAAACAACAACTAGGTGCAGAGTTGAACAGGCTCGGTTATCAGCAAGATGTTTCCATTCAGGATTATCCCTTTGAATATTCAAATTATATACCTTATAACATTAAATTGGATTTTAACAGGGCTGTGGATCACTCCGGTTCAGATATGGATTCTGCCCAGTATTACCTGGAACGTTGTTTAACAATCAACGATTGCCCGGTTGTCAACCTCTATCTTGGAGATCTTCTTTATCAAAGACAGGACCTGAGAGCCGTTCAATATTATCAGAAGGCATATGACGGCTATGCTAATGACCCCAACTACCTCGCCAGGTTATTTTATGCCTATTTTGTAAATGTGAACAAGACCGGAGCTCAAGAAGCCCTCAATCGATTGAAGAAAATTGATCCTTCTCACAGCGAAATACCGAGACTGCAAACCCTGCTGAGTGCATTACCCTGACATATTAAACATCTGTTAATATTCTGAAATTAAGTTATAAATATCCATAAATTGTAATTTAATGGACTGAATCTATCAAATCTCATTCATATGGAAAATAGAAGATCGTTTATTAAGAAAGCAAGTGCTGCAACAGCCCTGGGCCTTCTTGCAGATTGGGCCATAGCTATGCCTGGTTCGGACAGACTGGGTGATTTGCTTCCCCAGCGCCAGCTGATTCGCAATGGGGAAAAAGTGACAGCATTTAGCCTGGGGGGCTATCACCTGGGTTTCATGGAAGATCCCAAAGAAGCAGAAAGGATGATTGAGCGATCCATGGAACTGGGTATCCGGTTTTATGACAACGCCAGGAGATACAACGATGGTCGGTCTGAAGAATATATGGGACGCTTTCTGACTCCCAAATACCGCGACGACATATTTCTGATGACCAAGGCTCCGGCTAAAACCGGTGAGGGAGTGCGAAAACAGCTGGAAGATTCACTTAAGGCGCTCAATACAGATTACGTTGACCTGTGGCAGATTCATGCGCTCAGAACCCCCCAGGATGTGGATGAACGCATCAACGCCGGGGTTCTGGATGTATTTCTGGAGGCAAGGGAGAAGGGACAGGCCCGTTACATTGGGTTTACAGGACATCAAAATCCGGTAACCCATCTGCATTTTCTGGAATTCCTGGAGAAGAGGGGGCTTGAACTGGAGACCTGTCAAATGCCATTGAACGTATGTGATCCCAGTTTTGAGTCCTTTGAAAAAAATGTATTGCCTGTATTGCTAAAGAAAGAATATGGAGTAATTGCCATGAAAACCATGGCCGGAGGAAGCATGATGGGTGGACGTATTGATACTACACCGGATAAGGTCCAGGATATCCCAAATGTTGTGGAAGAGACAGAGTTGAGTCTGGCCAATCTTCATCAATATGTTTACGCACTACCGGTTTCTTCATTGTGTAGTGGTTGCCTGACCATCGATCAGCTCGAAGCAAATGTGGCTGTTTTACAGAATTTAAAAAGTCTGTCAGAGTCCGATAAGCAAAAGCTTGTAGCTCTTGCCAAACCTTATGCCGGAATGACGGTAGAAAACTACAAGAGGGTCTTTTCAAAAAGCTAAAGGAATTAATTAAAAGATGACAGTATGAAAAAAATGTATTGGATCGTATTGGGATTTTTGATTTGCCTGTCAAGCTGTACAGGACAGAGAGAAAAATCAAGTAGCAGTGAGGTAAATGCTGATAAGAACCTTCTGTTTATTGTGGTGGATGATCTGACTAAAACGCTGGGTTGTTATGACCATTCAGTGGTCAAAACTCCGCACATAGACCAGCTTGCCCGTATGGGAATTCTATTTGACCACGCTTACTGTAATTTTGCAGTATGTAATCCAAGCCGCTCCTCCTTTCTAACCGGGATGACTCCTGAGACAACCACCATTCAGGACAATCGGGTGGGCCTTCAATCTGTTATCGGTGATTGGGTTAGTCTGCCAGCCCTTTTTAAACAGAATGGCTTCTATACCATGAGTTTGGGTAAAATATTTCACGGAAAGGGCCCAAAACATAATGATATGAAAGGGTGGGATGAGTTGTACGGCTATAGTGCAACGGAGACAGGGAGAAAGGGAGAAGGCAGGAACCTCACAAATGGTGTATTGAAATGGTGTCACTGGCGAGCCGCAGAAGGTGGGGATGAGGATCAGGGGGACGGACAAATTGCCAAAAAGGCAGTAGAGTTCATTAAGGGCGATCATGATCAACCCTTTTTCCTGGCAGTTGGATTTTATAAACCTCATGATCCCTTTGTAGCTCCAAAAAAATACTTTGATATGTATCCCCTTGAGGAGTGCGATCCACCTGTTCTGCCCGATAACTGGGAGCCGCCCTACGATCATACGCTTCCCGGGGAGACACTTGAATTTAATAAGTTCACAGATCAGGAGAGAAGGGAATTCCTTAGATCTTACTATGCATGCACCAGTTTTATGGATGCGCAGGTAGGTAAACTACTGGATGCACTTGAAGAGTCGGGACAGCTTGACAATACGCTTATTGTATTTTTCGGAGATCATGGCTACCACCTGGGAGAACACAACTGGTGGAACAAAGTCACCATATTTGAGAAGGGTACAGCTGCGCCTTTTATTGTGGCAGGTCAGTCGGTGGGGAAGAAGGCGGTAAGGTCAGATGCCATGTTCGAATTTATTGATATCTATCCCACACTGGCAGAACTGTTTGATCTAAAAAATACCCCCGATAATCTGGAAGGGAAAAGCTTTGCAAATGTCCTTCAAAATCCTTCAGAATCTTTTCGGACCGAGGTACGTGCCATCACCAGGAGGGGAGAGATGTTGGGCAGTACGGTGAAAAACTCCAGGTGGAGATACATCGAATGGGACGGGGGTAAAAAGGGCAGGGAATTGTATGATCAGGTCGATGATCCCATTGAATATCAGAACCTGGCCGAGAATCCTGAATATACAGATGTTGTCAAAGAGATGAGTGCCCTGCTTCACCAGGACCCAAGATTCGTTAAACAAAAAAGATGAAAAATAGGCGGATCATATTTGCGAGCGTCTGTGTTGTTTTCCTGGCAACCATAGGATTAAGTTGTGCAAGAAGTGAAAAAGAGAACATGCCTAACCTGTTGTTTATTATGACCGATCAACAGAGGGCTGATGCGCTTGGATTTGCAGGAAACAACCTTATTCGAACCCCAAATCTTGACAGATTGGCTGAACAAGGGGCATTTTTCAAAAATGCCTACACCCAATGTGCAGTGTGCGCTCCGGCAAGGGCCGCCATCCTTACGGGACATACCATTGAAAACAATGGTGTCAGAACCAATTCTATTTGGAGAGATGAGCCTGATGTGGAATTAATGACCATGCCCACATTTGATGAAATACTTTACGAAAATGGCTACACCTGCGAATATTTTGGAAAATGGCATTGCCCGGAAGAACCTACAAAGGTTTATAGTGAGTTTGTGACCTTAAAAGCTTATCGCTCTTATGTCGAAGAAAATGTCCCATACCTGGAACCCGGGGAAGGTCAACTTATATCAACGGAATCCCGTAGGGCTTATACTCCCAATCCCATTGATAAACATTATGGGATGCATTATAATGATGTGCTGAAGCTTCGTAACAAACAGCGTTTTGCTCAAACCGAGTTACATGGGGTATCAAACATACCTCCTGAGTTTACATCTACCGCTTTTGTTTGCAAGCAGACTATTGATGCAATCAAAAGGAATAGAGCCAAACCATTTAGCATTACCGCCTCAATCAACTTTCCGCATGCCCCGATGATTCCCATAAAGGAATATGCTGACCTGTACAATCCGGAAGAAATACCAGTCCCTGCCAGCATTGCCGACAAAATGGATAATTCTCCTTACGTCGCCTTTAATGGTCGCCTGAACAGTCCCGAATATGCTGATCCGGAGAAGATCAAGTATATGATAGCCAACTATTATGCCCTGGTTACTGAGATAGATACCTGGGTTGGCAAAATACTGGATACCCTTGATGAGTTAGGTTTGACCGATAATACCATTGTTATTTTCACAAGCGATCATGGAGAAATGTTGGGAGCTCATGGAATGAGGGAGAAAAATGTGTTTTACGAAGAATCTGCGCGTATTCCTTTAATCATCCGATATCCCAATGAAATCAAAAGCGGAACAGTAATCGACCATCCTGTTACCAACCTGGACCTTTTCTCAACAATTCTGGATTACACTTCTGTAGGAAAAGAATCAAAATCGGATGGTAAAAGTCTGAGGGATCTAATTGAAGGAAAGGACACTAATCGGCCTGGATATATAGTTACCGAATGGAACTTCAGAGGGGATGTAATCTCAAATTACATGGTAATGCACGAGGGGTGGAAACTTTTGATTCCACATTCAGATACGTCCAAAGTAATAAACGCCATGTATGATTTGAATACGGATCCCTACGAAATGATCAACCTCTTAGGGGCGAATCCTGAAAGTTTAATGCATAAGGAGAAAGCGGAGGAACTCAGGAGCCTTTTGCTTGAGTGGCTGATGGAAAATAAGTCACAATATTACAATGGCGTGAAAAACAGGCAACTATAAACTTGGAATCACAGCATCCAAAAGACTGGTCATTTTTTGCGAGATTGAAAGAAAGAAAAAAGAGATTGTCTGGAAAGTGAAGAATTGAAAAAGTGGCGACTTTGAGCGGGTAATTAAGCATTGATTAATCGAATATTATGCCTAAATGATTAATTTGAGCATCACAAGGAATCAGGAATAAAAATAACTTAAAAGAACTAACTATGCGCTTACAATCACCTTCACAGAGAATAATAATTGTGCTGGTCTGTATTTTCATGCTAACAGGAACCTCTTGCACCCAAAAAATCGAGACGGGATCATCGGTTAAAAAGCCCAATGTCAGACCTCCTGATCTGGTCCTTGGGAACCAGTTAATTACGCCTTTTATATCGCAGACGTAAATTGTCGTAAATTTGCTGGAAAAATCAGATATGCAGCAGATTCTTCCAATTTTCCCTACAG
>SDBV01001336.1_pt1 | contig 37149 bp, 26 predicted proteins | sample 2277081 | NCBI WGS metagenome assembly SDBV01 (sample SAMN10402039, study PRJNA504765) | marine sediment metagenome | isolation source: marine sediment core GS10_PC15, 223 cmbsf | place: Arctic Ocean: Southern Knipovich Ridge | collected 2010 | reverse complement strand
AACGGGACGACGGGTTATGAGGAGGCGGCCGGTCAGGGCCTGGTGGCTGGGGTCAACGCCGCGATGGGCCTTACCGGCGGCGACCCGCTCATCCTGCAGCGCGACCAGGGCTACATCGGTGTGCTGATCGACGATCTTGTGACCAAGGGCGTCATCGAGCCGTATCGGATGTTCACCTCACGGGCCGAGTGCAGGCTTACGCGGCGGGCCGACAACGCCGACCGGCGGCTGACCGAGATCGGGCGGCGGGTCGGTCTGGCCGACGACGCCAGATGGCGCATGTTTACCGCCAGGCGTGAAGCGGCCGCCCTCGCTGAACAGCTCTTGCGAACGGCACGGATCGACGACAAGACGCTGTGGGATCATCTGCGGGGCGGTCAAGCCGATCTTGAGGAATTGATCGGGAAGTGTCCCGACCCGCCTGGCGAGCAACTGGGGCAGCTATACGGCGCAGAGCCCGCCGCCGTTAAGTCCGCAGCCATCGACGGTCGCTACAGCGGGTACGTGGGTCGCCAGGAGCAGTCGTTGCGGCAAATGCGGGCCTTGGAGGGCAAGGTGATTCCGGCGGGCACCGATTATGCCCGGATAACACACCTGCGTCATGAGGCCCGCGAGAAACTTCAGCAGATCCGCCCGCATTCGCTGGGGCAGGCGCTGCGGATAAGCGGGATTACGCCGGCCGACATCTTCGTCCTCGCCGTCCACATCGGCCGCGCCCGCTAGCTGGTCCGGCCCTATCTGGCGGGCCTCAGCGGACACATTAGGCCGCCGCCGGGTGAGAAGATGGGGAACGTGGACAGCCATGGCAAAACCACGGCCGACCTGGGCGAAGAGGATTTTGCAGCCCAAATGGGCCCGTAAGCCGTAAGTGTGGTGTTGCGCAGACGTTACACGAGATTGCGTTTATCGCAATCACTGAAGATGTTTCGCTGATCGTGTCGATAAATCTACTGCACGGACGCGACGAGCCTGCCGCATTAGTGCGGGCGGTTGGTTCACTAGCGAAAGCTCCTTGGGTGCGGTCGGAAGCAGCACTGCGGGCTTGGCTCAGCACGGATGCGGCGGCCCGCACAGTCCGATCCACTCCAACGACCCGCAAGTATGCCTTTGCGGGGTGGTAGGTGAAGTAGCTATGACCAACGTAGGTCGCGCTGGATCCGTCGCTTCGGGTAAAGTTGTCCAGACGGGGCAAAATGGCGTCTCTAGCCGGTCGGTAAAGAAGCCGATCAGGATCCCGACTCTTAGGGAACTGCCATCCGTCGCCGAGCTGGCCGCAGCAATACGCAAGCTGCCAGAGGTCCGCCGGGACCTGATTGAGCAAGTTAAGGCGGAGCTGGCCGCCGGAACGTACGAAACGTCTGAGCGCATTGACATTGCTGTGGAGCGGTTGATAGCGGAACTGTATCCAGGTCTGTAACTGGCGAGTTTGTTGGTGGTCTTGGCAGAGGCATCGGTGGTCCGGTGCCTCTGTTTTTTGCGCATTTTACGCAGTTTACGCTTTCCGAACGAAGCGTAGGTGTTAATATATACAGGATTGGTCAACTATGGCGTTTGGGTAGGTTAAGTCGGCGGCGCGTAGTGACGATGCAAGGACTGGTGCAGGATATTGACTGTTCCAGGTTGAGTTAAGGCGCGCAAGGGCGAGGAGCGAGTGCCGTGCGACGTAAAGCCGTCTATACAACGGGTGAAGCTGCGAGTATCTGCAACCTCTCGCAGCAGACGATAATCCGATGCTTTGACAACGGGCAGCTTGAGGGTTTTCGCGTTCCGGGCAGCAAGTTCCGCCGCATTCCGCATGATTTCCTGGTCAGGTTCATGAAGGAAAACAGCATCCCCATGGGGGCCATGGAGGACGGGAAGATGCGGGTGCTGGTGGTGGACGACGACCCGCAGATCGTTGAGCTGTTCGTGGATGTGCTGGAGGCCGACGATAGGTTCGAGGTAGCCACCGCCCAGACCGGGTACGACGCCGGTGTCATGACGCATCAATTCCGCCCGGATATCGTCGTGCTGGATTACATGCTTCCGGATATCAACGGTAACGTGGTCTGCAAAACGATCCGGTCGAACCCCGAGCTGTCGCACATCAAGATCCTGATCATCTCGGGGATGGTCAATCCTGCGGAGGTAAAGGGGCTCACCGAGGCCGGCGCCGACGATTTCATCAAAAAGCCCTTCAACATCGAAAACGTGATCGATCGCATTGTGGAGCTTGTGAAAGCGAAGTAGGGCCCCGGCGGATAGATCATTGTGGCTGAGCTTCCCCGACAGGATAACCCTTTAGCCCGCAAGCTGAGCGCCGAGCAGCTTGATCTGATCCTACGCGAACTTCACGCTGTACCGCCGAACCCAGCAATACTCATCACGTCCCTTGAGCTTCTGGGCGAATCAGACGGCGCAGGTTCCTGTAAGGGCGTCATCGCCCGGTTGAGCGAGCTGACCTGTTGCGACCCGGCGATTACGGCCAGGCTGCTGTCGCTGGCGGGCCGCGGACGAAGCGAGGAGGTCTGGTCGCTGGGCGAAGTTATCGAGCAGTTGGGGCTGGACGCGGTTCGGGCCGAGATACTTTCGTACGCAACGTCGCCGAGCGACAGCGGGCCCGAAAACCCCCTGGACCCCAGCGCGTTTGGCAAGCACTGTCTGGCAGTGGGTCTGGCGGCCGAGATGCTGGGAGACGCCATTTCGCTTCCGATGGATCCGAAGCGGGCGTTTGTCTGCGGACTGCTGCACGATTTGGGTAAGTTGGCCCTAGCGCAGTGCTTCCCCAAAAGCTACGCACGCGTCCTGGTCGCCGCTGAGCAGCAGCGCGGGAATATCGCCAAGTTCGAGCGTGATATCCTTGGCGCCGACCATACAGTCGCGGGCCGCCGGCTCGCCCAACAGTGGGGCTTGGCGGACCTGCTGCAGAAGGTAATCTGGCTCCATCACCAACCGCCCGAGGCGATCGTCGCCACCCCGCACGAGCGGATGATGATCGTCGTCGTCCAACTGGCCGATGCTCTTGTTCGCCGGGCGGGGATTGGTTTTTCGGGTAACTGTGCTCCTGTCGAAGGCGAGCAGGGGCTCGTCCGGGTCGTTGGGCTCTCGCAGCAACTCTTGTCGGCGGTGATGGATCAGGTCGCCGGTGAGGTCCGCAAGCGAACAGGCTGGTTTATGTCGGACCGGCCCGGTCGCCTGGCGCAGGCGGGCCCGGAGGCCATAAGGGAACTGGCGGAACTGAACGAACAGCTTCGGGTGGGAAACGAGGCGATTTCGTTGCGGGGGAAGGCGTTTGATCACCTGCTGGGTTTTGCGGATAAGCTGACGAGCGACGTGACCGTCGCCGAGGTGCTCTGCCGGATCGCCGCGTCGCTGGCGGCGATTGAGAATCTTCAGCCCACCACCTGCGAGCCTGTAATCGCTTACGCCTTTGGTGTGGAGGCAGACGTCGCCTTTGCCGTCCGCTACGACGGCCGCGAAAAATTTGCATGGCGGGCGCTTCAGCGACGGACGGATTCGTCCGCTCAGTCCCAAGCCGCCACATCCGCCTCGGGGGGGGACGTTGCAGCAGCCGTCTTTGCAGACGAGGCGGCCCTTGGCGATTGGGCGAACCTGAGTAACTACGCTCACCAGCAACTGACGGGCCAGGGCCGATGGGTTGGCGGGTTGTTCTATCCGGGCGGGGGTGGAACAGCAGGGACATCGGGGCAGATCAACCGTGTCGGTAAGGACCTCGCCGCGATCTTGGCGACGACGCTGGCAATTGTCCAGGACCGCTGCAAGGCCGTGGGGCTCTCGGAGCAACTAGCCGGTGCTTCCCAGAGGCTCAGCGACGCCCAACAGGCGCTGGTCGCCGAGATGACCCGCGAGTCGGTGGGTCAAATAGCCGCCGGCGCCGCACACGAGCTTAACAATCCACTGGCCGTTGTTTCGGGCCGGGCGCAGCTGATGGCGCAAAAGGCGACGGACTCCGAGGACCGGAAGGTCTGGTCTCTCATAGCCCAGCAGTCCCAACGGGCCAGCGATATCGTCTCCGAGCTGATGGATTTCGCCAATCCGCCCGAGCCCGTACCGGACGAAATAGACCCGGGCGAGCTTCTAGCAGAAGCGGCGAAAGTGTTTTGTGACTCGGATCACGCTCAAGCCGCCTCTGCAAAAGTCGATATACAAACAGGCGGGCAAGTACCGCACGTTTGGGCGGATAGGGCGCAGATTCGCAAGGTGCTTGGCGAGTTGCTGTCCAACGCAGCCACCTCCGCCGGCGCCGATCCGCATATACGCCTGTCGGCGGCGGCCGATGAAGGAGGCAGCGCCGTTGTCCTGACTGTGGCGGATAACGGGCCGGGAATGGACGCCGAGACGCTGGCCCATGCCTTCACGCCGTTCTATTCGTCGCATCACGCGGGGAGGCGGCGCGGGCTGGGCCTGCCCAGGGCAAGGCGGTATGTCGAGAAAAACGGTGGGACAATGTGGATCGATAGCGCAGCGGCGACGGGCACGACGGTCGCCTTTCGGCTTCCGGCTGCGCCCAACCGAGGCGGTGGAGTGTGAAGATGTCCAGCAGTGAGCCTTCAAAGGTTCTGATTGTGGATGATGAGCGCCACGTGCGCGAATTACTGGTTGATGTCCTCACTGACGCGGGTCTTGAGATTCACGCAGCCGCCAGCGGCGCCGAAGCAATTGACCTGGCCCGCAGATACCGCCCGGACATCCTGGTTACCGACATTCGCCTAGGCGATTGCACGGGCCTGGAGATGATCGATGATCTCCGCGACGTGGTCGGCGAGCTACCGGCCATTATCATCACCGGATACGGCGACGCCGCAACGCTGACGGAAGCATCCCGCAGGCGACCGGTCGAACTTATGACCAAGCCCTTGGACCTGGTGAGGCTCAAGGAAACCGTAGCCCAGGAACTGTCCCGCCAGAAGGACACGAAGCGATTCCACAGAAGGACGCGACAGCTTCGTCGCCTGGCGAGGCGCACAAACATCCAGCGCAAGGCAATCAATCGCCAGCTTGATTCTATTCTCTCCGACCTGACGGATGCTCATCAGTCGCTCAGCGGACAGATGGACCTTCAGAAGATGCTGATCGAATATCAATCTCAGGTCATTGGCTCCAAAGATGACGACGAGGTGTTCGAGAAGCTTTTCCGCCTGTTCGTGGGCCTTTCGGGTCCTCTGTTCGGTGCGGCGATGGTCTGCGACGCCGACGCCCAGCTTCACATCTCGGGTAGGTTCGGTGTTCCGCGCCCCGACGGGATGCGGTTTTGCGAGGAGCTGGCCCGGCCGTTCGTCGATATGCTGCTGGTGGACCCGCGGTGTGTTCTGGTTGATGCAGGCGAGCGGGTGGATCTGTTTTGTGCGTCGATCCGGCGATACCTGGTGGGCCTGACCGTTCTGGCGATTCCGCTGATTCCGGCGGAGGGGGAGCTGATCGGCGTGGTTATGCTCTACCGCAAGGGCGAACAGCCCTTCACCGATCAAGACATCGTCCTGGCGGAGATGCTAGCGCCGGCGACGGCGGCGGCCGTCAGGCGTAACGACTAAGCCATTAGCCATGGGCGGCCTCGCACGCCTCTTGAAAACTGCCCGGTCGCTTCTACGTTCCCATCTCGAACGATGAGAGGTACTTTGTCTGCTCATCCGTGAGCCGGTCGATTTTGATGCCCATGGACTTCAGCTTGAGTGTGGCGACACGGTCGTCGATCCGGGCGGGCACGTCGTGGACGTTGGGGGTCAGCTTCCCGGCCTTTTTTATCACGTATTCGGTCGTCAGCGCCTGGGTCGCAAAGGACATATCCATGACGCTGGCGGGATGCCCTTCCGCGCAGGAGAGGTTGACCAGTCGCCCTTCGGCCAGCACGAATATCCGCCGGCCGTTGCGAAGAACATATTCGTCGACCATGTTCCGCACACCGCGGTTGACCTTCTTGGATAACTTCTTAAGGGCCGATAAGTTCAGCTCGACGTTGAAGTGCCCGCTGTTGCAGACGATGGCGCCGTCTTTCATAAGCTTGAAGTGGTCGGTATCGAGGATGTGTATATCCCCGGTTACGGTGACGAACAGGTCGCCGATCCTGGCGGCTTGGCGGGTGGGCATTACGCGGAACCCGTCCATCACCGCTTCCAGCGCGCGGATGGGATTGACCTCGCAGACGGTAACGTTCGCCCCGGCGCCGCGGGCTCGCGACGAGACCCCCCGTCCGCACCAGCCGTACCCGATCACCACCACGTTCGTCCCGGCCAGCAGGATGTCGGTGGCGCGTATAATCCCGTCTAGCGTGCTCTGGCCTGTCCCGTAGCGGTTGTCGAACAGGTGCTTGGTGGCGGCATCGTTGACGGCTATGACCGGGAACTTCAACACGCCGGCGGCATCCATGGCCCGCAGGCGGATCACGCCGGTAGTCGTCTCTTCCATCGAGGCGATCACGCAGGAGGCGTACCTGGCGAAATCCGTGTGAAGCGCGTTGACCAGGTCCGCGCCGTCGTCCATCGTCACCGACGGGCGGTGCTTGCAGGCGGACGCTATGTGGGCATAGTAGGTCTTGCGGTCCTCGCCCCTGATGGAGTAGGTCTTGATTCCGAAGTCCTTGGCCAGGCTGGCAGCTACGTCGTCCTGCGTTGACAGCGGATTGGACGCGCACAGCACCAGATCGGCGCCGCCGGCCTTTAATGTCCGGGCCAGGTTCGCCGTCTCGGCCGTGATGTGCAGGCAGGCGCTCATACGGTTTCCGGCCAGCGGTTTTTGCTTGGCGAATTGGCGGCGTATCTGTGCCAGGACCGGCATGTCGTTGTCCGCCCACAGAATCCTGCGCTTACCTTCGGACGCCAGGCGCAGGTCCTTTACGTGGTATCGTTTTGCTCTTGCCATTACAAACTCCTTACCGAAAGCCCTAACCCTTACACGTTGGACCGCATATTGTTACCTCCAAGCCGGACGATTTCAAACAGTATCCTTCGGATATCAACAACAGGGGTTTGGACGGCCGGGGTTGTAGCATCTGCAAATTACAACCAGAACTCGCTGTGCAGCTCGTCGCCTTCGCTGGCAGCCCTGATAAAGTCCCGGACCTTTCGCAGGTCCTTGACCCCGGGTTTGTCCTTCTGCTCGACGCCGCTGGAAACATCGACGGCCCAGGGCTTGACCAGGTGGATCGCCTGACCAACGCAGGCGGCGTCGAGCCCGCCGGCCAGGATGGTTGGGTCCATCCCGGCCATGGCGCCGGCGGCACGGGCGTCCGCGACCATGTCCCAGTTGAATCTCTTTCCCGTCCCGCCGGGGCGCTGGGGGTCGTACGCGTCCAGCAAGACCGCAGCCAAGTTCGAGTGGGCCTGCACGGCCCCAAGCCAACTGCGAGCCTCGGCGAGCCATCCCTCGTCGCGGACACGAAAGGCCTTGATACACGGCGCATGGACTTGGGAGACAAGCTGAGGGGGTTCTTCCCCGTGCAATTGCACGTATCCGATCCGCGATCGCTGGATGACATGGTTGATCGTGGCTGCGTCGGCGTCGACGAAGACCCCCACGGTGGCGATCCAGGGGGGCAGCACGTCGACGATCGCGCGTCCCTGGGCGGGCGAGACCCACCGGGGCGATTCGGCGAAGACCATCCCGATCGCATCGGCCCCCATCTGTGCTATCCGAAGCGCCGTGGTCGGATCGCGCAGCCCTTCGATCTTTACGCGCACGCGCTGCATAGGGGTAGCTTATACGAAGCTGAGGCGAGATGGCAATGGCGGGTTGTTAACGCGGTCTTATCTTCGCCGGCGGCGAAGCAGCAGCAAGCTGCCCGCACCGAGCAGTGCAACCGTTACAGGTTCCGGGACGAGTTGCGACTGGACCCGCAGTTCGGCGTTGGCAGGGTCGAAGACGATGCTGTCGAAATACATGGGCGAAACATCCAGGTCAAGCAGCGCCAGCAGGTCTTCCAGGCTCAGTTCTTCATCGGCCGCGGTCAGGGGCGTGGAGGCCAGGTCACCGAACAGCTCCTCAAGCAGCTCCTGCAGCTCCTGCAATATGTTGCTCAGGTCGCCTAAACCGTCGATTCCCAAGCCCGCCGTGTCGATGGTCACCGATGGCAGCAGCAGGTTCATCCCGAACACCCCGTCCAGCCCCGCTACGTCCGCGACCAGCACGTCCACGTTCTTCCACACCACGTCGAAACCTTCCTTCGCCGGGACGCGGATCTCGTCGAGTTGGAGGATCGGTACGGTCAGTGCGCCTTCGCCGATCCCGCCGATGATCGACGCCGGCCCGGTGTATCCGGCCATGAATTCATCCAGACTCACAAGGCCCGGGTCGATGAGCCCGACGCCTTGCGCCTCGGCGAAGCTGATCAGCGTTGAGCCCGATCCCGTGTCGAACAGCCACGGATTACCTGCGCTTGTCAGCACCTGTACGCCGTCGTTGTGGGCGATGGTCACGTTGGGGAGCATCGGGTTGTCGCCGTGGGAGGGCAGGATTTCCGGCGGCGTCGCCACCCCTGTCAGGTCGACCATTTGCAAGTCGAAGGTAATGTTGGTCTGCGGTATGGCTGGGTCGCCTGGAGGCAGCAGGTACGTGCTCATGCGTCCGAGCGTGTCCATCGTCGTGGGGTCCATCACCATCGTCCGTTGCGAGATCACCGGCATACCGACGATGTTGATCGGGTCTATCAGCATCCCAAGCGGACCCAGGTCCAGGATCTCCCCGACGCCGGCCGCCCGGCGCGTCCAAAGGTTGAACTCGCCGTAGTCGTAGAAGTCGCTCAGCTCGATGGAGCTTGCCGTGCCCGGCGTGACGTTGCTGACGCTGACGCCCAGCAGCCGCGTCACGTCGCCCGTCTCCAGCCCCGCGATACCGGTTTCGGTGAACTGGCCCGTGAAATCCGCCGCCCCCAGCCCAAGCGACGGCGGGGCCGGGTCGCCTGTGGCCAGCACGTGGCTGATGACAAACCCGGACGCGCCGGTGTCGATGAACGCCTCGAATATCACCGGTTCGCCGCCATCGGTTATCACGACACCGCCGTCCGTCAGCAACGAATACAGCTCGGGCTGATCGAGTGCGTTGGCGTTGATTTTTGTATATCCGGCCGACGTGATGACGACGTCACCGCCCAGGACGGATAGCGGGACGACAGATAGGACCAAGGCTGCTGCGAGCAGAACAGGCCTGTTGTTGAGCATTTTGGCTCTTTCCTCCGTTGCGTTTCTTCGAGCAGTAAAGTGAGCGATTTCGAGCGCCACCATTATACCCCCCAATCCCCGATTTCGTTGCCGAAAAATCCGCCCACTCCGCCCGACGTGTCCCGCTGCGGTGCGCTTGACAGGTCGCCCCGGCCGCAATAACCTTACCTCCGGTAAGCATCGCCCGGGTGGCGGAATTGGCAGACGCGCTAGGTTGAGGGCCTAGTGGGCTTAGGTCCTTGCAGGTTCAAGTCCTGTCCCGGGCAGTGGAAACTCGGTGGGGTTGCAGATGGGGCAACACGGTCGCCATGGCGGGAGAGTTTTTCTTGCATGTAGGAGTTGCTTCGGCGCGCAGTCTAGAGCAGCTTAAGGTCTCCTGCACCGCTCAGGCCGGCTGCAGCGTCAGCCGGCTTCGTCAGGCTGTATCGATCCCGACGGGACCTGCTTCGGGCTTCTTGCTGGCCTCGTCCTCGCTGGGCCATCACCGGAACATTAAACCTTAACGTGCTCTACGTTTCCGACTCGGCAGCGGGCTTGGGGGGTTCGCGGGTGCCGCGCTGCATGGCGATCACACCGGTGCGGGCCAGCTCGCGAATCCCGTACGGCCGGACCAAATCAACGAACGCCTCGATCTTCTCTTCCGGTCCGGAAAGCTCGACCATGACGCTGCTGCGCGACACGTCGACCACCCGCCCGCGGAAGAGATTCACCAGGTCGACAACCTGCGGGCGCTTCTCCGCCGAGACGTGGACGCGGATAAGCGCCAGGTCGCGCTCGACGTAGGGCACGTCGGTGTAATCCCGCACCTTGACCACCGAAACGACCTTTCCCAGCTGCTTTCGCACCTGCTCCAGCATCCGCTCGTCGCCAACAGAAACGATGGTCATGCAGGAGATATCCGGGTTCTCCGTCCGCCCGACGACCAGCGAATCGATATTAAAACCCCGTGCCGCGAACATCCCGGCCACGTGGGCCAGGACGCCGGGCTTGTTTTGAACCAATGCGCTTATAACCTGTCTCATCGTTCGTCTCCCGTCTCTGCGTTTACGCCAGTGCGCCCAGGTCCATGTCCGACAGGCCCTTCCCGGCCGGGACCATCGGCCAGACGTTTTCTTCCGGCTCGACGTGAACATCCACCACGACCGGCCCGTCGCACTTGAACATTTCAGCGAGTGCATCCGAAAGTTCGTCGCGCTCGGTGACAAGTATCCCGCGGGCGCCGAACGCCTCTGCGATGGTGGCGAATTTCGGCCCGGGCAGCTCGACGCCGGAGTACCGCTTTCCATAGAACATCTCCTGCCACTGGCGCACCATCCCCAGATACCCGTTGTCCATAATCACGAACTTAACGGGCTGTTGGTACTTTACGGCCGTGATCACCTCAACCATCGTCATGGCGAAGCTCCCGTCGCCGTCGATGTCGACGACCGTCGCGCCCGGATTACCAAACTGCACGCCGATCGCGGCCGGGCAGCCGTAACCCATCGTGCCCAGCCCGCCGGACGTGATTATCTGACGCGGCTTTCGCCACCCGTAATACTGCGCCGTCCACATCTGGTGCTGCCCGACGCCCGTCACGACGATCGCGTCGTGGTCCGTCATCTCGCCGATCCGCTCGATGACCTCTTGCGGTTTAATCTTCCCGACGGCGTCGTACTTGAACGGATATTGCTTCTTCCATTCGGCGACCTTCCCAACCCAGGCAGCGCGGTCCTTCTGCTCGATCAGTTCGAGAAGTTTTTCCAATATGTCGCGGGCGTCGCCGACGACCGGGATGTCCACCTCGACGTTTTTGGCGATCGAGGTCGGATCCACGTCGATGTGAATCACCGTGGCATTCGGGGCGAACGTCTCCACCGTCCCGGTGACGCGATCTTCAAACCGCGCGCCGACGGCGATGAGGCAGTCGCAGTCCTGGACGGCGTAGTTGGCAGCCACCGCTCCGTGCATCCCGAGCATCTGCAACGCAAGCGGACTTCGCTCATCAAACGCACCCAACCCAAGCAGCGTCGTGGTGACGGGGATGTTCCCGCGCTGTGCGACCGCGCGCAGCACATCGGACGCATCGGCGATGATCACGCCGCCGCCAACGTACAGCACCGGGCGCTGGGAAGCATTGATGGTCTCGGCGGCCGTCTTAATCTGGCGGATGTGCCCAGCGATGCGCGGCTTGTACCCGGGCAAGTCCATCGCCAGAGACGGCTGGGCGGCGAGCTTGTTGATCTGGGCGTCCTTGGCGATATCGACGAGTACCGGGCCGGGCCGCCCCGTCCGGGCGACGTGAAACGCCTCGCGGATCGTCCGCCCCAAGTCCTCGACACGCTTGACCAGGTAATTGTGCTTCGTGACCGGCCGGGACACGCCGGTCATGTCGGCCTCCTGGAACGCGTCGTTCCCGATCAGGTTGCTGGTGACCTGCCCGGTGAAGGCGACCATCGGAACGGAGTCCAGGTGCGCCGTGGCCAGGCCAGTCGTAAGGTTCGTCGCGCCGGGACCCGAAGTGGCGATGCACACCCCGACCCGCCCCGTGCTGCGGGCGTAACCGTCGGCCATGTGCGCGGCGCCCTGCTCGTGACGCGTCAGCACGCACTTGATCTCAGAATCGTACAGCACGTCGAATATCGGCAGAACCGCCCCCCCCAGGATCCCGAACATGATGTCCACGCCCTCATCCACCAGCATCTCGTTGAAAACCTCGGCTCCGCTGAGGCCGGTAAGTTTCGGGTCCGACTTGCCGCCTGCTTTGCTTGACTTGTCGCTCATGGGTCTGTCCTTAAATCACATCGAATCAATATCCAGTCAGATTCCGCCAAGTGATATACCAGAATTATCCACCCGACGGGAAGTAAGATTACACCCTAGACGCTCAAAAGCAATTGCTTGGGGAATCGCCCGCCGAAGGCGGATACGTCGAAGTTGCGGCCGCTGAGGCAAAACCCAACCTACAGCGACCTATAGTACAATGACCACAACTACCAGCAACGAAAGCAGACGCCCGGCGCCGCAGCCGGAACCGGCCGCCGTCGAAGTGACAAATTGTGCCGCGTTAGCTTCCATAACTGATCTAACTATACACCGCCGCCGCCAAAGCTGTCAAGGATGAAGCTGAGGGCGAACAAGCAAGCGTCGCCCGTCACGGCACGGTGATTAGCTGCAACGCCGTCATGGAACTTGTGCCGTTATTGCGGCAGATGACTGCATCGGTCGGGCCGACCTTGCGGTCGCGGTTGAAGTCGTGGGCGTCAGTGATGTCGGCTGGGTTGATGCCCAGCGTGTGCGGGTTATTGCGAACGGCGACTTCATCCGTCGGCGTCACTTCGGCATCGCTCGGTGAGTTGCCCGTCTCGCCAATTGCGTTGGCGAAGTAGAACACATCATCGGCGGCCAGACCTGTGTTGGGCGTCGCCTTGACGGTAACCTGCAGCCACTGCTTCTCGATGGCGTTGTCGGCCCAGATGATCGTGATCCGATCGGATCCGCCTGCGCCCTCGCCCGCCCGGACGGTAATGCTGCTCGGAGCGGGCGCCGCCGACCAACTGGGCGGATTAGAATCGTTGCCGACCTTGAATGTAAAGTCGCTCGCTGTGGGCGTGGCGACCAGCCCTCTAATATCGATCATCACACCGTTGACGCCGCGCCGGTAGCTGGTGTAGTTGGCGAACGTGGCCGTCCCTCCGCCCAGCAGCGCGGTCTTGTCCGTTGCGATCGCCCCATCGTCGGCTGCGTTAGCGGCCGGGTCGTTACCGTCGAAGGCACAGTTGTTGTAGAAGACATACCGCCCAACGACAGCGACCGGCGCCCATTCGAACGCTCCAATATCCCAGCCATTTCCCTGGGGCCGCGGCCTACCTTTGAAGTCATACTTGATACTTAGTCCATACTTGTTATCGAAAGTATCACAGATCGATTCGATCAGCGCTGAATCTGCCGCATCAATGGCAGGACTGCCAGCTCCAAGATCCAGAAAATCCGGGCTTGCGCTGTCGACACTTACAAAGAGAGGATCCCCTTGCACCGCGTTTTGGCATTGACCAGTCGCCGCCACAAAAGTAGCAAGTGTGTTGAATGCACCCCAGTCCCACCAGAAGCCCTTGATGTCACGCCCGGGCTGGTAAAGGAGCTCATAGTCCATTGAGGCGACGCCGTATCTTGCCGGATGCGAGTAAGCATAATGCCGGTAGGGTCCATTGTTCGGGTAGCCGTTTTTCAAGGTGGATGTGATATTATTGGCAGTGGTCACGGGGCCGTTCATTATTGCCTCGACGCCGTTGTGAACATCGTAAAAAGTGTTATTCAGGATGTAGCGTGTACTAGTCCCCTGCCAGAATGAAATAGCCCAGCCCGTCGGACTGCCCCAATGCAGGCCCCCCTCCTGGTAACTGTTATAAATTACATTGCCTATTACATAACTCAGATGTCCCTCATTCCCCGCTCCCGTATCGGATTGCCTGATCCCGAAATTGCAGTCCCAGATCTCATTGAAGATGATCCACAGGTTATGTGGTCCATACTGATGACCAATGCCGTCTCCGGGCTGGCCACCGTGCGAGCGGTTGTTATAACTTTTGTTCTGGGACATGATCACATCGCTGGCCTGTTTAGACCAGAAACCGGCCTGACGCCCGGCATGAAACGTGTTGCGGCCGATATAGATGTGATGCAGATACAGATAACTGTCGGTCCAGTTGCCGGCATTTACCTGTACGCCGTTGCCGCTGACATGGTGGAAATAGTTATCCAGGATCCATATGTTGTATTGTTCGGTAGTGCTGTCGCGGCCCCAGAGATTGGGACCCACGCCATGGAAATCCTGATCCACCACGGCCTGCCAATCTCCCAGTTCGGTAAAACTATTATTGTAAACGACTATATCTGATATCGTATCTCCCAGACCAGGGGTCATCCCGATCCCCGCAGTGTTGCCAACGTAAAGGCGATTCCTGAAGTAACAGTCTCGTATACCTATATGGTGACTCGCTCCGACAATGCTGAAGCATCCACCCGATCCGCCGTTGAAATCAAGGTTTTCGAAAACAACGTACTGACCACCTCTTACTTCGAACCGCCCGGTGAATTGCGGCATGTTCGAAGGACTAGCCCCCCGGATGAAGGCCGGGTTTGCGCCAGTGCCGCCTCCGTATATATACATGTTGCCGGAATAGGTCCCGGGGTCGATCTGGACAACATCACCTGGAGAAAGGGTGATCGATGATGGAAGAGAGCCTGAAATTGTCTGTGTAGCACTACCTGCTACCTCATCGATGCCGAACGACGGGGCCGGAATGCCCAAAGGCGGCGTCCAGCCCGCAGCTGTGGTGGTGATGGCAGCTAAGGTGACAGCGAGGATTATTGGCGTGACCCTATGTTGCACCCTCAACCTCCTGTTCCCGCAATAGGAACTCACCCCCCCGTTGATTTGCCTAGAGCATGATTATATCGCCTTAGCGCCAAAACGATAAGCGCATATCGCAGGAACGTTCTTGGATTCGGCGTCAAAGCGGGCTGTCAAATCGAGGGACGCGGAGAACTCTTGGGACACTACGCGGATTCTTTTCAGCGCGGCGCGTAGATGGGAACAGAAAGACCGAAGACCCCGATTCGAGTGGAAACACACGCGAGGGACACTTGGAACTAACCTTCCCCTCTCTTGAGCAGAAAAACGCCGCAGATCGCCAGCAGCGCCAGCGTCGTCGGCTCGGGTACGACCAGCGCGACGCTATGGGTCCAACCTGCCGCTAGCGCCACGAAGTCGTTACCTAGCGGGACGTCCCCCTGTCCGTAGTCGTTCTGCCCCCATGCCGCCAGCGAACCGTCCGCCCTTATCGCCAACCCGTGATATCCTCCCGCATCAAGGGCAACGAAATCGTTGCCCATCGCAACATCGGTTTCGCCGCTCCTATTGCCCCCCCATCCGACGAGCGACCCGTCGGCCCTTAAGGCGAGGCTGTAGGCCTGCTTGGCGGCGACGGCGATAAAGTCGTTACCCGGGGGCGCATTGCTCTGCCCGTAGGTGTTCCATCCCCACGCTGCGACCGACCCGTCGGCCCGCAGCGCTACGTTGTGCTGCGTCCCGGAGGCGATACTCACGAAATCATTCCCCGCCGGTACATCGGTCTGTCCGTTGGAATTGTCCCCCCACGCCACCAGCGACCCATCCGCCCGCAGCGCCACGCTGTGCCACTTCCCGCCCGCGATCGCGACGAAATCATTCCCCGCAGGAACGTGGCTCTGACCGCGATCATGGTACCAGTCCCCCCAGGCCCATAACGACCCGTCGGTCCGCAGCGCGAGACTGTGATAATAACCCGCCGCAACGGCCACGAAATCCGTACCCGAGGGAACGTGATTGTACATCCCCCACCCCACCACCGATCCGTCCGCCTTCAGCACCAGGTTGTGAGACTTGCCGGAATCGATGCCGACGAAGTCGTCGCCAGGCGGCGCGTCGATCTGCCTGTAGGTATTATCGCCCCAGGCGACGATCTGGTAGGCGCCGGCCGCCTGCGTCAGCAGCGCCAACACCGCCCCCGCAATTACGAACCGACTACAAAACACAATCCGTCCGCTCATGTCTCATCTCCTTTCGCGCATTGACTGTGATAAAGCATGGAGTGCAACAATCCCTTTATTCCCCTCGGCACCATCGTGCCCGAGTCGACCTACGACCCCCGCCGCAGTTGGCGTACTCTAATTGTTGCCAAAGCTACCTATCCTGTCAACACTATTTATGAGTTTTGGGTGTCTTACACGAGGGCCAACAGATATCGATACGCCACGGCCGACTAAGTTTGCCTGCGGTGTCGGCAGGGCTGGGCCGTCTTGGCCGGCGGCGGATTTGCCCTATAATGACGGCGGTATGCCCAAGGACCGAAACGCCGTCGTCGAGAAGCTTCGCCGCAGGGCCGCTGCCCTGCCAGCGGCGCCGGGCGTGTATCTGTTCAAGGATGCAGCCGGGCGGGTCCTGTACGTCGGTAAGGCCAAAAACCTGCGGACGCGCGTCGCCGGGTACCTCCAGCCCAGCGCCGACCTGCGACGGACACGCGGGCCGGAAATCCAGCGGATGATCGAGCACCTTGCCGTCGACATCGACTGGCTCGAATGCGACAGCGAGGTCGACGCCCTGCTGCGGGAGAACCGGCTGATCAAGGACATCCAGCCGCGATTCAACGAGCGGCTCAAGGATGGCAAGAGCTTTCCATATCTGCAGATCGCCGGCGGCGAGGACTTCCCGCCCGTGACGATAACCCGCCAACCGCAAGCCCGCGGCGCTAAGCTCTACGGGCCGTTCGTATCCGTCGCCGAGCTGCGGGCGGCCGTGCCGCTGATGCAGCGGGTGTTCAAGTTCCGCACGTGCGGGCTTGCCATCGCGGATGACGACGACGCTCGGGCCGTCTATCGTCCGTGCATCCTCTACAACATCAAGCAGTGCTCGGGACCGTGCGCGGCGAAGGTCTCGAAGGCCGATTACGCAAAGCAGATCCGCCATCTGAAGCAATTCCTCGCGTCGAAGGCGTCGGCCTTGCGGCGTAACCTCCGGCGACAAATGCAGTTGGCGGCCGATAAGCTGCGGTACGAGCGTGCCGCGGCGCTGCGCGACGAGCTGCGGGCGCTGGAGGGCCTCCAGAAGCGCGGCCTGGTGGACCAAGACGTGCAGCCGGAGGTGTTCTTCGTCGATCCGGCCGACGGATTGGCCCGGCTGGCGGGCGTGCTTGCCTTGGACGCCACGCCGCGGACGATCGAGGGGATCGACATTGCCCACCTGTCCGGCCACGACACCTGCGGTGCGATGGTCTGCTTCATCGACGGTAAGCCCTTCAAGGGAAGCTATCGGCGGTACAAGATCCGCACCACCAGCGGCGGCGACGATTTCGCCGCGATTCGCGAGGTCGTCTGGCGGCGATACAAGCACGCCGGCATGAACGCGGAACTGTTCCCGGACGTGATCCTGATCGACGGCGGGAAGGGCCAGCTGACGGCCGCCTACAGCGCGTTCGACGAACTCGAATTCCGCCCGCCCGTGCTGATCGGCCTGGCCAAGCGCGACGAGCAGATCTTCGTCTATGGATCGCCGCGGCCGATCCGCCTGCCCCGACGAGACCCGGCGCTGCGCCTGCTGCAGTCGGTCCGCGACGAGGCACATCGCTTCGTCCAGCACTACCACCACATACTGCGCCGCCGCACCACGCTTCAGCTCAAAGACCCGATCCGAAGACGCAAGCCCAAACCAAAACTCGCCGCCCGCAAGCGCCAAACCGACAAGCCCCGCTGAGCCGCGCGCCAAACACGCCAATTCTCCCTGATCCGCCCCGCCAAACACGCGCCGAAAGTCGCAGGTTCTCGCAAGTAGTCGCAGATTCTCGCCGTCTGTCGCAAGTAGCCGCGGTTTCTGACGGATTGTCGCAGATTCTGACGGTTTGTAGCAGGTCCAAAAAACGGTAGCTCCTGTAGCCGCAAGCAATTGCGCTTTTGCGCGCCGCTCCCCGCGAAAATCTCGCACCGGCTGCGGCCAGATTTCTCCGGATTTCTCCAGATCTGTCCAGGTCCACCCTATCCGATTGTCAATTTGCCAATCAGGCGACAAACGCTTAAAAGCATCGGGCGCACAAAGCGCCTCCATACTTACCCGGCGCGCGAGCTTATGCGCGCGCAAGGGCGGTCTTTTTCGTCCATCGGTGGTCGTAAGCTCCGGCCGTGCCGGGAGGAAAGAATCTGCATTTTTTCGCGCCTCCCCGCCCCCGCCGTGCAGCCGTGCGCGCGCAAAATGGTTCCGTTGGGAAGATGTACCCGGCCGCGAAAAGTTTGAAAACCGCCTAACTCCACCTTATACTGGCCGCCGCAGACGTGCTGGGCTTGGGGACACCTTGTCCCGCGACGCGGCGAGACGCCGCACCCGCCGCATCGCACAGAAGAAGATCAAAGCCAGTCGGGAGAAATAGGTGAGTGTCCCTAGTCCAGGGGATAAGCTCATAAAGGAGATAAACATGGCACGCAAACCAATGGACAAAGCGTTACGAAGAGTGATTCTCGACACTCGAAACGTGATTCAGCAAGCGGAAAAAGCTGACTGCAACGAGTCGGAGACTCGTCGCCGTATTGAACGAATATTCGAAAACTTGATGGGGTATGATCCCTTTAAGCATCTGTCCCGAGAACGTGCAGTTCGTGGTGCAGGAGAAACCGAACATGTGGATTTCGCCATCCAGACTCAAGAAGGTCCAGAGGCAAAGCCAGAAATCATGGTCGAAATCAAACGTGTCTGCGTTGACCTTGCCCCCAAGCATCTTAAACAAGTCTCATCCTACGCAATCAATGCCGGATGCGAATGGATACTGCTAACAAACAGTCGGGAATGGAGGGTCTATCACGTTGCTTTCGGGCAACCCCCGATAACGAAGCTAGTCGCCTCATGGAATGTCTTGACTGATGATGTGACGGTCTTGGGAGACCGTTTTGACCTTATCTCCTTTAAGAGCGTTCGGAAGGGAGCACTAGCAAAGCTCTGGCAGAAAACAAACGTATTGCACCCTCGCAATCTATTGCAGGCCATCCTGTCGGAGGGAGGCGTGAAAGTGATCCGTAGAGAATTGAAGAAGGATTCAGGAATCACCCTTTCTCCGGAGGACATTATTTCAGGTGTCCGACGCCTCCTGAATGAAAGTGCGTTAGCCGAACTTGAAGGGGTAAGGATTTTCTTTCCGGAAAAGAAACCAAGAAGACGTAAACCCAAATCATCTGTTGAAGCTTCACTTCCCGAAGAAACAGAAACAACGGTCCAACAAGAGGATGGACAAGTATCATCTGAGGGCGCGCCTTCAGATGAACTGTCATCCTAGTCGTTAGTGAAAGGAAGAAATAAGGACACGCACTTCTTTCCGGGAAGAAGGTCTCCGGAGTAGGAACGTAGTTTTGATTCGACACAACCGCCAGTGCGGGCAGCGCCGGGGGGGATAGATGATAAAGCCTAAGGACAAACACGTGGCCAGGAGAACACTGGATGACTGCCCCTAGTTAATCCACGATGCACATACTCGGCGTAATGGATGTGTTGTGCGGTCACTGCTGAGGGTTGAAGAGCATGTCGATCACCGACAAGACGCGCAAACTACTATGGGGACGGTCAGGCAGCCGGTGCGCCGACTGTGAGGCCAAATTGATCATGGACTCGACTCCTCATGATGATGAGTCCGTTGTGGGCGAGGAGTGCCACATAGTCTCCCGACGCCCCAGTGGTCCTCGCCATGTTCCGGCATTCCAGTCTTGTGAGATCGATTCCTACGACAACTTGCTCCTCCTATGTCGGACCCATCACAAGATAGTGGATGACCAGCCCTCGACCTTCACACCCGAGGTCCTCCACCAGATGAAAGACAACCACGAAGCGTGGGTGACTGGAACACTCGATCAATCATTATCAGGATACCCGTCGAATGGAAACGATCCACTGGCAGAGGCCTTCCGCAAAGTCGCATCGAGAATGCCAGACCTGATTGCAGAGATGAAGAAGGACTTCGCGAAGAAAGGCAATGAGTTCATCCGGGAGTTCTTCATCATCAGCAAGAGATGGACCCTGAATGTGAGCAGTTCGGTCTTTCGCTACTACTTCGAAGATCACGAGAACCTCCAAGGCAAGGTTCATGTCCTTGAGAACTGTGGCTTCGTCTATGACGTTAGGCCGGGCAATGCAAAGAAGTATCGGATGACCGAGGAGTTCGTGGCGATGGTTGTGTCCCGATATGCATAAAGACAAGCTAAGGCTATGGACGGTGCAATCTCCCTGCTTTTCGCTCACCGAGCGCTGCGTTGATCACAGCAAATCGAAATACTACCGCAATACACCTGGTGTCAAAGACGCCTATCCTGAGCTTTGGTGCCGCCTGCAAATCCCCGATGGGCAAGTAGTATGGTGTTGCACAGACGAACGTGACGTTGTAAGAACCACTGAAAAGATGATCGAGTGGGAGCTTTACGTTCCAGGCCAAGAAATCATTTGCTTCATTGATGATCTGGTCTGGAATCGAATATTGGGAAGCAAATGCGCAGTCCGACGCGAAATGTATGATCAATGGCACAAGGAGGCATCGGAGAAGTTCCCCAACGATCTAGAGGCATCGGAGGCCTACAAGACAAAGTGTTATGAGGACTTCTGGAGACAAGAACCAAAGAGTGGCAACTGGTGGGATGAGCTATTCACCGAGAGTGCTGGCAACCGTGTATCTGCTCTCATCAGACATCCTATTCCCTGCAAAGAATGGATCCATAAGCGCACGTGCTGGCATAGCGGTGATAGCCCGCCCCGGCGCACCCAAGTACGTCGTTAGTCGTGCTCCGGCCGCGCGTAGGGCCTCGCGGGCATCGGCGGTCAGGTCGTAGACGGCATCCCACATTTTGGCTGCGGCCGGGGTCCAGGTACAGTGCCGGCGCAGCGCCTTGGGGGGTGTGCTACACAGGGCGAAAGCCTATTCCACTTGAAACGAAACAACGGCGCCGCGCTGAAAAAGAATCCCCTTGGCGTCCCTCGATTTCTTTCGATGTGAAGGCCTTCCAGAGCATGTCGATGTATAATGGAAGTTGTATCATGTGTTCTTGAGCCTATTCTTTACGGCCTGGTTCGGTTCGGCTGGCCGGGCCCAGCGAGGTCCCCGATGAGTTGGGCAAAACTTGACAACATCCGGAGCATTCGCAGGGCTCTAGCCAAGAGCCAAAGCCAATTAGCAGATATGCTCCACATCTCAGTGCGAACCGTTCAGAGCTACGAGCAGGGACGGCGGAACATACCCCCACGCGTGCAGGAACTGGCGGGGGTACTGCTTTACCTGGAACGGCGTAGAGAGCAACGCAAGTTGCAACCGTGCTGGGAAATTCGCAATTGCCATCCCAGCGTGAGGGACAAATGCCGCGCATATCAACTAGGTGCGGGAGATTTCTGCTGGCTGGTCACTGGGGATCACTGCGGCGGCCAGAAGCTGGAATCCCGAGGCGCAAAGCTCGAAAAGTGTGGCCAGTGCCCGGTGACAAAGCAATGGCTGGCGTCCTAGAGAGAATCAATCCTGCCTTGGTTGGGCTTCAAAGTTAGGGACCGATCTGCCGTTGACCTTGTAGAGACACTGCAAGACCATGATCTGGGGGCAGGAAGGGATCCCGGCTGAATCAATTCTGCACTTCGGCCACAACCAGATCGATCACCTTTGGCAAGGTCTTTATCAGTTTGTCCGACAACTCCAGTCCGGGGCTGACCACTTCAGGCTCGATGCCGAAGATTATCACTTCCTTCGGGGCGCAGCCCAGTTGCTTGGCTGCAGTCATCGTCTCGAGCAAGCCGAATTCGTGCAGGGAGATGGTGCCTTGGGCTTTCTGCACTAAGTCCTCGAGGCCAAAGCGAAAGATTGTTCCCGCCTTGCAGTCCATTTTCGCCGCGTCGATGACGATCACTTTACGTCGGTCGGCGACGTGGTCGACTAGATCGGCCCCGGAGGTTCCACCGTCGAGCAGCTCAACGTCGCCGGGCAGTTCCATATCCTGCATTGCCTCGATCACCCGGACACCGACGCCTTCGTCCCGCAGTAGGATGTTCCCGATGCCCAGGATAAGCGTTCGCTTCACGGTACAAGGCCTCTGGATAGCAGCTTAGCCCTATCTCTGTAACAACGCCTTACTTCTGGTTCAGGTTTCTTTAAGCTTCGACGACGAACTTCTTTGCGTTCTTATCGGGCCGAACCATGTGGACCGCACAGGCAAGGCACGGATCGAAGGAATGGACAACCCTTAGCACTTCTATGGGGTGTTCCAGATCCTCTACCGGCGTGCCCACCAGGGCTTGCTCCATCGCTCCGTGCTGGTCCTCGTCATCTTTCGGCGAGGCGTTCCAAGCGGTCGGAGTTACGATCTGGTACCTGGAGATCTTGGTATCGGCAATTTCCAGCCAGTGCCCCAGCGCACCGCGCGGCGCCTCGGTAAGACCAACACCTACGGCGTCGTCGGGCGTTTCCTTGTGGGTGTAGACTGGTGCGTCCACTTCCAAGCCTTCCAGCCAGTGCACCATCTCGTCGGCGATCTTCTTGGCCTCTAGAGCCCTGGTAGCCACTCTGTCGATCACTGAGGTTCCGGCCCCGTACTGGCCACTGTAATCTCCGTTGACCCACATTCTCGCCAGCGGCCCAACTTCGTGGACAAGATGTTGGTACCTGGGGGCCTTGAGGAAGGAATACGCTCCCGGCTTTGTGACGTCCGGTTCTGTGACGCCGCTGCTTGGGGGCCCGCTGCTGTCGGGGGTATACCACGAATGCGTTACGTACTCTTCAATCTCTTCTTCGTCCACGTCTTCGTAGGCGTCATCGGTATACCGTCCCCTTTTCAGGAGCTTGGTTCCGGCGCCGTCGATATCGAACACGCCGTATGCCAACAGATTGCCGCATCCGACGCCAATTTCCGAATAGGCGGGAAACGCCCCAGCAACAAGCAGAACATCCGGGATGTAGGTATCGTCGATGAAGGCGCGAATCTCGCCCAAAAGGGAGCCGAAGTCCACCTTGCTGTCGGGGGTGACGACCTCGCTTGAGCCGCCAGGGACAAAGCTGGCCACAGAAGGAAGCCTCCCGCCATAGATGGCGCCCATGCGGTGAGCCTTTCTTCGAATCTCCAGGGCCTGCACGTAGTTGTTTAGGAGCCTGCCGACTATCTCTGGGTCGTCGATCATGTCCGGTGCTACGTGATGCTGTCTCCATGGGGACATGTCCACAATAGTGCCCCTGGTGTCGATGTAATCGGGGGCTGCAAGATGGTAGAAGTGCAGAACGTGCGACTGGAGGTAGTTCGCTCCCAGCACGAGGTTCCGCATGATCCTGCCGTTGTCAGTCGGTGCCACCTCAAAAGCGGACTCCAACGCAAGGCTGGAGGCCATGGCATGGGAGACAGGACACACCCCACAGACCCTTTGCGTGTAGTGGATGGCGTCGCGTGGGTCTCGACCCTGAAGTATGTTCTCGAAACCCCGGAACATCGTCCCGGAGCACTTAGCATCGATTACCTGTTGCTGGCCGTCCACCGTCTCGACGGTCACCTCGATATCCAGGTGGCCCTCAATTCTGGTAACCGGAGAAATATTCAATACGTCGTGCATGGTAGTATTCCTTTCAGATGAAGATAGGCGTCTGATCTGTTACAGGCACCAAATCCTCCACTTAACCTCGCTTGCCCTGCTCAAGTTCGTAGAATGGCGACATCCCGTCCGGAAACTGCGGTTCGGTGCAGCCGTAGCAGGGAGACCCCGCGCCAACGCACCAGTTCACACCGAATTCATCGGCTGCCGGTGCGTTCCACAGCCGCATGGAACAATCTGCCTTTGTCCACTGTCCCTTGCAGCCGAGGCCCTGGAGGCAACCGGGTTGGCTCAGACTCTTAGCCTTCTTCTTGCCCTGGTTGGGGCACCTGTTGTGGACCTTCTTGGCGAAGAAGTCTTTGGGCCGGCCCTGGGGGTCCAGTGGCGGCGCAGTACCGTACTTCATCAGATACGCAATCGTACCCACGATCCAGTCAGGATGCGGGGGACACCCTGGGATCTTGATGACTTCCTTGTCGCCATAGCTGTCGGCCAAACCTTCTGCCCCGGTCGGATTGGGAGAACCGGCCGCCATCCCGCCATAGGCGGCGCACGTGCCCACGGCGATAATAAAGCCGGCGTTTTCGGCGTAGCGTTCGATTCCGTCCAGCGCGGTCGTGCCCGGCCAGAGGTGACAATACAGTCCGCCCTCTGCGGACGGGATTGCCCCTTCCACAACCAGCACGTACCCACCGGCGTCGTAGGTGTCCTCTGCTGCCGAAACCGCCGGGTCGCCGGCCTCGACCATCAAGGTGGGGTGAAAGTCGATGTCCAGGGCGTGCAGCGCCAGGTCTTCCAGTGTAGTGTAGTGAATGCTGTTCAACAGCGAGACCGAACACCCAGTACAGCTTTGTGCCTGAAGCCAGACGACAGGCACGCCGCCATCTTCCGCTTCAAGCGCCAGCGCTTCCTGCAATTGAAGCAGCCCGGAGGCATGAAGTCCCAGCGCTGTGGCCACTGCGGAAGAGGCCTTTAACATATCTCGACGAGTAAGTTCCATAGTTCTATCTCCTTAACATTGCAGTTTATCGATCCTCACCTAAGAACTTCGAGGCCCAGGGCCTTTGATTGGGGCGGGCGCTTGAAGCTCGCTAGAATCACAAACCGTTGAATCCTCCGTACCAGGCTTGGCACAGGTACGGCTGTTTACTTCGTGGAGGCTGCAATTGCGGCGGGCGAAGGCAAGGTCGCCTGAATCTGCGTTTCTGACACTGTTATACGGCGAATGTACATTCCCACCGAACCGCTGCGATCGCTTGCGTCGCATGGTTCGAAGGGCCCGGCCAGCCTCTTCCACAGAGCCGGCCGAATCCCTCCCAAATCCTCCGAGATTGCCCAGGCCGTGTGATACAAAGCTCACCAACTTTCGTGCCGTTTGCTTGCTGCACAATTGCCTGAACAGTTCTCTTCGCGACAAATCACCGGACATAAGATACCCTCACGGTTCTTCGGGGCATGAAGTTCTCCTTTTGTCACCTGGCAAGCCCGGTTCGCAACTGGCTGGAACACCATATCCGACGCAGCCTTTGTCCGGACCTGAGTCTGCCCTAACGCTGCGATGCTTCCGATAAATGACTCAACCAAACCGGAGTAAGAATTGCCAAGTCCGCGCCGCGCGGTTGGCCTTTTTGTTCCTCCGCTTGCAGGTAGCAGCCGCGCGTGTCCGCGTAACTCTCCGAAACAACCACCATTCGACAAAGCTCAGGTCGAAAGCGATGTACTACAATGTCGCACCTGACAACGAAGTATAATGCTGGTGATCTTTTTCACAAAGGGAAAAACTCTCGAATTTTACAGATTTTTACGGGGGCTTCGCTGGGCAGCTAATAGCTAGGGCGCAGACCCCAAGCTCCTCCGCGTTCTTCAACCGCCGCCACGAGCCCGACCGACCAAGTGATCTGCCGCAATAACGGCATAAGTTCCATGACGGCGTTGCAGCTAATCACCGTGCCTTGAGGCCCGGCGCCCGCGGGGGCGGGGCCGCTTGGCGGCGCCGTGCTACATCGACGATGCCTAACCTAAAACACCGCCTGCTTCGCCCTCTTTCCCAAGCTCGTGGTCGCTCGCCCCGGGACGCCACATCCAACCGTTACCGGCCCTAAATGGAGTTGATGTAGTAAATGTCCGATAGGTTCTTAATAGAAGGGCTTGGGAGGGACCAGGCCCCGGATTGGGGTTGTCCCATCGGTGTGTGGGCGGACCTGGGGGAACGCGATTCCTCGCAGGGCCGGTCGCCGCACGCCCGTATTCGTAGAAACCCCGACAGCTAGTTCATGGGCGGTAGGAGAGATTTGTCATGGCCACAGTTGAAGATATTCTGATAGAAAAAGGCTCAGACGTGATCGGTACCACAACCAGCACCACCGTCCGCCGGGCCGTCCACAAGATGGCCGAGGCCAACGTTGGATGCTTGCTCATCGAGGAAAACGAGCGGGCGGTCGGGATCTTCACGGAACGCGACCTTCTGCGCAGGGTGGTTGACGCGGGCAGGGATCCCGACAGCACAATCATCGGTGAGGTAATGAGCAGCCCCGTCGAGACGTGCAAGGGCACGGACGACCTGGAGGACTGCGCCGATACGCTTTCGGGGCACAGGTTCCGCCACCTCGTGGTCACCGACAACGACGAGCCGGTCGGCGTGATCAGCCTTCGCGACCTGTTCGGGTGGGTCCACAACGGCGAAAGCGAAAAAGAGTAAGGCCCACGGTCGTCATTGAACTGTACGCGGTAGGCGCGAGATACCTGCATGGTTCCGTCATCGCGTAGGTAAGTGAGACGGTGTTCCACGCAGCGCCGCGGCGCCGTAGTATGTCGCAACCGGGATAACGAGCATCGAGATCCAGCGGCCTGGTGTAACGGTAGAAAAGCTTCTTCGCCAATTCAAACACATCTTGCTGTGCCATCGCGAAACTCTCCTGAGCAATTCGAGCCACGCCGGACTCCCGTCGCGGGCCGCCCGATAGGCCGCAGGACATTAAGGACTTATTGACAACGCCCGACCGATCGGTGTGTAATGAGGTTTCGTCCACCGATAGGATATTCGCCGGTGGTCCGCCAACAAGGCGATTCTGATGAATCCTGAACTAGTCCCGGTGTCGATCTTTGGTGATGACCGCCAGGCGGCAAACGCGGTCGCGCGCCGCGTCGCCGATCTTATCCGCACCAAGGCCGCCCAAAACACCCCGGCCGTGGTGGGCTTACCGACCGGAAATACGCCGATCAACATCTATCGCGAGCTGGTGCGGATGCATCGCCACGAGGGATTGGACCTTTCAGGCGTGGTGAGCTTCAACCTCGACGAATACTGGCCGATCGAGCACTCCGCCATCCAGTCCTATCACACCTGGATGCACGAGAACTTCTTCAAACACGTAAACATCCGCCCCCAGAATATTCACATCCCCTCCGGTCAGGTGCCTGAGGGCGAAGTCGACGCCCACTGCCACCAATATGAACAGGAAATCGCCGCTATGGGCGGCCTGGACATGATCATCTTGGGAATCGGGCGCAGCGGGCACATCGGATTCAACGAGCCCGGTTCGTCCCGCCAGGCCCGAACACGGCGGGTCCTGCTGGATAAGATCACACGCAAGGACGCCGCCGGCGACTTCTTCGGCGAGGATCACGTCCCCAAGATGGCGATTACCATGGGAGTGGGCACGATCCTTCAGGCCCGCGAGGTGGTCCTGCTGGGCTTCGGGGAACACAAGGCCCCCATCATACGCCGGGCCGTGGAGGAACCTATCTCGCCAGGGATCGCCGCCAGCTTCCTCCAAGAGCACCCCGCCGTGCGGTTCTATCTGGACGTTGCGGCGGCGGCACAGCTTACCCGCATCGCTACGCCCTGGCTCCTCGCCCCGTGCCAGTGGGACGAGCCCCTTCAGCGCGGGGCCGTAAGATGGGTATCGCAGAAGGTCCGAAAACCGATACTGAAACTGACGGACGAGGATTACGCCGAGAACGGGCTGGCGGGCCTGCTGAGCGCTGGTGGCGGGGCCTATCACATCAACATCGCCGTCTTTCGCCACATGATGGACACCATCACGGGCTGGCCCGGGGGTAAGGGCACGGTCCGACACGTGCTTGTGTTCAGCCCGCACCCCGACGACGACGTAATTTGCATGGGCGGAACGCTTAGGCGCCTCATAGAGCAAGGACACGACGTCCACGTGGCCTACATGACCAGCGGGCACCTGAGCGTGTTCGACCACGACGTGTGGCGCCACGCGGAATTCTTCCGCGAGTTCACCAAGCTCTTCGCCCTGACGCCCGACCAGGCCGCACCGATCCAACGGCAGATCGATCAGTTCCTCAACTCAAAGAAGCCCGGCGACATCGACACGCCGGAGGTCCAGGCGATCAAGGGCCTGATCCGCCGGACCGAGGCGATCAACGCGGTGAAGTACTGCGGGCTTACCGAAGATCGATCGCACTTCCTCAACATGCCCTTCTACAACACCGGGACGGTCCAGAAGCTCGACATCGGCCCGGCCGACGTGGCGGCAGTGACCGACATTCTGGTCAGCACCAAAGCGGACATGATCTTCGCCGCCGGCGACATGTCCGACCCGCACGGTACGCACAGGCTGTGCTTCGAGGCGCTGCTTAGGGCCCTGGACGCCTACACCGGCGACGGGAAATGGCCCGAGCTTTGGCTGTATCGTGGGGCGTGGCAGGAATGGGAACCCGATCAGATCGACATGGCCGTGCCTCTGTCCCCCGATGAACTGAAACACAAGCGATTCGCCATCTTCCGCCATGAATCTCAAAAGGACAAGGCGATGTTCCCGGGGCCTTACGATGACAGGGAGTTCTGGCAGAGGGCTGAGGAGCGTAACGAGGGCACGGCCCGCCAGTACGACCTGCTAGGCCTGCCGGAGTACCACGCCATCGAGGCCTTCGTACGGTACCCGGCCGCCCGCCCCGCCAACATCGAGGCGCAGTTAACGAAGTAACGGCGCCGACGTGCAAGAACAGGCCAGCGGACTTTTAGAACATCCCCACCACTTGACCGTCGTCGTCGAGGTCCACTTCCATGAATGCGGGCTTGGAGGGCAGGCCCGGCATGGTGCGCATGGTGCCCAGCAGCGGATAGAGGAACCCAGCGCCCGCCGCTGCCCGTACCTCGCTGACCGGAACGGTGAACCCCTTCGGAACGCCCTTAAGCGCAGGGTCGTGCGACAGCGACAGGTGCGTCTTAGCCATGCAAAGCGGCAGGTGGCTCAGTCCGGCCTTGTCGTATGAGGCGATCTGCTTCTCGGCCAGCGCGGCGTACTCGACGCCGTCGCCGAGGTACACCTTCTTGACGACCGTCTCGATTTTGTCCTTGATCGACATCTCGTCCGGATACAGCAGCTTGAAGTCCGATGGTTTCTCGCAGGCGGCGACGACGGCCTCGGCCAGGTCCGTGGCGCCTTTCCCGCCCTCGGCCCAGTGGTTGGACATCACGGCTGCTTCGGCGCCGGAGGCTTCGGCGGCCTTGCGGGCAAGCTCAACTTCCTTCGGCGTGTCGTCCGGGAACTGGTTGATCGCCACAACGACAGGGACCCCGAACATCTTGGCGATCTCGATGTTGCGGATCAGGTTGCAGACGCCTTTTTCCAGAAGCCCAAGATTCTCAGACGTATAGGCCTCGTCCATCGCCTTGCCCGGCGTCACCTTAGGCCCGCCGCCGTGCATCTTCAGTGCACGGATCGTCCCGACAAGAACGACGCAGTCCGGCACGAGTCCGGAAGTGCGGCACTTTATGTTAAAGAACTTCTCCATCCCGATGTCGGCCCCGAAGCCGGATTCGGTGACCACATAGTCGGCAAGTTTCAGCGCGATCTTGTCGGCGATGATCGAGCTGTTCCCATGGGCGATGTTGGCGAAAGGCCCGGCGTGGACGAACGTGGGCTGACCTTCCAGCGTTTGCATCAGGTTGGGCTTGATGGCGTCCTTCATCAGGACCATCATCGCACCGGCGACGCCAAGGTCCTCCGCCGTTACCGGATCGCCGGATTTGTTCATCCCGAATATGATCCGCCCGAGGCGTTTGCGCATATCGGCGGGCGAGTCGGCCAGCGCCAGAATCGCCATGACCTCCGAGGCCACCGAGATATCGAAACCGGTCTTGCGGTTCGGGCCGTCCAGCCACTTGTCGCTCTGACCGACCTCGATGAATCGCAGCGCCGCGTCGTTTATGTCCACCACGCGCCGCCAGGTGATGGTGGCTGGATCGATATCCAGTCGCGGCAAGCCGGTCTTGGCCCATACCTCGTCGGAGGCGTGGTCTTCGTGCTTGATCCGCGCGTCGATAGCGGCGGCAAGAAGGTTGTTGGAGATGCTGACGGCGTGGATGTCGCCGGTCAGGTGCAGGTTGAACTCCTCCATGGGGATAACCTGGCTGTACCCGCCGCCGGCGGCGCCGCCCTTGATCCCAAACGTCGGTCCCATGGAAGGCTGGCGGATGCACAAGAGGACATTCTTCCCGATGACGCCCATCGCTTGCGTCAGACCGACGGCCGTGGTCGTCTTGCCCTCGCCCAGCGGGGTCGGGGTGATCGCCGTAACGTCGATGTACTTACCGTTGGGCGCATCGGCGAGGCGGTCCAGTATGCCCAGCTTGATCTTGGCCTTGATGTCGCCGTAGGGCTCTAATTCCTGCGGTAAGATCCCGGCTGCTGCGGCGATTTCGGCGATTGGTTGGGGGGTGGCGGCTCGAGAGATCTCGATGTCGGAGGGAACCTTCTTGCTCATCGGTGCTTCTCCCTATCCCTAAGAGGTTAACGACACAAGAAATCTCATTTTATACGCCTCCGCCCCGTGCGGGTCAAGGGCGCACTTCGCCCGATGCTTCGCTTCGCAAGGCGGCCCCCAGGTCCGATGAGGGTGCAAGATGTGCGGGAGTTGGTGTATCATTTGGCCAGCCCCACAACACGCCAACTCGAGCGGAACAGACAATGAACAAACCGCACGCCGAGCGACTGCTGAAGTTCTACAGCGACCATCTGCACGAGGTGATCGTCCCGTTCTGGACGGACCGCGGGATCGACCGTCAAGACGGAGGGTACTTCACCTGTTTCGACAATACGGGCGAGCGGCTCGTCAGCACGGACAAATACGTCTGGTCGCAGGGCCGGTTCGTATATGTCCTGTCCGCCCTCGCCGAACTGACCGGCCGGGCCGAACCGTACCTCTCCGACGCCAGGTGGGGCGTCAACTTCCTGCGGAAACATTCCCTCCGCCCAAACGCCCACTGTGCGTTCCTGCTGGCCAAACAAGGCGAGCCGAAGGAACCGACACCCGGGGCCGGGTTGGAGGTAAGCACGTACGCCGATTGCTTCGTGGCGGGCGGGTTCGCAAAGTACGCCGAGCAGGCGGGCGATCAAGAAATCCTTAACGCGGCCGTGAGGATCTACGATTCGATTCTCCAGCGAATCGAGGCGGGGACCTTCAAGACCGAACCATACCCGCTACCGCCCGGATACACAGCCCACGGCGTGGCGATGATCGCACTGAACACCGCGCAGGACCTGTCCGCGGCGATGCGACGCCTAGAAGATGATCGACTCAGCAAGATAAGCAACAGATGCGCCGCGTTTGTCGCCGAGATCATGGGCAAGTTCGTCGCAGACGGCCTCGTCCGTGAGGCTGTCGGCCCGGACGGCGACCTGATGGACAATATCATTGGGCGGTACGTCAATCCGGGGCACATCGCCGAGAGCATGTGGTTTATCATGCACCACGGGCGGGCAACGGGCGACGAGCAGTTGATCGCCAAGGCGGCGGGACTGGTAAAGAGCGCATTTCTGGTCGGATGGGACGATCAATACGGCGGGCTCTTTCAATACATCGACAAGGACGGCGGTAAGCCCGCCGGTAGCACGGCCGGGATCGAAAGCTGTCCGATGGTACCTAAGCTCGCCTCCGATTGGGACGCCAAGCTGTGGTGGGTCCATTCGGAGGGGCTGTACGCATCCCTGCTGGGACATGTCCTGACCGGGGACGATGAGTTACTTCGGATGCACGACAAGCTGCATGAATACACGTTCGCAACGTTCCCCAATCCGAACAAGGACGTCGGTGAATGGATTCAGATTCGCGGCCGCACGGGCGAACCCGTCGCCAAGACCGTCGCACTTCCCGTCAAGGACCCGATGCACATCTGGCGAAATCTGATCTTGCTGATCCATCTGTTGAGACAAATCGCCCGTTAGAGCAATGCCACTTCAACGGCGTCAAGTGCTCTGGCCCCCCGGCGGCCCGAAGTCCTCGATCGCCTTAATGATCGGCGGGTAGCTTACCTTCCAGCGCCCCAGCGGCGGGTTCTCTGAGATCTGCATTTGCAGGCGGCCGGTGTGCCCGCCCGCTTCGAGGATCTGCATCGCCCGCTGGTAGATCTTGGCGGGCTCCGACAGGTGCACCGAAGAGGGGAAGTTGACCAAGAACCGCATCTGTGGCCACATCCGCACGGCCTTGGCGATGGGCGTGTCGTTGTCCGGCGGCGGGGTGTACGAGTCGAGCATTCCCAGGGCAGAGTCGCCGATCGCCTCCCACAGGCCCTTCATGTCCCCGTCGGCGTGGACGCAGATCGGGATGTCCAGGCCCCGCCCGGACAGCTTATCCGCCAGCTCGTTGTAGAACGGTACGCAGTACTTCTGGAAATGCGACAGGCCGATGATGGGCGCGGTAAGGTTGTCGGCGAAGTTCAGGTACGGGATGGGCGCCTCGGTGGCGGCCTCGACGGCGATGTCGATGACCCGCGAGCACTCGCCACTCAGCAGGTCCAGCACCTCCCCCAGCAGGTCGGGGTAATCGACCATGTGGAAGCAGACATCTTCCAGCCGCCCCCAGTGGATCCAGAGCCTCTGAAACGGCGTCGTGAGGACGCGCGTATGCGGAATACCGTCATCGCCGAGCTGGTCCCAGTTCGTGCGGAACTGGCTCAGGTCCTTCACCGGCGTGCGGTCTTGCAGGTAAGCGCGGACAATCTGCCAGTCCTTGGGGTCCTTGACGTAGTGCGAGGCGATCATCGCCACGCCCAGTTCCGGTTGGCGGAAGTGCTCCTGGTAAAGACTCCCGGCCGGTGTTTCCAGCGTGTCGCGCCACCCGGTCATTCCCTCGCGTTCGATGTCCGACCGGTCGAAGTGGCAGTTCGGATGCTCCCAGCGCACCAGCTCGGTATGCCTCAGCACCCCCAGGTTCTCGCGGCCGACAACGTCCCATATTTCCTGAACGGGACACCGGCAGACGTTTTCATACTGGGCGAACGGTACGCGGTCGAGCGGGCGGCCCTGCACGACCGCAAGCATCCGCTGGCGCATTGTCATTGAGGACATGGCCACTCCGTTTCGCAGCGTTCGCCGCTGTGCGGCTGCGCGGCGCGCCGCCTTGCTAGATCGCCTTGGCGCAGGCGACTGTGTTCTTCAGGAGCATCGCCACGGTGACGGGCCCGACGCCACCGGGAACGGGCGTAATGGCCGATACCTTCTCGAGTGCGGCCCCGTAGTCCACGTCCCCGACGGTGATCATGGCGTTCTTTCCCTTCTCGTTCTTCAGCGGCTCGCCGGTCTCGTCGAAGCCTTTCGGGATGCGGTTAATAGCGACGTCGATGACGATAGCGCCGTCTCTCAACATATCCGCTCCGATCAGGGGCGACAGGTCGGGCGGGGAAACATCCTCGCCGGCCTTGCGGCGGCGATTGTACCCCAACCAGCGGGCCTGCGAGACGCCCGCGGCGACGAACAAGATCTCCGCCCGCTTCGTATGGGCGGCGAGGTCCTTGGTCGCCACGTGGCAGACGGTCACGGTCGGAGAGGCATCGAGGCTTTGCAGCAGCAGCATGGCGATGGGCTTTCCGACGATCTCGCTGTGCCCGACGACGACCGTTTCCTTCCCGCAAAGGTCCCCGCAGGTTTGCGTCAGAAGCTCCACGGCCGCCAGCGGTGTGCACGGCGCGACGATCCCCCCGCCGTAAAACAACCTGCCCATGTTCACCGGGCCCATCCCCTCGACGTCCTTGGATGGCGCTATGTGCACCTGCACCGCGCGGGCGTCGATCTGGGCGGGCAGCGGCATCTGCAAGATCATACCCGTGACCTTCTCGTCGGCGTTGAGCTGCTGAATCTTGGCGATCAGCTCATCCTGGGAGGTTTCATCCGGCAGCTCGATGAGCTGGTACTCGATCCCGGCCGAGTCGCAGTTGCTCGCCTGCATCTTGATATACATCCTGGAGGCGGGGTTCTCGCCGACCTGGACGGCCACGAGACGCGGCGTCTTACCTGCTTTGGACAGCTCGGCGACGTCCGCGGCGACCTGCTGCTTAATTTTGTCGGCTACTGACTTTCCGTCGATGATCTTCGCTGACATAGCTTGCTCCCATTGGCTGGATTACCGGTGCATGTGAACCGGTCAATATACTGACTGCGCGCGGCAAAACCAGTGCCAATCCCAATGGATCTGCGCAGGGGTCGCACGGCGAGGCTTGGTGGCGTACGGGAGATACTACGAGCGTTTTTCGATGAATTGAACGGCCAGGCCCCGCAGCCGACCTACCGCTTCAGATCGGACGACGCGGCAAGTATACTGCACGGTCCTGGTCCTACGGGTTTTTGAGCTGGGCTTGGTGAAGTCGGGTAGGCGCAGCTCAAGCAACAGTTCGCCGGATTCAGGGAGGCCGTCGACGCAATCAGCAATCAGGTACACACCGCGTTGAGAGATGTTTGCAGTCCGCCCACGACCCAGGATCCGCCGGCGTTTCGTCATCAGCACTGCCGGATAGGCCCTGGAGGTACGCCCACCGAATCGCCGCTCAGCCTTGTGCGACGTCATGGCGAATCATCCTTATCATTGAACAAGGCGGCCCCTAATGCATACAGCTACGAGATTTGATTCGGCATGGTCCGTGTGTGGGTTGAGTTACTCGATGAACCTTTTTGCAAATAGTCAGCAAAATCCCCCGCCGACCGCCAAACCTGCTCCTTAAACTAAAGAACAGGGCCGCGCGGGGCGGGACGAATTACTCCGCGCCGCCCGCACAGCCCCTCACCCCGACCCGAAGCGACCTGGACACGCCGGCCTGAAAGCCCCGACCCGAAGACCCCGGCCCTTAAGTCCAGACCTTGGACGCCCCGTCCCGAGCCCGTCGAACGCATCCGCGACGGATGCATCAAACTGCTGCTTCTCAGGATGAAGACCTGCCCGACCCCTTCTTGCCCTTCGCCGACGTGGGTTTAGGCGTCCTGGGCTTGGACCGACCACTGGCCCGCACCTCCCGCAGCGCCGCCTGAATCAGTTCTCCCTGCCAGTGCCACAGTTCCAGTATCGCCCGAAGGATTTCGCCCAGCTCCGACTTGCTCACTCTGTTGCTTCTCGCCATTTTTTCTTCCCTTATCCGTGGATCGCGGTACAATGCCCGGCCGATCCGTTTATTTGTTATAGTTGGCTTGTAGCTATCTATTATTCGCAATAGCGTATATCGTCAAGAAGAATCTTCGTACTTGCGAAGTATTTATCATGGACCCCTATGATGCCGATCTATGCAAACGGGTGGCCCAAGTGCGGGGCGAGTTCGCCGGGCCCAGAGGTAAGGCCGGATTTGCCAAGCAGTTAGGTATCTCCCCCAGCACGTACGACTACTACGAATCCACCCGTGCGGCCCCGTGCAGGATCTTAGTAAAAATCGCCGAGATCGCGGGCGTCGACCTGGTCTGGCTGCTGACGGGCAAGGGCGCCAAGGGCCCGCCCGTCCCCGCCACGCACCCAGCCGTCCAGCGCATTGCCGCCTTGCTGGAAGACAAACCCGGCGCCGCCGCCTCGCTCACCGCGTTTCTGGACATACTCAGTGACTCCTTCAAGTTCCCCCCGAAGGGACCTCACGCAGCGCCGCCGTCGCAGGCCGGCGAGACGTCGCTTACAGGCGGGACCGACGATGCGGCCCGCAAGACGTGGATTCCCATCCTCGGGCGAAGCGCCGCGGGGGTCCCGCAGTTCTGGAAGACCGGCGAGGAGGCTGCTGGTGTAACGAGACTGGATCAGCTGATCGAACGACACTCAGGGGCCCCCACACAGCAGGTACTACCAGCTCGGATCCAGGGCGAGCAGGTCGGCGGCGAGCGAAACGTCCAGATCATCACGCTCACGGCGCCGGACCAAGGTGATGTGCCCGAGTTCGTCGCAGCCGGTGACCTGAAGGCCCGCCACGGCGACGCCTTCGCTACGCGTATCGACGGGGACTCGATGGCCCCGGACATCTGTCACGGCGATCTGGTGATACTGAGCCCGTCGGCCCGGGCCGTTGACGGCGAGCCGGCGGTCGTCCAGCTTAGCAACCAGATAGGCGTCACGTGCAAGCTCTACCGCCGTCAGGCAGAGACGGTCCACCTCGTCCCGATCAACGAGAAGTACTTCCCCCAGTCGTTCCCCGCCGAGAAGGTCGTCTGGGCGCTTCGCGTCGTGGCGCGTATTCGCCCGCAGCAACACGAAGGGCCTTTCGGCGGGTCTCACACACCGGTATAAAGGATTACTCTCCAAACAGGTCTGCGGGGTCGTCGCGGCGGAGGACTTTTGGGCCCTGGTCCTCTCGTAGAAGATGCGCACATGAGCAGGAATAAGCAAAAACACCCGCGCCGCCGACGTCGAGATAATCGTCCGCGCCAACAGCAAGTCCCCGCGGCGGCGCCCCAGCGAGAAACAAGCCGCCGGCCGATGCTTGTTCTGCTTGTCGGGATTGTGCTGGTGTCGGTGTGCGTCTTGGCGGCCCACTGGCCGAGCCTTTCGGCCAAGGCGCTGTCCTTCGACGACAATCAATACCTGCTGGACAACGTTCTGGTCAAGAATCCCGGTTGGAACTCAACGTCGCGATTCCTGGGCGAGGTACTTCGCCCATCCACCGTCCACGGATACTACCAGCCGCTTTCGATGATCTCGCTGATGCTGGATTACGCCGCCGGTGGCAGGGCGCAGGACCCGCGTGCGTTCCATCGGACGAGCCTGGCGCTGCACGTACTAAACACGGCCTTGCTGATGGCCCTGCTTTACTTGCTGTTTCGTAAGCCCTGGGTGGCTGCACTTGTTGGGCTGCTTTTCGGGGTTCACCCCCTGACCGTCGAACCGATCCCCTGGATCGGCGAGCGGAAGACGCTGCTGGCGGCCTTTTTCGCACTGGGGTCCCTGGTGCTCTACGTGCGGTACGCGCGCAGGCCGAACTGGCGGGTCTATTGGGCGTCCGTGGGCCTGTTCGTCCTGGCGCTTATGTCCAAACCGACAAGCACACCTCTGCCGGTGTGCATGTTGCTTCTGGACTATTGGCCCCTGCGAAGACTGGGCAAAAAAGCCCTGCTGGAGAAGATTCCCTTGTTCGCAATCGCGGGCGTGGCTGCTTTTATCACCTTCTACTCCCAGAAGCTGACCGCCCACGTCCGCATGCCAGGCGAAACCAGCCCGGCTCGGATTCCGCTTATCCTATGCCACAACATCATGTTCTATCCGCTCAAGATGCTCTGGCCGGCGAATCTGTCCTCGCACTACCCTATCCCCGATCCGTTGGACCTGTCGAACCAAATGGTCCTGATCGGCGTGATCGGGACGTTCGTGCTGCTGGTGGTGCTGCTTGGGTGCTGGCGATGGACACGCGCCCCGATTACCGGATGGGCGATCTTTTTCATCGCGATCTTCCCGACGATGGGCGTAATCGGGTTCAACAACGTGGTCGCCTCGGATAAGTTCGCCTACTTACCTTCGTTCGGGTTGCTGATCGTGCTTGGGGCCGCTTTGGGGTGGGCCTGGGACCGGGCCCGCAGCCCGGCGGCGCGGTCCGTGTCAAGGGGAGCAATCGTCGCCACCGTTATGCTGCTTACCGCCCTGGGGATTGCGGGCACGCGAAGCTACCTGCGCCGCTGGCGCAACACCGAGACCCTCTATCGC
>SDBV01001335.1_pt1 | contig 37152 bp, 24 predicted proteins | sample 2277081 | NCBI WGS metagenome assembly SDBV01 (sample SAMN10402039, study PRJNA504765) | marine sediment metagenome | isolation source: marine sediment core GS10_PC15, 223 cmbsf | place: Arctic Ocean: Southern Knipovich Ridge | collected 2010 | reverse complement strand
CACCACGGCCACCATCGGCCGATTGTAGGAGGCAACTCCAGTTGCCGATTGCGCCCCAAAACCGCTCCCCTCGGCGACTGGAGTCGCCTCCTACAAAACCTCATTTTTTGGCCGCATGGAGTACATCTGACCATACTGGCCGCGATCCTGTGCTGGGCGCCGCCGGCACTTGCGCAGTTGAATCCCCAGCAACCGCCGAAGGAACCGCGCCCGCCGACCGAGGTCGCAGAGGTCCGCCGACCAGAGGTCGACGACGCCACCCTCGAGATCCTCCGAAAGATCAACTCGGTGGGCCCCTACGAGGTTCCGCAATTGGGACTGAAAAGGGACCAGGGTTACGCGCATACACCCAAAGACGTGCGACCGTTCGGCCACGTCTCGCCCTACAAACAGCACTTTCTGCTTCAACTCGAGTACACCGGACCGGGACGCGCCCTGCCGGAACCGGAGCACGTGGACGAGGTCAAGATCGGGTTCATCGGGCCGATCCAATCCACCGTCTCGGTGGCCACCGGCGGAAAGAGCCACGAGGAGGCCCTGGGGATCAAGATGCTCCAGGGTGCCCGGCTGGCCGTGGAAGAGGCCAACCGGCGGGGCGGGTACCTCCGGCGCAAGGTTCCGTTCAAACTCGTGGTCAGCAACGACAACGGGCTGTGGGGCGCCTCGGGAAACGAGATCGTCAAGATGGCCTACAAGGACAAGGTCTGGGCGATCCTGGGGACCATCGATGGAGCAAACAGCCACATCGCCATTCGCGTGGCGCTGAAGGCCGAAATCCTGATGATGAACTCCGGCGACACCGATCCCACCTTCGTCGAGACCAATATTCCCTGGGTGGTACGCTGTATCGGAGACGACCGGCAGCAGGGGTATCTGCTGGTCGACTACATGTATCGCAAACTGAACCTGCGGCGGGTGGGAATTGTCCGCTCCAACAACCGCTACGGCCGCTTCGGGGTCCGCGAGATCCGCGACGGCAGCCGGCGACTGGGAAGACCGATTGTCCTGGAGATGCCTTATTTCGTGGGCACGAAGGACTTCAGCGTGCAACTCGACCGCGTGAGCGGGGCCGACGTGGAGGCCGTGGTGCATTGGGGCGATGCCGAAGACGGCGCACGGCTGCTGAACCAGATGCGGGCGATGGGGATGAAGCAGCCCTTCTTCTGTTGCGACCGCTGCGCTAGCGTCGAGTTTGTGAAGATCGCGGGGGATAACGCCCGGGGCGTGGTCTGCGCGTATCCCTGGGACCCCACTCGCAAGGACGCCAGGCTGGAAAAGTTCCGCGTCGCCTTCCGCAAGCGTTTCGGCGAGGAGCCGGAAACCTACGCGGCCCACGCCTACGATGGGATGAACATGCTGATCTGGGGCGTGCAGGTGGCGGGGCTGAATCGGGCCAAGATTCGCGACGTGCTGGCCTATCCCACAAGGCCCTTCAACGGCGTGACCGGCCAGATCCCGCTGAGCGCCTGCCTGGACGACCTGGGCGAAGTCTTCCTGGTCAGACGCGAGAAGGGCAAATGGAATTACTACTCGCGCGAGGATCTGGGTATTCCCAGGGGCTACGTACCGCCTCGCGATCGGATCAACCGGGCGGCGGACGCCACTAATTCCCGCCCATGAGCAGACGAACATGAACTGTGCGTCTTCAATGCAAGGTCCGGTTCGGACAAGGCCCCCCGATTGCAATGGGGGGGCGTTCGGTGCTGCGCTACGCGGACGCACCCTGATTCACATTTGCTGCGCGGTGCTGCCGCTTTGCTCCTTGGCCGGCGCCGACGAAACTGTCCAAGAGAAGCCTTCCGCCCCAAAGCCCTTCTTCCGTGCCAGAGAGCACCAGACCGAATACGCCGGTCCCGGCCGAGAACTCCCGCCGCCGGCAGACGTCGACGAGGTTCTGATAGGCTATTTCGGGCCCAACGATCCCGCCGATCTGCACGGCGGCGACATCTGGCGGGCCGCACGGATGGCCGTGGAAGAGGCCAACGCAGCGGGCGGCTACCGGGGCAAGCCCTTCCGGCTGCTGCCCGCCTGGTCGAAAAACCCCTGGGGCAGCGGTGTGGCACAGCTTGCCCGGATGGTCTACCAGGATCGCGTTTGGGCGATCATCGGCGGAGTCGATGGGCCGTCAACTCACCTCGCCGAGCAGGTGGTGGCCAAGGCGCGTCTGACGCTGATCAGCCCCGCCGCCGGCGACAAGACCGTGAATCTAGTCAACGTCCCTTGGATGTTCTCCTGCCTGCCGGGCGATCATCTTCAGGCCCCGGTGCTTGGCGGGGAGATCGAGGCCCGCATGGGCCGCCGGCCCTGGCTGATCGTCTCGACCGACGATCACGACGCCCGCTTGTTCGCCGTCGAGTTGAGCCGGTGGCTGGCCAAGCGCCGCATGGCGCCGCGCTATCGCTTCACGTGTAAGCAGGCGGCGACGGACGTAGCCGAGCTGGCCGGCCGGGTGGTGCAGTCGAAGGTCGACGCCGTGGTGCTCGTGGCGGGGGCCGCCGACAGTGCTCGACTGCTCAGCGCCATCCGCGGCCGCGGATTCGAGGGCACCGTTTTCGGGGGTCCTGCGATGGGGCGCGGAACGTTCCTGCGGCAGGCCGGCGCCGCGGCCGAAGGGGCCATCTTCCCGCTGCTCTACCAACCGGGGGACGGATCACGCGAGTTTGCGGCCACGTTCAGGAGCCGTTTCGGGAGGCTTCCCGACTATGCGGCGGCCCACGGCTACGACGCCGTCCGGCTGCTGATCGCCGCGATCCACAAGGCTGGGCTGAATCGGGCCCGGATTCGGGACGCCGTCGCGGGGCTCTCTCCCTGGGCCGGCACCACCGGAACCATCCAGTGGGACCGTCTGGGGGCCAACACCCGAGCCGTTCGCCCGGGTACCATCCGAAACGGCCGCCCGGTGGCTGCGGTGGCTACGGCGGAAGTTCGCCGGATGCGCACTGCCCACCGAGAACTGCTTGACGTCTTCCACCCGGGATTTGGCGGGCAGTGGCCACCCTAGATCAGCAACGGGCTGCTAGACCCTCTTGAACTGCCTGTCGAGTTCCTCCCGGGTAAAGACCAGCGCGGCGGGACGGCCGTGGGGACAGTGGTGGGGATCGTCGACCAGGTGCCGCTGCTCCAACAGGGCCGCAATCTCCTCCGGCGTCAGGCGGTCGCCAGCCTTGATCGCCGCCTTGCAGGCAATCGTGTGCAACAATTCGTCCAGCAGGTCGCCCCGGTCGGGGGCCCGGCTGCCTTCGAGCAGCTTATCCAACAGCTCTCGCAGCAATTCCACGGGTTTGACGTTGGCCAGCATAGCCGGATATCCGGTCACCAACACGGTGTCGCCGCCGAAGGGCTCGATCTTGATTCCCAACTGCGCCAGCAGCTCGCGCTGTTGGAGGGCCGCGGCCGCCTCGGCCGTACTCAGATCAACCGGCTCCGGGGCCAGCAGGTTCTGTGTCTCGATTGCGCCGGACGTCACCCGGGCGCGCAACTGCTCGTAGAGAATCCGTTCGTGCAAGGCGTGCTGGTCGATGATCGTCACGCCCTGTTGGGTCTCGACCACCAGATAGCGGTTGTGGACTTGCAGGGCCGGGGCCGGCCGCGCGGCCGGCTGCTGGGAGAACGCCTCCACGGCTCCGCCGGGCTGCTCCTCCGTAGCGTCTCCCGGCCGAGTCCAACTCCGGTCCAAGCGCGCCAGCTCCAGCGGCCGCCGGCTCTCGCCGGACCCGAATGCACCGCGGGCCGCCGGCTCCGGCCCGGCGTGGCCGGGCCGGTCCCACGAGGCGACCTCGCCCTTGGCCCAGTCGACGAGTTCCTGCCGCAACTGGGTAGTCCGAGCCTGATCGTGCCCACCGCTGGGATCGTCCTCTCCGGGCGGCTTTACGTGTGCGGTCAGGTCGGTGGTAAGAAACTTGCCGCGCAGCGTGGAGAGCAACTGGCTGTAGAGCCGGCCGGAGTCCTGGAAGCGCACCTCCAGCTTGGTGGGATGCACGTTCACGTCGACCGTCTCCGGCGGCATCTCGAGCATCATGAAGGCGATCGGGTAACGGCCCGTCATCAGCAGTCCGCGATAGGCCTCGCCCAGGGCGTGCTGAAGCGCCCGGTCGCGGATGTGCCGCCCGTTGAGGAAAAAGTACTGCATCCGGTTGTTGCTGCGGCTGTGCGACGGGCGGGCCACGTAGCCGCTGATGCGCACCGGCCCCTCGGCACTCTCCACCCAGATCAGGTCCCCGGCCAACTCGCGCCCGAAGAATCGGGCGATCCGCTCGAGCCATCCGTCGCTTACCGGCAGCTCGAACACCTCCCGGTCGTTGTGTCTCAAGGTGAAGTGGACCCGGGGCGCGGCCAGGGCGATTCGGGTAAACGCCTCGCTGACGTGGCCGAACTCGGTCCCCGTGGTGCGCAGGAACTTCCGCCGGACCGGCGTGTTGAAGAAGAGGTTGCGCACCTCCAGTGCCGTTCCCACCGGACAGCCGGCAGGAACCACCTCGGATGGCTTGCCGCCGACCACCTCCAGTTCCGCCCCGCTTTGGTCTTCGGCGCTGCGGCTGCGAACGGTCAACCGGCTGATCTCGGCGATCGAGGCCAGGGCCTCGCCGCGAAACCCGAGGGTGGCCACGCGGAACAGGTCGTCGGCCTCGGCCAGCTTGTTGGTGGCGTGGCTGGCCACGGCCAGGGGGAGCTCATCGGCCGCAATCCCACACCCGTCGTCGACCACGCGGACCATCTCGGCGCCCCCGCTGGCGACCGCCACGTCGATCCGCGAGGCGGAGGCGTCCACGGCGTTCTCCATCAGCTCCTTGACCACGCTGGCCGGCCGCTCGATCACCTCGCCGGCGGCAATTTTGTTGATCAGGGATTGGGAGAGGCGGCGGATGGAGGGCACTGCCGGTTCCATGTGCTAGTCAAGATGGTAGCGAATCGCCACCGGTCCCGCTCCGTCGGAGCCTGTCCAGGAGCCCCGGGCCACCTTGGCCCTTCATCTGGGCAACGAACTGGTCGTCTTCCCGAACCTGCCGGTCGATTTCCTCACGATGGTCGTGATAGTACGCCAGCGCGGCGTACACGTCGGCCAGCGAAAGCTGTGGGAAGTCGGCCACGATCTGGTCCGCCGACTGGCCCTGTTCGGTGCAGATCACGATATCCTGGACGCGAATCCGGTGGCCGGTAATCCGGGCCCGACTGCCACAGACGCCGGGCGTGGCCTCGATATGTCGGCTTTCTATGATTGGTTCCATGAGACCATTCTATCACGGTTCGTCTCGGCCGTCGAGCGTCGCTCTGTTCCCAAGCCGGAGCTTTGGAACGAGAGAACCGCAAGCGGCTACAACTCATATTCCTTAATCTTCCGATACAGCGTCCGCTCTCCGATCCCCAGCATCTCGGCCGCGTCCTCGCGATTTCCGCCGGTCACCCGCAGCGTCTCCGCGATGAACAACTGCTCGACCTCGTCCAGCGGCTTGCCGACCAGGGCGGCCAGCGAGGCCCTGGAGGTCTCGCCGGGCGATTCCAGGGGCTCGGTCAACTCCTCGGGCAGATCGTCGGCGTCCAACAGCCCGTCGTAGTCGACCACCACCATGCTCTCGACCACGTTGCGCAACTGGCGGACGTTGCCCGGCCAGTCGTAGGCCAGGATCCTCCGGCGGGCGGCGGGCGACATGCCCCGCAGTTGCTTGCCGTGCTGGGAGGCAAACTGCTTCATGAAATAGTCGATCAGGATGGGGATGTCCTGGCTGCGTTGGAGAAGGGTCGGCAGGCGGATGGTGACTACCTTCAGGCGGTGATAGAGGTCGTTGCGGAAGGTGCCCGAGGAGATCGCGGCCTCCAGGTTCTGGTTGGTGGCCGACAGGATCCGCACGTTGACCTTGATCGGATCGTTCGATCCCACCCGGGTAATCTCGCCGTTCTCCAGCACCCGCAGGAGCTTGATCTGGGTGGCCATGGGCATGTCGCCCACTTCGTCGAGGAACATCGTGCCGCCGTGGGCGTACTCGAACTTGCCCACCCGATCGGTCGAGGCGTCGGTGAAGGCACCCTTGACGTGGCCGAACAGCTCGCTTTCGAGGATGTTCTCGCTCAGCGCGGCGCAGTTCAGCGCCACGAAGGGTTTGTTCTTCCGCGGGCTGTTCTGATGGATGGCCTGGGCCACCAGCTCCTTGCCGGTGCCGGTCTGGCCCTCGATCAACACGCTGGCGTAAGTCGGGGCGATGCGCTTCAGCCGCTGGATCACCTCTCGCATCTGGGGGCTGTCGCCGACGACGCCCTCGAAGCCGAACTTCTCGTCCAGCCGCCGCTTCAACTCGACGTTTGTTCGACGCAGTCGAGCACTCTCGGCCGCCTTCTCGGTGATCGCCCGGAGTTGGGCCAGGTCCAACGGCTTCAACAGATAGTTGAAGGCCCCCTGCTGCATGGCCTCGACGGCCGAAGGGACCGTGCCGTGGCCGGTGATCAGGATCACTTCGGCGTCGGGCTGGGCGTTTTTGGCTCGGGCGAGGATCCCCAGCCCGTCGACATTGGCCATCACCAGGTCGGTGATCACCACGTCGAAGGCGGCCTCTTCGATCATCTCCGACCCTTGGGTGCCGGAAGTTGCCACCCGGCAGTGGAAGCCGATCCGGTCCAGACTCTCGGCCACGACCTCGGCGTGGGCCTGGTCGTTGTCGACGATCAGGATCTCGACGGGGGGTCCGGAGTCGCCGCTTCCCTCTTTGGACTGCGATGCACTCATGCGAGGAATCATACAGCATGGGACGGTTCCGGACCAGACCCCCCGGAAAACGGGGCTCCGACCCTGTACGCTACGAGGTTTGCTCGATTCGTTCCGCGTGATACAATACTCATGGGTGGTGCGTGTGTAGGAGGTTGTCCGCCAACGCCGCTGCCGAATTTTGAGATGCAAACCATGGCCACCGTGGAAAGCCAAATCGCAGGGCACGTTGTTCTCTACAACATCGGCTGGTCGACCTACGAGGCGATTGTGGCTGAGAACCGTAATCCGGGCACGCGGTTTACATACGACCGGGGGACGCTGGAAATCATGTCTCCGTCCAAAGAACACGAACGGTTCAAGAGGCTCATCGGCAGGATGATCGAAACGATGACCGAGGAGTTGGAGATTCCGATCCGCAGCGCGGGCTCGACAACGTGGAAAAGCGAAATCAGAGAGCAGGGCCTGGAACCGGACGAATGCTACTACGTAGCCAACGAGTCGAGCGTGCGCGGTCGTGACGAAATCGACCTGGGCGTCGATCCGCCACCGGATTTGGCCATCGAGGTGGAAATCACGAGCAGTTGGATCGACAAGATACCGATCTACGCCGGGCTTGGCGTGCCCGAGGTCTGGCGCTATGACGGAAAGACCCTGCGTGTTGAGCAGCTCCAAGCCGACGGCAGCTACGCCCGGCAGACCCAAAGCCGTGCCTTCCCATTCCTCCCGCTGGCCGAGATCCCGCGATTCCTCGACCGGCGCAACGCCACGGACGAGACAACCTGGATTCGCTCGTTTCGGGAGTGGGTGCGGGGCTTGCGCAAGAGTCAAGACGGCTAGCAGTGTGTCAAGTGTCAAGAGTCGCCCACTATTTGGCCGATTTCTGTCTCCCGCGGGTGGCCCATCTTCGCAGAAGGTGGGTGCGCAGCACAAGAAAGTGTCGGAGAAACGTGTGCCACGAGGTTGAGCATCGCGATTCGGCTCAGCCGTTACCCCAGGTTTCTTGTCGCTTCGCGACCCGGGCAGAAACCCGGGCCACCCGCGACCGTAATCAGGCCTCATACATCGCTCGGCAAACGGGCCGGCACGGGCAGTTTGACCGTAAACTGCGACCCGCGGCCCGGTTCGCTCTGCAGCGTGATCCGGCCGCCGTGGGCCTCGATGAGCTTCCTCGCCGTCGGCAGCCCCAGCCCCGAGCCGCCGCTGCGGGTCGAGAAAAACGCCTCGAAGATCTGCGACTGGGTCTTGGCGTCCATCCCGCAGCCGGTATCGATCAGATCCAACGCCACCCCGTCGGCGGTGCCGTAGGTGCGCACCACCAACTGGCCGCCCTGGGGCATGGCCTGTTCGGCGTTGAGCACGAGGTTCAGCAGGGCCCCGCGGAACGACTCGCGGTCCAGCAGCACCGTGGGCAGGTCGGCAGCCAGGTAGTCGACCACCTCGATGCCGGCCTCGGCGGCCTTGGGGCGAAAGAAATCGAGCACTTCCTTGACCTGAGAGTTGAACTCGCTGGGTTGAAGCTTCAGGCGGCGGACTTTGGCGAAGTTGAGGAAGTCGTCCAGGAGGTCCTGCAGCCGCTGGCATTCCCGCTGCACCACGTCGACCTTCTTCAGCGCCCGCTGCTCGCGAGGCGACTCGCCCTGGCCGAAGTCCTCGGCCAACAGCTCCATGTTCAAGCGGATGGTCGAGAGCGGGTTCCTGATTTCGTGGGCCAGACCGCCGGCCAGCCGGGCGATCTCGGTGTACTGATCGACCAGCCTCCGGTTGACGTCCTCGGCGGTGGGTTGGGAGAGAGCAGACATGTTTGCGACAGGCAGCCCCATGGCCGGGTATCGGCAGACCATGATCCCGGCGAAAAGCAAAGGGGACAGGTTCGCTTTCCGACGTGAAGAAAAGAACCTGTCCCCCTCTTATCTACCCTTGATACTTCGGCTCACTGGGAGGCGTTCTCGCCGTTGGAGCCTTGTTTGGCCAATTCTTTCATGGCGACGCGCCGGCTGAGCTTCACGCGGTCCTGGTCGTCGATGGCGATTACCTTGACCTGCATCTCGTCGCCGACCTTGCAGACGTCGGCCACGCTGGAGACGTACTCGTCGGAAAGTTCGCTGATGTGGCAGAGTCCGTCTTTGCCGGGCAGGATCTCGATGAAGGCGCCGAAGTCCTTCACGCTGGTCACCCGACCGTCGTAGATCCTGCCGACTTCCACCGACGCGGTCAAGGCCTCCACGCGATCCAGCGCCTGTTTGGCCCCCTCGGCGATGTGACAGGCAATGGTGACGGTGCCGTCGTCGTCGACTTCGATCATTGCGCCGGTGGACTCCTGGATAGCACGGATCATCTTTCCGCCCGGGCCGATCAGCAGGCCGATCTTCTCGGGGTCGATGTGGGTCCGCAGCAGCCGCGGCGCCCACTTGGAGATCTCCGGCCTGGGCCTCGAGATGGCCTTGAGCATGGACCGCAAGATCTCGATCCGTGCTTCCCTGGACTGCGCCAGGGTGGCGCGGATGATCTCTTCGCTGATCCCGTCGATCTTCAGATCGAGCTGGATGCCGGTAATCCCGTTCTGGGTCCCGGCGATCTTGAAGTCCATATCGCCGAAATGGTCTTCGTCGCCGAGGATGTCGGTCAAGAGCACCCAGCGGTCCTCTTGCTTGACCAGCCCGATCGAGATGCCGGCCACCGGATTACTGATGGGCACTCCCGCGGCCATCAACCCCAAGGTTGCGCCGCAGACACTGGCCATCGAGCTGGAGCCGTTAGATTCCAGGATGTCGGAGAGTACCCGGATGGTGTAGGGGAAGTCGTCCGGGTCGGGCAGCACGGGCTTCACACTCCGCTCGGCCAGGGCCCCGTGGCCGATCTCCCGGCGGCCCGGTCCGCGGATGGGCCGGCACTCGCCCACCGAGAACGGCGGGAAGTAGTAGTCGAGCATGAACTTTTTCGAGTATTCCTCGACCAGTCCGTCCACCCGCTGCTCGTCGCGCCCGGTGCCCAAGGTCACGGTCACCAGCGTCTGGGTCTCGCCCCGCTGGAACAAGGCCGAGCCGTGCACGCGTGGCAGCACGTCCACTTCGCAGTTAATCGGCCGCAGGGAATCGTTGCCCCGTCCGTCGGGTCGTCTGCCTGCGAGGATCTGGTCCCGGATCACACGGGCCTCCAGGTCGTGCCAGGCCGACTTGAACCTGGCGAGTTCGACGGCGTCTGGGGCCTCGGGGTCGGGTATGGTTTCGGCCAGAGCGCGCTGCTTCAGGGCCGCGCAGGCTTCGGCTCCGGCGAGTTTTCCCTCGGTCTGCTTGGCCTCGACAAAGGCGTGGTAGTACTTTTCCCTGAGCCTGTCGGGCAGGTCGTCGGGCGGGGGGGGCTCGTGGGGAGCCTTTTCGGCGCCCATCTTCTGGGCCAGCTCGATCTGCATCTCGCAGATCTCCCGGATGTACTGCTGGGCCGTGGTGATGGCTTCGGCCATAAGGTCCTCGGGCATCTCGCGGGCGAACCCCTCGATCATCAGGATCGAGTCCCGGTTGCCGGAGACGATCAGGTCCAGTTCGCTTTCTTCCAAGGCGTCGTGAGTGGGGAAGGGGACAAACTGGCCTCGAATGCGTCCCATTCGCACCGAGGCGATCGGGCCCATGAAAGGCAGCGGCGAGATGGTCAACGCGGCCGACGCCCCGTTCATCGCCAACACGTCACCGTCGTTCTGCCGATCGCTGGCCATCACGAAACTCTGCACCTGGACCTCGTCGTTGAACCAGTCGGGAAACAGAGGGCGAATGGGGCGATCCATCAGCCGGGCCGTCAAAGTCTCCTTCATGGTGGGCCGGCCTTCACGTTTGAGAAATCCGCCGGGAAACTTCCCGGCAGCCGCCACCCGCTCACGATAGTCGCAGGTCAGCGGAAAGAAGTCGATCCCCGGCCGGGGAGGGCCGGTGGCGGTCGCACACAGAACGACCGTGTCGCCGTATCGAACCAGGCAACTGCCGGCGGCCTGTTTGGCCAGTTGGCCGGCCTCCATGGAAAGGGTCCCCGCTCCGATCTGTCTTTCAACACGTACTTTCAATGTTCGTTCCTACCTTCCTCTTGATTTACAAGTCCCGGCAGAGCATGGCACGGGAGGCCGTTGTGGCTGAGGGGCGCAGAGACGGCGCCATTTTCCGCTGGTGGCGCAAAGCTAACGTCGCCCGTAGAGCACAATTCACTTCCCATCACCGACATCGCGCTGGCGGAGCGAGCCGACCCGCAAGGCCAGAAGAAGGCGCAGCGACTACTTGCGGATGTCGAGACGCCGGATGATGTCGAGGTAACGCTGCGGATCAACTTTCTTGAGATAGTCCAACAGGCGCCTCCGGCGACTGACCAGCATCAATAGCCCTCGCCTACAGGCGAAGTCCTTCTTATGAGCCCGAAGGTGCTCGGTCAGCGCGTTGACCCGGGACGTAAGAATGGCGATTTGGACCTCGGGAGAGCCGGTATCTTCCTGGCTCCGCCGAAATTCCCCAATCAGATCTTGTTTCCGCTCTCTGGTAATAGTCATCTGCTACCGCGACTGATCCACCTCGGCCGGCCCTATGAACCACTTCCGAAGCACGACCCTCCCACCATGTTTACTAGAACTCTCTCCCTACATTGACACGTACCAACACACAGAAACCACCAGTTTAGCGTTTCCCTGTCGGATTGCAACCGCGAAAAAGGGGCCCCCGACCAGATGGTTCGACTAACCGCCAAAAATACCCGTCGGAGAAGTAGTGCATGCGGTTGAAAATGGGGGTATTTCGGGATAAATAGGGGCTTCTTCCCGTCGCCGCTCGGGGCGGTGAGGCTATCCGCACTACCGTGGAATTGCGGGCAATATCAGAGAGAATCAAGTGGTACCGGCGTTTCGCTGGTGAGACATAAGTGAAAGCACTGCCACGAGTTCCGTCTCACCGGCGAGACGCCGGTGCCACTGTGTTGACTGCAACTTCACCTTTGATTCAGCGGTATTGGAATTGACGCAGAGGTGCCACGGCCGTCTCCGCCGTGCGGCGGGCAAGGAAACTGGAAAATCTCTGGCACGGCCGACACAGCCGTGGCACGCACCAACTCGCTCGTTGACCTCCTTATGAATTATCCGGGAAAGACACTCCCCAGGCAATCGGCGTGGGGAGTGCCGAAGCAGCACGGCTGATCGGTTGACACCAAGCACCCCCCAAATGGTGGCACCGGAGCACAGCCCACTGCCGCAAACAAGGCACGGCGGTAGTGCCAGTGGCGCGGCTGGCAATGCGCCGCTGGTAATGCGAAGGTGCAGAGATATCGGTAGACTGGACGGCGCGGACCCATTCGAGTCGACTCTGACCGACAACGTGACAAACGCGTATTCAAGAGGTGAATCCAGTTATGCTCCGGCGCCGTTTGACAACGCAGTTAGTGTTGGTTGCTTGGGTGGGGCTGCTGACCGTAACGCATGGGCAGGAGGTCCCAGGTGACGCCTGGCCCCGGACGCGAGCAGAGCTGACCGGCTACCGGGAGACATCGCGTTACCAGGACGTGATCAAATTCATCGAAGCGTTGCAGAGCAAGGGGGCGCCGCTTTCGCTGCAGTTCATTGGCACCAGCACGTTAGGGCATCAAATCCCGATGCTGATTGCCGGCCGACCCCTGCCGGCCGATCCTGCTACTGCACGTCGATCCAACAAGCCGATCGTATGTATCCAGGCGAACATCCACGCCGGAGAAGTCGAGGGCAAAGAGGCGGTTTTAATGCTGCTGCGAGACCTGTCGCAAGCTGCGCGGCACAACCGCCTGTTGGATCAACTCGTCTTGATTGTGCTGCCGATCTACAACATCGACGGCAATGAAGAACTTGGCCCACAGAGCCGGAATCGGCCGCACCAGTTGGGGCCGGAGTCAGTGGGAATTCGGTACAACGGCCAGCGACTGGATCTGAACCGGGACTACATGAAACTGGAAACGCCCGAGACCCGGGCCGCCGTTACCCACGTCTTCAGCGCTTGGGATCCGGATGTTTTCCTGGACCTCCACGCCACCAACGGAACGCTCCACGGATACCAGTTGACATATTCTCCCCCCTTGCACCCCGACACGGCCGAGGGCATCCTGGCCTACACGCGAGACGAACTACTGGTCGAGGTGCGAAGAACAATCCGTACACGATACGGCCTGCGGATATTCGACTACGGCAACACGCCTCGATGGGATTTTGGGGACAAACCGTTTGCCTGGTACACCAATCGGCCGGAGCCGAGGTACAGCACGAACTACATGGGGCTGCGAAATTGCATCAGCATCCTGTCCGAAGCCATGAGCCACCTCTCATTTGAAGATCGCGTGAAGGTGACCTACCAGTTCGTGCAACTGGTCCTGGAGAAAATCGCCAAGGATGCGCAGCGCGTGATCGAACTGACACGCCAGGCCGATCTGCAAGTAACACGGTGGGGTTTGTACCCTGAGAAGGCTCCCGAGTTGGGTGTGCGGTTCGACTTCGCGTCGCGCGGCCGCGAGAAGGTCTTGCTGGACAAGAGCGAGACCCCTGCGCTACGGGACCAACGGGCGAAGGAGAGGCCGCCCGGCCCGCCCCAAGACGTGCTGGAATTCGAAATGGACGTGGTGGATCGCTTCGCAGCCACCCGCACGCGGCGGCTCCCGGCGGCGTATCTCTTCGGTCCCGATTTGCCGGAGGTGGTCCAACTGCTCAGGATGCACGGTATCGCCGTTCAGAGAACCCGCGGCCGGTGGCAAGGCCAAGTGGAATCATTCAGGATTGATGCAGTCGACGTGGGCAAGAGGCCTTTCCAGGGGCATCGGCTGCTGACGCTGGAAGGAACCTTCGGTTCACAGCAGACCTCCATGCCGGCCGGCAGCCACGTGGTCCGTACCGCTCAACCGCTGGGGCTGCTGATCTTTCAACTTCTCGAGCCAGAAAGCCTTGACGGCGTAGCGGCCTGGAACCTGTTCGGCCGACGACTCCAGGCGGGCGAGAAATACCCGATCGTGAAGTGTTACCACAGACCCAACGTGCCCACGGAAAAACTGAAGTAAGGCGCATCTCGCCATGCACTTCTAAATCATGCTGGGGAAACGTGGGGACGCGGCTGATACTGGCAGGGAACGCCGTGTGTGGCATTCGGTGCACCGCGGAAGGGTGGCCGGGTCATGGCCCGCCGTAGAATACCAAGTTGTCGTAGGTCCGCTTGTCGGCTCGTTTCTGCTGGTGCTTCTCCAGCTTGCCGTCGTACTGGCAGTGAAAGAAGCGACTGTCGTAGAGGGCCGCCGGCAGCAGAGACCGCTTGCCCTGGATGGCGGCGGCAAGGTGCAGCAGGGCCAGCGGGGCCTCGTCGCCCGTGCGGGCGAAGGTGCGTTTTGGGCGCGGGAACAGGCCGCTTTGGGTCTGCACCTTCAGAATGCGGTCGCCCACGCAAGAGGCCAGCTCCAGTAGCGCCCGGTCGCCCGTGGCGCGATGAAGCTCCAGCAGCGCGTATATCACCCGCCAGTCGTCGACATCCGCTTCCAACCGCAGCGCCCGCTGGCCGCCGGGTTCTCCCAGGTCTGGGAGCCCCAGGGCCTGGGCGATCTGGCGGGCCACAAGCCAATGGCGCCGGTCGCCGCTGAGGCGATAGGCCGTGGCATAGCTCCACAATACGATGCCGTCGGGCTTGACCGGCGCGAACGAATCGGGCACGTAGTAACCGGTACGCGACTTGCGCCACTGGATGGGTGTGCCGTCGGTCATCATCGCGATGAACGTGCCGGTGGCCGGGTCGTAGCTTCGCCGGGCGTAGGTCAGCAGATCTTCGGAGGCCCAACCGATCAGCTCGCTTCCCACCTCGGCGCGGCGGCCCCCGGCTGCCAGCAGCGTCTCGCCGGCCTGCATCTGTGCCAGCGGAAGTTGGTGATAACGGCAGGTTTGGTGATAGGAGGCGACGATCTTGGCCTCGTTGATCGTGGGATGAACGTGTCCCAGGGCCTCCCGGGCGCGGTCCTGCTGGCGATAACTCAACTGTCCGCCGCAGAGGCCGGTGGTGGGGTCCTTACCCTGCTGCCAGCGGAAGAGCAGCCGGCGTGTCCAGGTCAGTGCGTCGCGGTCGTCGGCCAGCACCGCGAGCATGGTGCCGGAGTGCAGAAGCGGCGGGGTGACGTTGGCAAACGAGAGGTTTCCGCCCTTGGCGGGGAACGGCACGTCGACTTCGGCGTTGAACTTTTGATCCCACTGCGGCCGGACCTGCTTGGTCACGCTGGCGTGGCGGTTGTAATCCAGCAGCGACCAGTCGATAACGTGTCCCGCCCAGATTGCCTCGATCAACCTCCTGGTGGCCTGGGGATCGACCCGCCACATCAGCTCGTAGTAGGGCTGGTGCCCCTTCAGCTCATGCGTGTCGCTGCCTTGCCCGACCGGTTTCTCCTCCTGCAGATCCCACGCCAGGTGTCCACCCCAGTAGAGCAACCCGTTGGGTGACTGCAAATGCTTCAGGGCGTACCGGGTTGCCTCGTGGGCGGCTTGGCGATACTTCGGCCCTCCCCCCAGCGCGGTCAGTCCGTCGAGCAATCGCAGCAGGAGTTGTTGGCTGGCGAAGTTCGAGAGCACCCAGGTTTCGCCCCGGTGCTTCCATGTGGCGGGCTGGAGCGTCTCGACGTGCAGCCCGTCGACGAACAGCGGTGTGCTGCGCTTGCCGTAGCGGTCGCGCCCGCGAGTCAGAACCGTGTCGGCAAACGATTGGACCGCGGCGAGATACGGTTCGCTCTGCGGCTCCGCCGCGGGAGCTGCCGCGCCGCCGAAAGCCACTGCCAACGCAAGTACGAGTAACTGGTATCCCAGGCATCGCACGGTCGTCACGGCAGTCAACGATCTTCTGCGGGAACTCATCATGCACCTTTGTGATAGTCTGTGGCTGCCAATAGCGCCGTTCTTGGTGGTGTCAAGGACTTGCGTAGTTTACCAGGTCGCCCGGCGCCGAGCCAGAAATGCCGCTTTCCACGCGTTCGCCGAAAAGGGGACAGGTCCAATTGGCCCCAACGGCCCGCAGCGTGTCGTTCACAAATCTGACCTGTCCCCCCCTTTGAGCCGCGAGGTCGCCCTATACCCTGGGTACAACCCACTCAAATTGCCAAGGCAAAAAACAAGACAGCGGGGGAAAAAATACCCAAAGTATACAATCCTCAAAATCTCTCCTTCCTGCCCTTGCATTGCACGCTCCCACCGATAAACTACAATTTCGCGCGTGTGTGAGAACCACGCCGGTTGGCTAGTGGCCACGGAGGCGGCCCTCACCCCATGCCGGAGCAAGCCGGAATCGCGTGCGTGGACCGCGTTGAAGTATCGGAACAGGATTCCACCGGTCAGCAGCGGAATGCCCGGGGGCTGCGCCGGTGCCCTTCCCGCCTGATTCCCCCCCTTTGTCTGGATTAAGGAGATTCCCGTGACTAGTCTCATGCTAGCTACCCTACTGCACGTGTCGGTTGCAGCAGTGGGAAGCCACAGCTACGCCGACGCCCACCGCACGACCACCAAGACCGGTAAGCCGATGGTAATCATGGTCAGTGCCGAGTGGTGCGGGGCTTGCAAGACCATGGAGAAGAACGTGCTCCCGCAGGTCGAAAAACGCGGCCTGTTCAAAAAAGTCAGTTTTGCGATCGTCAACGTCGACCGCGAGAAGACCTTGGCGCGGAAGCTGATCGGCAACGGCCCGCTGCCGCAGTTGGTGATGTTTCGCAGGGGAAACAAAGGCTGGCTCCGCAGAAAACTGATCGGCGGCCAGAGTACGCGGACGGTCGAGAAGTTCATCCAGCAGGGTCTCGCCCGGGACAAGGCGACCAAGGAGGCCCAGGCCAAGGAGAGAGCCAAGCGGTCCTCCAAGCCGGAGCACGCCAAGAACGAGGCGGCCGACAAGCCCAAGGCTCAGCCGGTCAGCCGGCGGTCGGACAAGCCGAAGTAGTTTCTGTTGCGGAAATCCCAAACCGTGGGTGCCATGGCCACGACAAGCGTGGCCATGCGGCCGGTTCTGCGAGGATTCCAGCATGCCCACGCGAGCGTGGGCATGCCACCCAACCTTCCGCAACAGAAGCCAATTACGCGGCTTCACCCCCCGGATACGAAGGCAGTCAAGCCGCGAGAAGCGGGGATCCGGCGGGGGTGTTGATCGGCAATTCGGGTTTACAGCCGGTGGCCATCCGTCATACGATACCGCCTTGTCTGGCGAGGATCGCTTCTGCGCCGTGACCACACCGCCAGGGAGGGTCGATCGATGCGCGATGGAACGTCGGTGCTGCTGGGCGGGGGCAGCGACTCGTTGGCCCGGGAACCGGCCCAGCCGCCCACTGGCAAGCCGATCCCCTACGGCCGCCACCAGGTCACCGAGGAAGACGTCTGCCTGGTGGTCGACGCGCTGCGGAGCGACTGGCTGACCACCGGGCCGGTGGTTGAGCGGTTCGAGCGGGCATTTGCCAGTTGCGTCGGCACGGCTGGGGCCGTGGCCGTCAGCAGCGGGACCGCGGCCCTGCACGCCGCCATGTTCGCACTGGAAATCGGACCGGGAGACGAGGTGATCGTGCCGGCCATGACCTTTGCGGCAACGGCCAACTGCGTGGTGTTCCAAGGGGGGACGCCGGTCTTCGCCGACGTCGATCCGGCCACCTTGCTGCTGGGGCCGGCAGAAGTAAAGGCCCGGCTGACCTCCCGCACCAAGGCCGTGGTTGCCGTCGATTATGCCGGCCAGCCTTGCGACTACGCGGCCCTGAGGTCCGTCGTCGACGGGCATGGATTGGCGCTGGTGGCCGACTGCTCACACGCCCTGGGCGCCCGCGACCGCGGCCTGCCCGCCGGCGGACTGGCCGATCTGAGCACGTTCAGCCTGCATGCGGTCAAGCCCATCACCACGGGCGAGGGTGGCATGATTACCACCGACGACGCGGCTCTGACCGAGCGGATGCAGCGGTTTAGAAACCACGGTTTCACCCGCGACCACCACCAGCGGGCCGAGGCCGGATCCTGGTTCTACGAGATGACCGAGCTGGGCTACAACTACCGGCTGACCGATTTTCAATGCGCCCTGGGGCTGGGCCAGTTGTCCAAGCTGGACGGCTGGGTCGCCCGCCGCCGTCAGATCGCGGCGGGCTACGACCGAGCGTTTGCCGAGCTGCCGGGCCTGCGGCCGCTGGGCACCCGCCACGGGGCTTCCCACGCCCGGCACCTCTACGTGATTCGACTGAAGCGGGAACTCCTGGGGGTCGATCGGGCAGAGGTCTTTGCGGCCTTGCGGGCCAAAGGAATCGGCGTGGGTGTGCACTACATCCCCGTCCACGTGCATCCGTTCTACCGCCGCCGATTCGGGACCTCCCCCGGCGATTGTCCGGCCGCCGAGGCCGCCTACCAAGAGATCCTCTCGCTGCCCATCTTTCCAGCAATGACCGACCGGGACGTCGCCGACGTGGTCGCAGCCGTGCTGGCCGCTTGCCGTCTCACAGGAAGGAATGGCCAAGCTGCATGAAGGTCGTGGCGATTATCCAGGCCCGGATGGGGAGCACCCGCCTGCCGGGCAAGGTGCTGGCGGAGGTCGGCGGCCGCTCGATGCTCTACCGCGTCTGCAACCGCGTGGGCCGTGCCGCGCTGGTCGACCAGGTCGTGGTGGCCACCACCCTCGGGCCGGACGACGAGCAAATCGTCGCCGAGTGCGGCCGGATGCGTGTGTCCTGCTTCCGTGGAAGTGCCGAGGACGTGCTCGATCGCTACCACAAGGCCGCCGGGGCATATCAAGCCGACGTCGTGGTGCGTATCACCGCCGATTGCCCCCTGATAGACCCGCACGTGATCGACCTGGTGGTATGCGCCTTTCTTCAACGCCGGCCCGACTACGCCTCGAACACCTTGCGGCGGACCTGGCCCCGCGGGCTGGATACCGAGGTAATGACCGCGTCCGCCCTGGCCCGGGCCTGCCGCGAAGCCGGCCGGCCGTACCAGCGAACCCATGTAACACCCTACATCTACCGGCATCCCCGGTCGTTCCGGCTGCTTCCGGTGACCGGCCCCGAAGACCTCGGCTGCAACCGCTGGACCGTGGACTGGCCGGAGGACCTCGATTTCGTTCGGGCGGTCTACCGGCGTTTGGCCGCCGAAGAGACGTTGTCCTGGCGCCGCGTGCAGCGGCTGCTGGTGCGAGAGCCGGCCCTGGCCGAGTTGAACCGACACGTTCGCCAGCGACTATTCGTGGAGGGATGACCGTGGCCGCAACGATGCTGGTTCGCGCCGACGCCGGGTCCCAAATCGGCACCGGACACCTGATGCGCACCTTGGCGCTGGCCCATGCCTGGCGGTCGGCCGGCGGGCGGACGACCTTTCTGAGTTGCTGCCGCGTGCAGGGCCTGCGCGACCGCATTCGGACCGCCAATCTGCCGTGGGCACACGGAGCCGGCCTGCTGCCCATCGAGCGTCCCCACCCGGCCCCGGCCGATCTGACCGCCACGCTGGCCTTGATCGCCAAGGCGAAATCGCAGGGTTCACGCTCCGCATCGGTCTGGTTGGTGCTGGACGGCTACCAGTTCGACCCCGCCTATCAACAGGCGGCCCGCGAGGCCGGCTGCCGGCTGTTGGTGATCGACGACATGGCCCACCTGGCCCGTTACCACGCCGACGTCTTGCTGAACCAGAACCTGGGGGCGGAACGGCTGGACTACACGTGCGACGGCGACACGACGCTGTTGCTCGGTTGCCGCTACGCCCTGTTGCGGCCGGAGTTTCGGCGCTGGGCGTCATTCCAGCGCGAAACGGCCGAGACCGGCCGGAAACTGCTGGTCACCCTGGGAGGCGCCGATCCCGACAACTGCACCTGCACGGTCATGGGGGCCTTGGGCCGGCTCGATCTGCACCGACTTGAAGTCAAGGTCATGGTGGGGGCGGCCAATACGCACCTGAAGGAGATCCGTCGGCAGATCGACCACAACCGCCACAAGATTGAACTCTTGACCGACGTGGCCGACGTGCCGGAGTTGATGGCCTGGGCCGACCTGGCCGTCAGCGCCGCGGGAAGCACCTCCTGGGAACTGGCCTTCATGCAATTGCCGGCCCTGCTGCTGGCGGTGGCGGAGAACCAGCAGCCGCTGGCCCAGCAGCTCTCGGCGGCCGGCGCGGCCACCGATCTCGGCCGGGCCGATCGGCTCACCGAGGAGGCAATTGCCCAGCCCCTTTCGGCACTCTGCCACGACCGCCGCCGCCGGGCGGGTCAAAGCCGGGCCGGCCGTTTGCTGGTCGACGGTCTGGGGGCCGACCGCGTAGTGGCCGTGATGCAGGCCCTGGAGGGAAAACTCCCGGTAAACCAACTCAAGCTCCGCCCCGCCGAGGCAGATGACCTGATACCCCTTTGGCGGCTTGTGAACGATCCCGCGGTACGGCGGGCTTCACTCGGTGCCACGGATCCCGTCCCGTTGAAAAGTCATGCCCGCTGGTTCAAACGGCGGCTTGGCAGCCCGGGAAGTTGCATTTGGGTGCTCGATTTCCAGGGGCTCGTGTTGGCCCAGATTCGCTACGATCAGACCGACGCGGTGACCGCCGAAGTCAGCATCTCGGTCGCGGCGGCCTTCAGGCGGCGAGGGCTGGCCGCGAGGTTGCTCGATCTGACTCTGCCGCGGGCCTGCCGGCAGTTGGGAGTGCGGCGGCTGCGGGCGATCGTCCGCCAGGAGAACATGCCTTCCGTGCGAACTTTCACCAAGGCCGGATTCACCAAGGTAGATTCCAGGCCGGTCCGAACCCGTCCCTGTCACATTTTCGAACTTCATAAAGCCGCGACCGGCGGTCGCGCCCCATTCGAGACCGCTATTGGTGAATTGGGGCGCGACCGACGGTCGCGGCTTTCTGAGTAGACACCATGGCCCAATCGCAAATCGAAATTGCCGGCCGGCGGATCGGGCCTGAGGAGCCGCCATACGTGGTGGCCGAGATGTCGGCCAACCACGGCCGCGATTTTCAACGGGCAGTGAAAATCATCGAAGCGGCGGCCGCGGCCGGGGCCGACGCCGTCAAGCTCCAGACCTACACGCCAGAGAGTCTGACCATCGACTGCCACGATCACCGCTTTCGCATCCGAGAGACCATCTGGGCCGGCCGCACACTCTACGACCTCTATGCCGAGGCCGCCATGCCTTGGCAATGGCAGCCGAAGTTGAAGCAGATCGCCGGCAAACTTGGGCTGGTGCTGTTCTCCACCCCGTTTGACTCCGCGGCCGTCGATTTCCTCGAACAGATCGAGGTTCCGGCCTACAAGGTCGCCTCGTTCGAGCTGGTCGATCTGCCGCTTTTGCGCCGCGTGGCACAAACCGGCAGGCCGGTCATACTCTCAACCGGCATGGCCACGCTGGCCGAGATCGACGAGGCGGTAGCCACGATTCGCGCCGCAGGCGGCCGGCAGGTGGCCCTATTGAAATGCACCAGCGCCTATCCGGCCACCGCCGAACAGATGAACCTGCGAACCGTAGCGCACCTGGCCGAGGCCTTCCAGGTGCCGGTCGGGCTGTCCGACCACGGACTCGATCCGGCGGTCCCCCCGGCTGCCGTGGCCTGTGGGGCCTGCATCATCGAAAAACACCTCACTCTCTCACGCAATCTGCCCAGCCCCGACGGCCCCTTCTCGCTCGAGCCGGAAGAGTTCAAACAGATGGTCCGGGCGGTCCACGCCGCCCACGCGGCACTGGGCACCACACGCTACGGCCCCACCGATCAAGAGGCGGCCGGACTCCGCTTCCGCCGCTCGCTATTCGCAGTGGAAGAGATCTCGGCGGGCGAGCCGTTTACGACCACAAACGTCCGCTCCATCCGCCCCGCCGACGGCCTCCATCCCCGCCACCTGGAGACAATCCTGGGCCGGACCGCGCGGGTGGACATATCACGCGGGACCCCGCTGGATTGGAGTCACGTCGGCTGAGCCACTTGCTAAGGACCCGCGTCACAATAACTTGACGATTTTGGTCATTGTAGGAGGCGACTCCAGTCGCCGATTGAGGCCCGTTTTCCGGCAAATCGGCGACTGGAGTCGCCTCCTACAGAGATTCGATTTCGTCAACTTATTGTGACGCGGGTCCTAAGTCTTCTCGATTTGCCTCAACGGCCCTTCCCCACGCAGTAGAGCTTGCGCGTGGTGCGGATGAACAGTTGACCGTACGCCGCCACGATCGACGAGCGGACCACCTCTCGCCCCTCGGGCTGGTCCATGGGGATCACCTTGAGGACTTGGCCGTTTGCCGCGTCCATCACGGTGACCTGGCCGTCGAAATTGATCAGGTAGAGCTTCCCGTCGGCCGCCAGGGGCGAGGCCTCGTACTTGGCCCGCCCCGGCGTGGGCACGGTCCATTTCACCTTACCCGTGCCAGGTTCCACCCGCGAGATACACCGCCGCACGTCGCTGAGCACGAAGAAATCGCCGTCGTAGAAGGCCGGCGTGGGGACGTCGGCCGTGACCTCTCTGACTTCATCGCTCACCCAGGCCAAGGCGCCGTCGTCGAGCACGCCCGACCCGCCTGCCTTGACGGCGTAGATGGGGTCTCCCTTGGGGGCACAGGCCAGGATCACGCCGCCGCCGGTGACCGGCGAGGGGACCAGCCGCCAATGTGTGATCCGCAAAGGATTCCAAGTGCCCCAGCGCCAAAGTTCCTTGCCGGTCTGCGGATCGTGTGCGGTCAGCGCGTCGCCGCCGGCGAGCAACAACTGGCTGGTCCCCTGGTGCTCGAAGGGGATCGGCGTGGTAAACGCCTCGCGCGATTCGCGTACGGCCTTGCTGGGGCGGACCTGTCGCCAGAGCGTCTTGCCGGTGGCCGGCTCCATGGCCAGAAGGAAGGACTCGATCCCCTGATCTTTCAGGCCGCGTCCCTGCACCGGCACGTCTCGCTGGATCACCGGCAGATACAGCTTGCCGCCGAACAGCGTGGGACTGCTGCTGAAGGTCCAAAGGAAGGCAAACGCCCCGTAGTCCTTCTGGATGTTGCGCCCCCAGCGGCGGTTACCTTCCAGATCGTAACAGAGCAACTCTCCGTTGCCGTAGAAGAAGACCACGATCTTGCCGTCGGTCACCGCCGACGGCGCGGCGAACGTGCTGCGATAGTCCTTGCTAATGCCCTGTGCCGCCGGCAGCGAGGAACGCTGTGCCACGTCGTGCTTCCAGAGCAGTTTCCCGTTGGTCCGGTCAAAGCACATCGCCTGGAGTGTCTCCCGGGCGGCGTCGACGCCCGACAGAAATACCCGATCTTGCCAGATGATGGGAGTAGAGGCGGCAGACCCGGGCAAATCCGCGCTCCAGGCGATGTTCTCCGTGGGGCTCCAATCGGAAGGCAGGTTCTTCTCATCGCTGGAGCCGTTGAAGGAGGGCCCCCGCCATTGCGGCCAATCGCCGGCCTCGGCCGCCAATCTGCCGTGGGCACACTGGGCGGCCAACAACACCAGGGCCAACAACGCACCATGCTTGATCGCGGACAATCTCATAGCGGACATCTCCCTGCAAGAGGCAAATCCAGGCGGACAGTTCCCATCTCCGGCCACAACGTATCCGAGCACCGCAGATCCGGGCCGCGTGCTCCAGGCCATCGAGTTTACCCAAACGTGCTGCCGAGTCAAGAGGCAGACTATCCCTTGGGTCTGCCAAGACTGCGCAGCGGCTCACCTACCCTTTGTTCGGCTGACCTATCCCTTTGGGCCACCCTTGTCTCCAAGCATAGGCCAGAATCCCGGCCACGCCAAGCAGCACGCAAAGGGCCCAAAGAAGCATCGGCGACATGATGCCCGATACCGGGTTCCCGGCGCTGAACGGTTGCATCGGCTCCACGTGCGAATGAGCGATGCTGTCCAGAAAGACGTGGATGAATGATGAATGATGAATGATGAATGATGAATGATGAATGATGAATGATGAATGATGAATGATGAACGGCGATGCGAGATCGTTATTCATAATTCATCATTCATCACTCATCATTTTGGTCGCTCTGGACGTTCAACCCCCCTGTGCCCCTGAATTCAGACGGCGTGCGACTGTCCGGACCGGCAGCGCAGCCACAAGGTGCGTCGGCAGTGACGTGAGTCGTCCGGGCCGCAGAGAGGCCGCTACAGCCGGATCAGCGAGACGGCGACCTGCAGGAGGCGATCGTCGAGCATCAACGTGTCGTCGGTGATGTGCTCAAACACTACACAGAGGAAATTCAGCCCGCCGGCAAAGGCGATCTGGTGCTGTTGGCCCACGATCACCGAGGGGATCGTAACCCGGCTGAAACCCCACTTCGACCCCGCGAGCCTGCCCTTGATTTGGCCCGTGATGATGTTGGTGATTTCGCCCACGCCGTCGACAACCTGCGGGGTGAGTGTATCGCACACCTCCTGCAACAGTCCGCCCACGGCGGCCATGGCGACCTTTTCGGACATGTTCAGGGTGACGAATCCAGACACGTCACCGTGGACACCGATCATGCCGGTAATGGGTCCCGGCTCGCGGGTGGGAACGGTCGCCACGCCCACGCATTTGACCTCCATTTGGCACATGGGCAGGCTTTTTGTCACGGCGTCGACGATCGATCGGAGCAGCAGCGGATCGGCGGGAAGTGCGTCGATGGTAGTGTCGGTCACAGTGGCCATTTGGTCCTCAGCAGTGGTGGAGTATGGACGTTTTGCCTCAGCGTATCATTCTGTTGCCTGCCGGATTAGCGCTGCGCGATATGCCATTGGTGTTTGGAATTCAGGAAACATCCCGGCATTTTCGCGCCAGCCAGCCGCCGCCCTCCCAGCCGCGCCCGTTGTCCGGCGAAGGATCGCGCACCGTACAATTGTGGGTCAGAAAATCGGCTGAAATGCCGCCTGTACGCAGAAAAGGCAGAATGCCCTCGGCCGGGTCAACACCGGTGACGGTCTGATCGTCACAATCGTTTCCCGCCTACAAGTCCGCAAGAACCGCCGCGGCCCGAATCGCCGCCGGCGGGGCATCGTCGGTGATTGAGGGATGCTCCCGGTTGAGTGGCAATTCGCCGCAGCCCAACCGGTTGCGTACCACGCGCCAGATTGGGCCGGTCACTAGTGTTGTGGAAAACCGACCTAGCGACCGGTCGAAATGCGGGTATCCACAATGCCCGCAATGCTAGCAACACTGCATATTGTACCCCAACCCCGTCTGGGACCCAAAATAGCCAAGCTGCTTGCAAAGTCCTCCTGGGGTCCTTAAACTCCCAGGTGACTTGCATTCCACTCGACGGTGACGCGTCGAAGCTGAAGGAGTCTCGAGGCCGATCGATAGGGACATCGCCCCGCTGCCGTGCCCAGGCCGGGTACGACCGGACGGCGGGAAAGGTCTTCCGGGCTGGACGTCAGGGACTGACGGACAGGACTGCCCCAACTGCGGCGCGTGGGCGCCAACCCGGGTAACTCTTTGCGCAGAGATCTCCTTTCCCCTCCTCGCTCGGCCAGGCGGCGCGGACGCGAATGTCTGGGACCCTTCTCGGCTTTCAGCCAAAGCAGACACAAGATGTGTCTAAGGAGGAGCGCAAGATGGCTGCCAAACCGTTGATTGGGATCAATACCGATTACCGATCAGCCCACAAAGACACGCCCGCGTTCGCATTTCGGGGTGCGGGTTACTTCGATTCACTTGCCAAGGCGGGGGCGGTTCCCCTGATGATTCCGCCGCTGGAAGACGAGGCCGATTTGAACCGGGTGCTGAACCTGTTCGACGGCATCGTGCTGGGTGGTGGGGCCGACCTGGATCCCCGATACGAGGGATTCATGGTCCACCCTTCGCAACGATTGCTGGATGTTCGCCGGGAAGAGTTTGATCGAATGCTGATGCGGCTGGTCGCCCAGCGAAAAATGCCCGTGCTGGGAATCGGTTGCGGGATGCAATTGCTGAACGTTTGCCAGGGCGGAAATCTGCATCTGCACATCCCCGAGGATCTACCCCGGGCCCTGCCCCACATAGATACGATGGATCCGGCACACCGCCACGCCTTGGAAGTGGAGCCGGGTTCGTTGATAGAACGCGTGTACGGCGAGGGTGAGATCCGCGTAAACAGCATGCATCACATGGCCATAGACGAGGTCGCCCGCGGATTTACCGTCACCGCTCGCTGTCCAGACCGCGTGATCGAGGCCATCGAAAGCACCACGGACGATTGGTTCGCGATCGGAACCCAGTTCCACCCAGAAGGCGACTCGGCCTCGGCCCTGGACCTGCGAATATTCGTAGAATTCATCGCCGGTATCACCGGCAAGGTGGTCGAAATGCGGATGGTCGCCTGAGGGCTACCTTGAGCCACGATTGCAGGCGGCCGGCTGCGGCCTGGCTGATCGGCGATCGGTTTTCGGTTGTCGTCCGGCAATTGTTACACGTTGCGCAAACCGATCGCTGAGTACTGTTCGCCAATAACTCACAGTCGATCCGGGAGGCCACAGGCAAACCATGGCAAACCTCTTGCGGCTCGACACTCCGCACGCCGTCGACGCAGACCGTGGCGTGATAGGCGTGCTGGTCTCCTCGAAGTGTACCCAGGTCGCGGCGGCCCTGGTGGCTGCAAAGGGGCGGGGCCTTGATGCCCGGCCCGGCCTGGCCGGGACCGTCGTCACCGACGTCCCCAAGGAAACCGTTGCCCTGTTTCGCCGGCTGACCCGAGACGGTTCATGTCCGGCAGGCTCGCTGGCCCTGCTGCGGGCAGAATTGGCCGGGATCCAGGCCTCGCTGGTCACCGAGTTGCTGGGCTCCTCGGGGGTGTCGCCCGGGGAAGTGTTGGCCATGGGCGTCCACGATCCGGGGCTCTGGACGTTCGACCGGAGCCAGTGGCGGGGCCACCTGGGATTGTGCGACGCCGCGCGGCTGGCCGAATCGACCGGACTGAACGTGATCGACGCCTTTCCGGCCCGGGACCTGGCCCGCGGTGGACTGGGGGGGCCAATTACCGCGGTTGCCGAGTGGGTGCTGCTGAAGCACCCTGCCCGCAGCCGCGTGCTGTTGGACCTGGGACGCACCGTGCGGATGAGTTATCTGCCGGCCACGGCCACCGATCACGCGGCCTCGCGAATCCTCTCCTTCGAGTTGGGACCCGGTACACGGCTGCTCGATCTGCTGGTTCAGCGGTTGACCGACGGCGCCCACCGGTTCGACCCCGGCGGGCGGCTGGCCGTACAAGGGCGACGTATCGGCGAGCTGGTCGACCACTGGCTGGCCAATCCGTACTTCGATCGCCCGCTCCCACGCTGGCATCCTCGCGGCGTGCGGCCGGAACGATTCCTGGCCGATTCGCTGCAAATGGCGGTCGATTCCGGCTGGTCGGTACAGGACCTCTTGTGCTCGGCGACCCACTTCATCGCCGAGTCCGTCGAGATGACCTTGCGCAGACGCCTGCCCGAGGACGTCAGAATCGACGAGATCGCGCTGACGGGGGGAGGACAGCAGAACGGGCTGCTGTTGCGCGAAATCGCCCGTACCACACAGCTCCCGTTTGTGAAGATCGGCGAGCCGCCGATACCCGACGCCGCCTTGGGCCCGGCGGTGATTGCCGTATTGGCACTGCTTTATCTGGACCAGGTTCCAGCCAACCAGACGGCGATTACCAAGACCGAGGCTCCCCGTCCCCTCGGCCGCCTCACTCCCGGCGCTCCCCAAAACTGGCAGCTATTGCTGGAAACGACCGCCGGCAGCAGCCCCCGGCGCAGGCCGCTTCGCAGCGCGACTTAGCGCAATACCGTTGAATTAAGGAGTGATTGGGCGGTAGGGTAGTGGCACCGGCGTCTCGCCGGTGGTGCACAAGTTGATGCGCTGCGGCGAGTTCCGGCACACCGGCGAGACGCCGGTGCCACTGTGTTGACGCCAGGTTCGGCCCTAATTCAACGGTATTGGGGGCTTAGCGGCTCCCTCCGGAAGGAGTTCGTCGTTAGGGGGCCAGGCCGACGTGCCGACGTGCCGTCGGCTGCTAAACGGCCGAATTCGTATGGTTCAGGTTAGAACCTATTTGAAAACCTGATTTCGGAGTGGATGTGTTGGCGGCGTGCTGCCCAAGATCCAAGCCATGTGCCATGCAACGAGTGGGCAAATAGGCAGACAAGATAGAATGCGGAATATACGTCACAAATGCCGATAAGTAAAGTCACGCAGAGAATGTTAGCGTCGGCTACGAACAGATACTTGCTGACGACCCGGCACGTATGGTCGACCGGGCCCCGTCGTAAGTGATTCTCGGCGTTAAGTTTATCGCAAGTTATCCCGTTGCGTCTGCAGGCGTGTGAGGCAGCGGTACGCGGCTGGAATGGGGGGCACGGAGCTGGCGTGTCTCCATCCGAAACGCCGGGCCAGATCGGTTCGCTGAATCTGACAGTATTAGTACACCTACAGAATCTCTCCACAGTGTTGCCGCAGTAGTCTCCCATGAAGGTCCCAGCTCCCCACTACCTTTTGTTCTCCAAGGTCGGCGATGCCGAAGCCTCGGGAGGATGGCGGTTCCTGCTTCGCAGCGTCGACGGTGCTGAGCAGTTCGAGGCGGCTGACGTGGAACCCGAATGTCGGGGAGAACGCCTGGACCTGTTGACAGTCGTTCGGGCCCTGGAATCGCTCGACCAACCCTCGCAGGTCACGCTGGTCGGTTGCAGTCGCTATCTTCGACGGGGGATGCAGTATGGCCTCTCGGAGTGGAAGGGCAACGGCTGGAGGTGGGAGTTCTTCGGGCAGTTGGTGCCGGTCAAGAATCGCGATCTGTGGCAGAGGATGGACCGTGCGTTGCGGTTTCACCGGATCGAGTGTTGCCGCCGGCGGTTCGATCCGCCCCACGGGTCGTTGCGGGGGTCGCCAGCGGACGGGGGCGAGAAGAGCGGGGCAAGTTGCCGAAAAGGGGACAGGTCCAATTTGTGCGAAGCACCCTCCGGACTGCCTCGGCATATTGGACCTGTCCCCTTTTCGGCCGCCCGTCGCACGAGGATTCGCCTTCGGCGGCAAAGTGGGTTAGAATATCGCGTATCGCTGCTACCGGTGCGGCGACGGCGGATTTCCGCTCTGCTGCGGCTGTGGCGGCGACGCACAGTGCGATCATGGACGGCTTTGAGGCCGAACCTTTGACCGGGATCGCGGCTTACAAGGAGGTGAATTTGCGAACGACGGCAGCCTTGGAAACAGTCGAGCAACTGATTGAGGGACGACACGAGGACCCCTTCGAGTTGCTGGGGCCGCACGAAGTGATCGATTCGGGACGCCGGGTGGTGGCAGTTCGGGCGTTCTTGCCCGAATCGACCAGGGCCTGGGTGATCGATCCGGTCCACGGGGATCCATTGCGGCCGATGCGGCGGATTCATCCGGCGGGTCTGTTCGAGGCAATTATCCCCTACCCCAACGGGAACGGTCCGCTGCGCTACATGATCCGGACGACCGACGAGGCTGGGCACAAGAGGACCATGCACGATCCCTACGCGTTTCCGCACTTGTTGACCGACTACGACCTGCACCTTCTCAACGAGGGAACGCACTGGCGGTGCTACGATAGGCTGGGGGCGCAGTTGCGGACCATTGACGGCGTGGAGGGCGTGAACTTCGCGGTTTGGGCGCCCAACGCGACCAGTATCAGCGTGGTGGGAGACTTCAACGCCTGGGACGGCCGCCGCCATCCGATGCGCAAGCACATCCCCAGCGGCTTCTGGGAGCTGTTCATTCCGGGGCTGGGCGCAGGGACGCTCTACAAGTTTCAGATCCGCCACCACGGCCAGTTGTTCGAAAAGTCCGACCCCTTCGGCTTTGGCGCCGAGGTCCCGCCACTGACCGCATCCAAGGTGGTCGATCTGGATTGCTACCAGTGGCACGATTCGGAGTGGTTGTCGAAGCGCAGAGAGACCAACTGGCTGGAGCAACCCCTGTCGTTCTACGAGGTTCACTTGGGAAGTTGGAAGCGCCCCGGCGACGAGCCCTCCCGCTGGCTCAGCTACCGCGACTTGGCCCATCAACTGGTGGACTACTGCCAGCAGATGGGCTACACCCACATCGAGTTGCTGCCGGTAAGCGAGCATCCCCTCTCGGCCAGTTGGGGTTACCAGACAGTGGGTTACTACGCAGTCACCAGCCGCCATGGTACGCCCCAGGATTTCATGTATTTCGTCGACCTTTGTCACCAGAACGAGATCGGGGTGGTGTTGGACTGGGTTCCGGCACATTTTCCGCGCGACGGGCACGGGTTGCGGCGGTTTGACGGCACCGCCCTGTACGAACACGCCGACCCCCGCCGGGGAGATCATCGCGACTGGGGAACCCACATCTTCAACTACGGCCGGCACGAAGTTCGCAACTTTCTGACCTCAAACGCCCTGTTCTGGTTCGACAAGTACCACGTAGACGGGGTGCGCGTGGACGCCGTGGCCTCGATGCTCTATCTGGACTACAGCCGGGAAGACGGCGACTGGCTTCCCAACGAGTTTGGGGGGCGCGAGAACCTCCACGCCATTTCCTTGCTGAAGGAATTGAACGAGCAGGCCCACTTGCAGTATCCGGGTGTGTTGACGATCGCCGAGGAATCGACTGCCTGGCCAGCCGTTTCCCGGCCCACGTACCTGGGTGGGTTGGGGTTCAGCTTGAAGTGGAACATGGGCTGGATGAACGACACGCTGCGATATATCAAGCACGAACCGATCCACCGCAAGTATCACCACGACGAACTGACTTTCAGCCTGATCTACGCCTTCCACGAGAACTTCGTGCTGCCGCTGTCGCACGACGAAGTGGTCCACATGAAGGGTTCCTTGCTGGACCAGGTACCCGGCGATTTGTGGCAGAAATTCGCCAATATGCGGCTGTTGTTCAGCTACATGTGGACGCACCCCGGCAAGAAGTTGGTGTTCATGGGAAGCGATTTTGGCCAGTGGAACGAGTGGGACTACGACAACAGCCTGCAATGGGACCTGCTGCAATGGGAATCGCACCAAGGTCTGAGTAAGTGCCTGGCCGATCTGAATCACCTCTATCGCAGCCAGAAGGCGCTGCACCAGCTCGACTTCGACGGAGCCGGTTTCGAGTGGATCGACTGCCACAACTACGAGGACAGCACCTTCAGTTACATCCGCCACGCCAAGGATCCCGCCGACTACCTGGTCGTCTGCTGCAATTTCACGCCGGTCGTCCGCGCCGCCCATCGCCTGGGAGTCCCGGAGCTCTGCTGGTACGAAGAAGTGTTCAACAGCGATTCCTGCTACTACGGCGGCAGCAACGTGGGCAACGGGCCCGGAGTGATGGCCGACCCGCTGGAGAGTCACGGTCGGCCTGCTTCCGTCGAGCTGACGCTCCCCCCGCTGGCCACCGTAGTCTTGCGCCCGCAAAGATAATCGGCAACATCTCCGTTTAGCGGCCGGACTTGCCCCAATAGCGTTCAACTGGCCGTAAGCCGAATGCTCGCCGGGGTTTCGTCTCTGCCCGCGGTCCATCAAGCCGCGACCGGTGGTCGCGCCCGGAACCATACCCCCACGGTTTTCACGGCCGTTCGGCGCGACCACCGGTCGCGGCTTTATGAGACTTCGGCATCACAACCGCACATCACAGCAGCAATTACTCGCTCCGGCCGCGCGACGGCGGGCGCATCCACTTCAGGCCGGCAGTTTGCTTTAGTTCGTCCCGCCAGGCCTGGAACATCTGTCCCCGGTCGGCACTAGCTACATCGGCGTACGTGGCGAAGTTGTCGACCTGAAACTGCGCCCACAGCGTGCTGCGTGGCGGGTTGATCTCGGAAACCCGGACCACGTAGGCGATCGCCTCCGGATGGTTCATGGCCACGCCCACCCGGCCCTGCTTCAACTGGAAAACCGTCCGCATGAAATCCGGACCCGCCATGTCGACGCCCTCGATCTGGCTCAGCCTGGCCGGCGTGCGGGCGGTTCCCAGCGGCACGTTTCCGTAGGTCATCCAACTGAAGGGGCGGGTCGAGACCACGCCCAGTTCCGGCCGCTCGACGAATGTAATCTCAAACGACTGGCCCGACTTTCGGCACTCGTCGGCCAGAGTTTCCGCCGCCTTCTTGGCCAGTTTCCGGGCTTTGGACATCTTCCATTCCAGGAGGACCTGCTCGCGAACGCCCGGATCCTCGAACGCCTGGACCTTCTGTTTGCTGTCTTCCACCTTCCAAAACAGATAGCGGGACCGCTCCCGATAGTCTTCCCCTCTCTCCGATGACTGGGCCGCCACGTACAAGTCCCACCTTTCCCGGAAGGCGTACTCGACAAAAGCAATGCGCGTGTTTCCCGCGGCCACGAACGATCGCCCCAGGCCGCGCTCCTCGGCCTGCACGTCCCATTGCGACATCAGCTTAGTCTCGTCGGTAATCAAACCCTCTGCGCCGGTAGGATCATACTCCTTGGCCAGGGCCTCGAAATCGGGCTCTGCCGGCCCGACCGCGTGGGGATCCTTCACCCGATCGACCTTCCAACGTACCCAGTTGTTGCGATATCGGTTCATCCGTCCCTCCAAGCGGCCGAAGATCTCTTCGATCTTCTGGCTGGCCAACTGCCGGCGAATCCACTCTCCCAGGGGGCCGGCCAGGGGGTCCTCAGGCTCCTTCTTCTCGACTTCGGGACCCTTCTCGGGCGGATCCACCGTCGGCTGGCTCGACTGCCCAGCCTTCTGGGGGCGCTTCTCGGGCACCTCCGCGGTCGGCTCGGTTACTCCCTCGGCCGGTTCGCCCGCTTCTTTCGCCGGTTCTTCAGCCGGCAGAGCATCGCCGGGGGGTGGTTCCGGACCGAGGGCCGGGCCGCCGGATTCGGCGGGTGGCGTGGCCGGCTCTGCCTCCGATTCCGAAGCCGGTTCTGAGGATTCCTCAGCCGGCGTCTCGGCGGGGACGGCAGCTTGTTCGCCGGGCTCGTCCGGCAGAAGTGACGTCAGTCTGAACGGCGAAGCGACCCCAACGGAAGATGTGCCACCGGGACTGCTCGGGTCGATAGCCGGTTCGTCGGGCTTGTTGGTGTCTTTGGCAGGGACCTGCCCAGTCGGCTGCGCTCCCTCACCGCCCTGCTGGTTGTCTTCAGTTGCCGGCTTTCCGGCCGATTCCTCGCCCTGGGGGACCTCGGAGGCTTCGTCTGTCGAGGGCTGGCCGGGCGATTCCCCCTCGGCGCCGGCCTCTTCCTTCTTCTCTGCGGTGGGCTCTTGGGCCGGCGGCTTCTCTTCTTCGGCCCCGCCGTTTTCCTCCGCTGCGGGATCACTGCCCGCTTCCGCTGCCGACGGGTCCTGCTCTTCTTCCGCCGCTGTCCCCATCAGGCCCGGAGCCAACCGGTCGAGAAACTCCTTATTCTCTTCGTCTTCGTAAAACGCCTTGATCTCATCCTTGGTGACCACGTCGTGGCCCAAGAACTTCTCGACGTCGGCCTTGAAAAACCGGACGGCGATCTGGTGAGGCTTCCGGAACCCGGGCTGGGGAGAGGTCGGGTCCGGATACTCATCCTTGTGTTCCTCGAAGAGCTTCTGCAACACCTTCACGGGCGGATCCGCGACCCGGTCGACGTAATCGGCCACCGGGACCGGGATCAACTCAATGGTGGCCATGCGTTTCAGTCGCGTGTAGTACTCCCAGCGCTGTGCCGGAGTGGTGCCGGCCAGGCTCACACTGAACATCATTCGAACCCGCAGGGCCAGCAACTCGTGCCGCAAGAGCTCGAAGAATCGTGGTTGATTGCTGCGGATATCCGTGATGATCTTCTTTATGTCGTCCGTCTCCAGCAGGCCTTCAGCAACCCCCCTGATAAAGTCGTTGATCGCCTTGTCGCTGACGGTCAGCCCGAGCTCTTCGGCTTGCTTGGCGAGCAACCAGTTCTCTACCACTGCCTCCTCAGTAGCCGGCCCGAGCATGCCCTGGACCTGTTGTGCCATGTCGGCGGAAACGCGGATCTGGTTGTCGGCGTCGGCCTGGAAATTGGCTTCTTGCTTGACCGTCATCACGGCCTGTTGCACCCGTTGCAGGAAATTCAGCACCGTTTGCCGGTGGTGCCTCAGCGTTTCCAGCTCGCGCTCTTCGATGTCGCCGTATTTGCTCGTCTCGACCGCGACCGGATTCTGCCCTCTGCCGCGAAACTCCATAAGCTGCATGATCGGGGTCGCCAGGATAAAGCTGAACATCGCCATAAGGAGAGTGGTAGCCATCAGGACTACCATATGCTTGCGAAAAAATCGGAATGGGCTGGCCATGCAAATCAAACCCTTCTGTAGCGGGGCAAAATGGCCCAGCTCGCCTTGACAAGCGGACCGTCTCGGTACTAATGGTGTTACCTGCTGCGGAGGCACCGTAACCCAGAAATTTTAGAGCGAATTGACGTAAATGCAATCCCAAAAAGGGTTCCGGCAGATCACAGAGGCGGCAGTTTCGCGCATAGAACACGGCGATTACCGCATCTGGAGGACAATTCCAATTGTTCGGATGCGGGCGCGTGTTACAATTCCAGGCCCACTTTGCACGGTCGGTGGGGCCGAATAAACCGATGATCGGGCGCCCGGACGGTTGACTCAGGTATTCAGTAAAAAATCGCTGATACACAGTGACGAAACCCACCTAGACTTCTCAAACTGCCATAATGATCACAAATTGCCGGTAGCAACATGGCCAAGAAGACCACTTCCTCCCGCGGCAAGTCCCTGGTAATCGTCGAGTCGCCCGCCAAGGCCCGCACGATCAGCAAGTTTCTCGGCCGAGGCTACACTATCGAGGCCAGCATCGGCCACATCCGCGACCTGCCGCAGGGGGCCAAGGAAATCCCCGAGCGGTACAAGGGGGAGGACTGGGCATACCTGGGGGTGAACGTCAACCAGGATTTCGATCCCGTTTACGTCATTCCCCGTGAAAAGGTCCAGCAGGTCCGCAGGCTCAAGGCGCTGCTGAAGGATGCCAAGGAGCTGTATCTGGCCACAGACGAGGATCGCGAGGGCGAGGCCATCAGTTGGCATCTCTGTGAGGTACTCAAGCCCAAGGTGCCGATCCATCGGCTGGTCTTCCACGAGATCACCAAGGAGGCGATCCAGGAGGCGATGAGCCATCCGCGGGAGGTGGATCAGGCACTTGTCAGGGCCCAAGAGGCCCGGCGGATCATCGACCGCCTGTACGGTTACGACGTCTCTCCCCTGCTGTGGCGCAAGGTTCGGCCGCGGCTCTCCGCCGGCCGAGTGCAAAGTGTGGCCGTGCGGTTGATTGTCGAGCGCGAGCGGGCCCGGATGGCCTTTGTCACGGCTGCGTTTTGGAGTCTGCTGGGCTGCTTCGTCAAATCCGGTGGAGAGGGCTTCCAGGCAGCGTTGGTTTCGGTGGATGGCCGCAAGATCCCCTCCACTCGGGATTTCGACCCGGCCACCGGGAAGCTGAAGGATCAAAAACTGTTGTTGCTCGACGAAGCCCGGGCCAAGGAACTGCTCGACCGGCTGCGCGGTGCCGATTGCCGTGTAACGAACCTGGAGGACAAGCCCTACAGCACGCGGCCCTATCCGCCGTTTACCACCAGCACGTTGCAACAGGAAGGGAACCGGAAGTGCGGGTTTACGGCCCGGCACACGATGCAGGTCGCCCAGTCGCTTTACGAAACCGGCCATATCACGTACATGCGGACCGACTCGACCAACCTGGCCGCCGTGGCGATTGAGGCCGCCCGCGAGTTGGTGGGCTCTCAGTACGGTGATGAGTACCTGCCGGAAAAGCCCCGCACCTACCAAACCAAGGTCAAAAACGCCCAGGAGGCCCACGAAGCGATTCGGCCGGCCGGTCATCCGTTCGACTTTCCCGAAGCTCTCCGCGGCAAGCTCAGCGGTGACCAGTTCAAGCTCTACGACCTGATCTGGAAACGGACCGTGGCCAGCCAGATGGCCGACGCCCGAGGACACCGGATCACGCTCACGCTGGAGTTGGACGGGGCCGTCTTTCAGGTCAGCGGCAAGACGATCGATTTTCCCGGGTATTTGCGGGCTTACGTGGAAGGCTCGGACGATCCGGAGGCCCGACTGGCCGACCAGGAGGACGTGTTGCCGAGCGTGGCCGTGGGCGAAGTGCTCAAGTGCGACAAGCTGGAACCTAAGTGCCACGGTACCAAACCGCCCAACCGCTACAGCGAAGCCTCGCTGACGCGAGCCCTGGAGGAAATGGGGATCGGCCGGCCCAGCACGTACGCTTCGATTATCGACACGATCCTGGCCAGGGAATACGTCTTCAAGCTCAAACGCGGCAACGTCCTGGTGCCGACCTGGACCGCGTTTGCGGTCGCTCAACTGCTCGAAGCCCACTTGCCGGACCTGGTCGATTACGGGTTCACGGCCGAGATGGAAGACGATCTGGATGCGATCAGCCGAGGCGAGTTGGGCCATGTGGAGTACCTCAAGAGGTTCTACTTCGGCAACGGGCATCCGGGGCTTAAGCAGCAATTGAAAGACAAGGCCAGCGAGATCGACGCCCGCCAGGTCTGCCAGGTGTCGATCGGCAAGCCCAAAGGCAGAGGCAAGGCCGCCGCAGAGATCTACGTCCGCGTGGGACGTTACGGGCCGTTTCTGGAACAGGGCGATCGCCGCGCCACCCTGCCGGAGAAAATGCCCCCGGATGAGCTCTCGGTGGAAGCGGCCCTGGAACTGCTCGACAAAGCGGCGCAGGCCGAGGAACCCTTGGGCGTCTGCCCCGACACGCACAAGCCCGTGTTTCTCAAGGTAGGGCGCTTCGGGCCCTACGTCCAACGCGGCACGTCCGAGGACGAGGACAAACCGCAAAACGCCTCGCTGCTGAAAGGCATGCAGCAGGAAGACGTCGACCTGCCAACGGCATTGAAGCTGTTGACGCTCCCGCGCCGACTGGGAGATCATCCAGAGAACGGGCAAGAGGTAAGGGCCCACAACGGGCGTTTCGGGCCGTACGTCAAGTGTGGCGACGAAACCCGCTCTGTGCCCAACGGAATCTCGCCCCTGGACGTCGATCTGAAGCAGGCCCTGGAACTGTTGGCGCAACCCAAGTCGCAACGCCAGGCCGCCAGGCAACGGGAACCGATCAAGGTCTTCGATCCTTCACCCGTGACCAACCAGCCCGTGCAGTTGTTGGAGGGCCGTTACGGTCCTTATGTGACCGATGGGCAAACCAACGCCTCGCTTCCCCGTGGGTCCTCGCCGGAGGAAATCACCTTCGATAACGCCCTGGGTCTGCTCAAGGCCCGCGCAGAAAAAGGACCCGCGAGGAAAACTGCCCGTAAGAAGGCGGCCAAGAAGAAAACCGCGAAGAAGAAGGCCACTGCCAAGAAGGCGGTCAAGAAGAAGCCCGCCAAGAAGAAAACGGGAACAAAAAAATCGAGAGGGAAATAGCCGCAAAAGCCGGCCTCATCAGCCCTGCAGGACCTCTGGCCCCCAGATCGCAGATCGGGATCAGGCTTCGATGATTAACTGGACTTTTGCAAATTGGTCCCCTCTCCCTCTGGGAGAGGGTTAGGGTGAGGGCGATTCACCGAGAAACGTCTTTCCTTGCTTTCGCGTCTTTTCTATGCCCTCACCCCCTGCCCCTCT
>SDBV01001334.1_pt1 | contig 37158 bp, 48 predicted proteins | sample 2277081 | NCBI WGS metagenome assembly SDBV01 (sample SAMN10402039, study PRJNA504765) | marine sediment metagenome | isolation source: marine sediment core GS10_PC15, 223 cmbsf | place: Arctic Ocean: Southern Knipovich Ridge | collected 2010 | reverse complement strand
GACTGATCCCCCGAATGAAGTTGAGCAAACTTTCACGTTCGAGTCCGATGAGCTTCAGAACATTATTAAGAGGTCTGCATTTGCTACAACCGACGAAGATTCTAGACCCGCTCTCACTGGAATAAATATTGCAATGAACGGGAGCGGAGCGCAATTTGCTGGCGCAGATGGTTTCAGACTGTCGCTTATTCAACACAACATGGACACTCCCGACGAACCTCTGTCCATAACCATTCCAGCCAAGGCCATGATGTATATCAAGAGTACGATCGAGGGTCACGAAACGGTTGAAGTGACCATGAGCGCGGATGCAAACAATGTGACCTTTGCCGTAGAAGATGCTAGGGTGACCGCACAAATACTCAACATGGATTATCCCGATTTCAGCGCCATCTTGGAGATTGCCGAGACTTACGAAACTCGCGCAGTAATGAGCGTGAACGCATTCAGAAACGCTTGCCGCGCGGTGAACGTGATTGCCCGCGACGATAACTACCAAGGGAAGGTTGAAATCAAGCCAGGTGTGGGCGACGACATGGGCGCGGTGATCGTGTCAGCCCAAAGTCAAGAAACCGGTGAGTCTCAGAGTATTGTCGATGCGACAGTCGAGGGTAACGAAACAATAATCGCATTCAACTTGGTGATGATCCAAGAATTCCTGCGCTCCGTGGGCGACGGTCAATTCTCGATCGAGAGTGGCGGAGCAGGAAAACCGGCAGTCTTTCGATTGATCGGTGACGATAGCTATACCCACATCATTATGCCCATGACGCTCTAGCGTCTTGCGCTAGATTCCTTCTTGTTGTAAGCTGTTCGCATGGAAACTCCCGTAACCGACATTGCAACTCTCATAGGCGATATCGACAACGGACTGGAGTACATTCGAGAGTCGATTAACAGGGCCGACTATCTGAGCGCCTTAGAGGAAATTGATCAAATCAAATCTCTTATGGAGATCACCAACCTTCCAGCCGTGCGAGGTATTTCGTTGAGCTTACGACCCACACCCGCGGTAGCACACTTCAATACAAGACGACAGCAAATCGAATCTCTAATGACCGATGATAGAGGAGGCAACAAATGAGTTTAGATGCACAGGTAACGGCAGTCAGTGAGATGGTGTGGGACTTGCAGCAGGCCGTCGAAAGGACTCTGGAAAATCTCGACAACGGAGAAATCGAGGAAGCTCAGGTCGAACTTAGGGTAGTTCAGCAAAGTCTCGATATTACCAATATGCCAGCCTTGCGACAGTGCACGGTTTCTCGACGCAGGGTGCCAGGAACGTAATCTTGGTGGGAAATAAAAGAAAGCCCGGTGAGCCTAACATCGGAGACGTAAAAGACGCTATATCGATTCAAAGAAGCACGTCAGAAATGAACATGAGTCTAGCGGCAGGTTTACCCGTTGATCCGGGTGATTTACTTATGAACGCGGCAGCACAAGCGGAGGCGGGTGGCGCGAGTGCAAAGATTGGAAGTACCGGTGCAGTTGGCGTGACGCCCGGAAGCGTTACTCCCGTAGCGGCCAAGGTGGTAGGGAACGATGCGTCCAATATCGTTTCCCTAGAACACATGCAACTCAAGCAGCAATACGATTTGCTTATAAATGCGTACAACACGCTTGCTACAAATCACGAAATTCTAGTCAATCGAGCGGCGTTTCTGGAAAAGCAAGTCAGGGAGAACATGCCTGAACTCGCCAACCCAATTGATCTAGGTGACACCATCACGCTCCCCGATGGTAGGAAGATGAGCCTGGCTGACGCGGTAACCTGGGCGGCAACCGGCGGTGGCGCGCCAGTAGCTTTGGTTGAAGAAACAGAGCAGGAAGAGGGGCCAGAAACAGAGCCAGAAGAGGAAACCCAAGGGCCTGAGCAAAGCATCGCAATAGGCTAAACGGGCATCGAACGGGCATAAGGGGCCTTGATTGGCCTTTTTTTCGTTTAAGGGAGGAGGCCTAAGTTTTTATTCGTGGTAGCGAACTCCCCGTAATATTTAATAGCGGCCTCATCGTATGCCAGAGCCGCCTCTTCGGGAGTTGTGAAATACCCTAGATGTTTTCTTGTTTCGTTTGCTTGAATGAATGCACGCCAGGGCTTTATTTTATTCTGATCTTCCTTAGCACACGACACACCCTTGTATCCACTTCTGTTGTCGGAGGCCATCCTGCGATTCATAGAATTTTCATGCGGGGTGGCAATTCTTAGATTCGAGCGTTGATTGTCTAAGCCGTTACCGTTGATGTGATCTATCCTGGTTGCATCTTCTATGTCCATCACCAATTTGTGCATATATATGAACTTTTGTTTTCCGGGCATACCCTTTTCTTTAACAACCCAACCGCTCGAAACCAGCTTCTTTCTCATTACAGTAATGTTATTCGTGGATACATCTAGCTCGCGTGCAAGTGTTTTAGTATTTGAATCATCGTGACTTAAGCGACGGTGACCAACCAGCAGAAGATATAAGCGCGCTGCGCTTCCACCCAAAAGCGGATCACGCGCGACTTCAATTTCTCTGTCTGGAATTACATGATAGCTGGCACCGTGTCCTCCGACCCTTATTTGTCTAGCAGCATATTTTGTTTTTCTACCCTCCCATGAAAGAACGAGCCATTTCCACTGATTAAGCCAGTCGTATTTTTCATCGTCAACTAGGGCAAAAAAACCTTTCGTGAGCTTGATTCTTCGCATTTCCATCATTTTATCAGAAAACAATAGGGTGCAAACGGTTAGGCGTTCGATGCGAAATCTGTCATCCTAGTGTCAGGTTAATGTCGTAAAAAGATATTCCTAAAAGAGGTAATCCATGCCAAAAGGAAAAGTGACAGTACCTAGCACTTTGAGCGGCCACGCGGCCGAGATTTATCGTTCCGCGTTTAGCGGCGCCTTCGAGGGTACTTGCGATGGTGAAGATTCTTGTGCCGCTAAGGTGGCTTGGAGTGCAGTCAAGGAAAAATTCATCAAGGGCGAGGGCGACAAATGGGTTGCCAAGTCCTTCGATGAGATTGAAGGAATTGAAATCAACGGTGTGCCACTTCCTGGCAGTTTACACCAATCACCTTTTACCGCCGCGCTCACCTGGATCGAAGCATTCCAGGAGCGATACGAATCAACCAACGATATAGCTGAGGCTTCAGGTGCAGCTTGGGCCGCACTCAAAGAGCGATACGCTCAAGATTTCGAGAGCGGAACCTGGGTTGAAAGAGACGATGTTGAGGCAGAGCAGGTATCAGACGAAGCCGACGAGGAAGTTGATGCCTTAGAGACCGAGACGGTCGAGACAGAGCCGATACACATCACTCGATCCGCTAGAACCCAAAATCAAGGGCGCGGCGATATTGTCATAGACGGCCTTTCTCTCGATGAGGAAGTGGCCTTGTTTAAGAGTGATTACGTGAATAGCCAGGCGGCTTGTCCAGAGGGAATGGACCCGATGGCGTGGGCCGACCTACCAGCAATGAGGAGAACCGTTGGAGGCGTGATACGCCAGAAGTGGATCACTAGGGCCTATGTCAAAGCAGTTGAGAATTACAAGGAAGATGGTTTGACATTCTACGATAATCCTAGTGGTAGCGGGGAAATGATCGGCATCGGCACCGTGAGAATTTCCGAGAAATCGGAACCGTTCACGGCAACCGGTGTGTTGACTAGGAATTCAGAATTGTCAGGCTTTGATCCCGCGCATTGGTTATTCAGGGCGCTCGGACGTGGAACGCTAAGGTCAACTACAACCGCCATTCGCGTTCCGGTCAATGAGGTTCGCTTCCGCGGTCCAATTTTGCGATGAGCGGGCGCGCCACCGAAAAGGCGAAACACGAAGATGGCAACGCTGCCGGGAGCGGAAATACCGGACAAACCACAGTCGGTGGCAGACAGCGGAAACTTAAGCCTTCGGAAGTAAATTTCCAAAAGAAAGCTGGAATACCCGGATTTCGATGCGGAGATTGTTTTTACTACGAAGCTCAAAAATGTCGGATCGTAGATCAGGGTGGAATAGGACCCGATGATCTTTGTGGGGAGTTTGAACCTGATAGGAGAGGCAAGTTGACCTCTGGAAACGCAGGAGTACCTGGAGTTGTGAAAAATTATTCGGTGAGTGGACCTATGCGTAGGATTACTACTCAGGTAGCCACTCACGAAATGTTCATCACCCGAGTAGCGATAGATAAGCAGACTGGAATCTTGCGCTGGTTTTCCAGGGCAAGCGGAATCGAAAGAGACTTATACGACGAACGAATGTCGGTTGAACTTTTCAAGGATTTTGTGAAGCGCGTTGAAAGCAAAGAAGATGCGCCAACTCCATTTTCGAGCAAGGCTTGGGCGGGTGGACTTCCCTACCTGGGAGTTGCCCACTATCTCGATTTGGGCGGGTACGGAATCGCAGGCGACACAGAACGAGTTTGGATCGACGGCGATATCTTCAAGGCCAAGGGAACGTTTCGAAAGACTCCAATCGGCCTAGCATCTTACAAGGCTATCAAGGAAGATTTTTCAGATAACAAACCAGACGAATTCCGAGTGCGGGTGTCCATTGCCTTCATTGATTGGGCGCACGAACACGAGGGCTTTGGAAACTTTATGAGAAAAGACCTTATCGACCGTTGTGATATGTGTGAGCGGGGATTGGGTGAAAAGGTGTATCGAGCGGGTCACCTTGTACATCTAGCATTGACACGTAGACCCGCCTACCCGAGAGCAACTATCGCTCTGGAGGAATCAAATGAGTAAGAAAAAGAACAAGCGGTACGCCGATGCCAAGTCCATCATAGGTGAGGAACTTGCCGAGGATTTGGACACCAAATCACAGGAAATTATCGGCAGGAGCGGAGAGGAGATCGATCCCGCATCCGTTGTATTGAAAGACGAACATGGCTTCCCTCCGGGTGAAGAGGAAGGTGAGGAAGAGGAAGATGAAGGCAAAGCTACTGGCACATCCGACGATGTACCAGAAGATGAGGAAGAGGGCTTTGAGTCGTTTTCGACTTACGGCGATGCCCTAACCCTCAATGCTGCCGAAACCTACCTTGTCCGCGAGAAAGGCGATGGGGTTCTTCTAGGGGATTGGGACATTCTTCGAGGTGTCCTGACCAACATTGCAGGTGATGAGCACGCTCCTGAGATTGCGGAGGAAATTAAGCAGTTCCAGACCCGCATTGACCAGATGAGCGTAAAGGCGCTTATTGGCCTGTCCAAGCAGGAGGCAACTATGCCAAACGAAGAGGAAGTGTTGGTAGAGGAAGCTATCAAAGATGGCCCCTCGACTGACGAACCCTCGGCAGAGGCCGTCGATGGAAACACCGAGGCGGAAGCTGAGGTAGGTGACGGTCACCCCCTTGATGGGGTAGTGGCTGCCCTGAGAGATTCTTACGATGAAGCTCTCGAAACACCGGTGGATGGTACTTCCCGATTGCAGATGATCCAGCCTGCTATGCAGAGCTTGGGCGAATCAATTGTGGCAGGCGTATCACCGGAGGCCCCCGCGCCAGATGTTGGAAGCGCGGAAGGTCTAGCAGATGTGGTAACCGCGGCCGTAGCACAGGCCGTTGCTCCACTTGCGGCAGAAATGGCAGAACTTAAGTCACGCGCCGCCGCGAGCGTGAGTGAGCTACCACCCGAAATTCCGGTTTCCAGAGCTATGAAACCCGGTAACGTTTTTCTTGCCAAGGCAAGCGCGGCCAGACCCGATCAGCCTCTACCAGGGGCGACGAGTCGTATTGGCTCAGAACTAGCAGCGGCAGCCGGTGTTCCCGTGAACGCTGGCGCGGCTTTGCCTGTTCAACTCGACGGCAATGGAATTCGGAGCGACCAAGACACACCTAAATTAAGTGCAATTGTCCGGGCATCGGTCGGCCTGCGCGGATAAGCTCGCCTAGCGTGCGCCTTCGGGCGCGTGAAGCAAGGCTCCAAGACTGACCATTAGACTCGTAGGAGATAAAACATGAGTGAACAGTTTGTACCCGATCTCGCTGGCGAGCAAATTCTGGACGTGGAGAACGGCCAAGGTTTTGTAGGTCGAGCCACCGATCCGCTTGTGCTGCCCCAGCCCTATGTAACACCCTCTGACTTCACGGCTCAGTTCCCTCAGCCGCTTGATACGACTGAAATTCTCGCCATGTGCGAGGAGCTTTCGGTCTGGCAGGCGATCCCTGAGAAGGAAACTGCCTTGAACGCAGAGACTTGGCGTGAAATGACTTCCCTAGTATTCACCTCAGGCACCACGTATCTGTGGTTTGCTGATGGTGAATGCCCCGAGGAATACCAGCATGACGGCGCGAACGTTACCGTGACCAACAAGAACCTCGGCGCGAAGAAATCCCTGAGTATGCGGGAGATCAAGCATTCCTTGGCCGTTGCTGCGGCTAACTGGAACGGCATTAATCGAATCGTTGGCGGGTTCCCCGCGGGCGAGGGTGTGCCGGGCGGAAGTGATTTAGGAACGTTTGCCGTGGAAGCGATAGCCGGATTAAAAGAAAAAGAGGTCCGGCTGGCAATGACGTTAGTTCTCAATGGGTGGGACAGATATTTGGTCCGTGGCAATTCATCCAACAATTCCCTCGAACAGGACGGGATCGAGAACTATTTTACCAACGTCAGCAACTGCACTATCGGCAACACAAATGATAACAGCGCATCCGGTACGTTCGGATCGACTGCATTTGATCGTTTCCTAGCTGAGTCCTGCGCGAAGCCGACTCACATCTTTGGTCACCCACAGGCTGTCCAGGAAATGCTTCTGGCGTATTTCAGCCTCGGATTCCAGGGAAGCCAGATTGTAAATTTTGCGAACGGAGACAGGATTGTTCCGGGTTTTAATTTCGCAGGGTTTATCAACACTGGCGTTGGTCGGTTGGCTGTTGTAGCCGATAACTGGTTTACGCAAAACAACGCGGGCGGCGGAGTTTTCCAGGCCGACCTGTGGGCGTTCCGCATGAACCACAACGGCGAGCCGCTGGTCTACAAGCAGATTCAGATGCCTCTGTCCCTCGTGGATTTGGCGCCTGGCTGTACGGCGATCAGTTTCGAAGTCTGGGCCGCAACGTCTTTGATCATCAAGGCTTGTTGCGCGCAGTCTCAGTATACGAGCCAGTTCACCGGACGTATTCAGACGACTTGCACAGCCATAGGCTAGATCAACTCTAATCAAATAATCGAGGGGCCAGCGGGTGAAATAAACTGCCTGGCCCTCTCGAACGCAATTATTTCTTATTTGATAAGCCAAACGATTAGAGGAGATCAAAGCCAATGGCAAGAGGCATACCAGACGTTCCCTTAGACGGCGAAACCTACGCATCTGTCGGTGTTGCTGGTCTACCCATGGTTCTCGAATACGACGGCCCTACGGGTGGCTACAAGCTAGTAGTCTCCACTGAGGCTGGCGTTGCAATTAATATCTCCGGTACCGTTGAAATAACCGGTGGTCAGTTGACCGTTGTTGGTGCCGCTCAGTACGGCGAAGACACCCCTCACACCTCTGGTCAAACAGGAACGTTCATTATGGGTGTACGCCAGGACGCGCTTGCCTCAGCGGTTAGCGCAGATGGCGACTACGCGGGCCTTCAGCTTGACTCTCTGGGTAGGCTCAGGGTTCTTGGTTACGAGAGTAATTTCCTCGCTCCCTTAAATTCCTCTCAATACGCAGAAGATAGTATGTTTGTGGGCGGCATGACCGGCACATTCGTTTTAGCTGTCAGAAACGATCAGATGGACTCCTACGCCGGTGCCGATGGTGATTTCTCCACTCTCAACACTGACATCTTTGGACGACTCTACACTTGGACAACCGGCTCCTATGTCTTTGCTGACACAGAGCTTTCGGCTGCGGTTGCTCTAGCTGATAACCTAGCTAACCCCACCGCTGGCGGCGTCGGTGCTTACAACCTCGGCTACGACCCGGTTGATGGAACATGGCGGCGCGTGCGAGTTGACCCCGAAACGTTTGGGCTTCTCGTTTCCATAACCGGAACAGTTTCGACTATCTTAGAAACTGGAGATATCGAGATTGGCGCGGTCGAGATCAAGGATTCCGACTCCGACATCCGTACCATGGTTGGCGGCTTGACTGATAGCTTGCCCAATCCAACTGGAGTTTATGTTGGCGCGTTCAATATGGGATGGGATGTAGGAAACGGCGATTGGGGTAGGATGCAAATAGATGCACCGGCAGCTTCTCTAAGCGCGGCGTATGTAAGTAGATCACTTGCCAGCCTCGCTATCCTGCACGCATTCAACACAGGCAGTTCTTATAGCAGGCTTGAAGTTCATCCATTGTCAGATGTGGTTGCTGGAAATGAGCTTAACTATGCTCTAAGCGTCGGCTCATATCTGATGGGATTTGATCCGAGCTATAGCTCGGTCGGCAATTGGCAACGCGTACAAATCAATCCCGCCACCAATGGCTTGCTTGTCACTATTACGGGATCAGTTGATACCGAACTCCCGGCTGCCGTTGTACTCGCGGACGCAATGGCGAATCCGACTGTTCCACAAGTCGGTGGACACCTGATGGGTTACAACGGGGCTACCTGGGATCGCTTATACATGGGTATTTCGGGATCATTGGCCGTTGATCTAATTTCCCAGCTTGATGCGATCAACGATGAAGTCACGGCCTATGTGACCGGAACGTTGACTGTTGACACCGAACTTCCATCTGCCGTTGTCCTGTCTGATGGAATGGCTACACCAACGCCTCCCGCTGTCGGCGCGTTTGGGATGGGCTATGACCCCGTAGCCGATGATTGGAATCGCATAAGGCTTGATGCTGTTACAGGCGCACAGCTTGTCGGAATCACCGGTACGGTTTCGGTGGCCGTCGAATCTGATCTACCTCTTGTTGTCACCGAAGATGAAGTCACGGCTTACATCACTGGTAGCACGAGTCTCAATCTCATGGGTAAGACCATCACCCGCGTTGTTATTGATTTCTCAGGATCAGTGGCCAGTGAAACGGCACTGGTTGCCGCGATTGGTGGTCAACAGATCAAGGTCTTGGAAGCTATGCTAATCGGTAACACGGATGTAACCATTTTCTTCCAGAGTGGTTTTACTGGAACAGCACTTACTGGACCCATGAGTTTACCCGCTGACGGAGACGGATTCTTTGTAGAAACACCTGCGCAGATAGAGGCGCATCACTTCGAAACTCTCTCGGGCGAAGCCTTAGTGTTGGACGTTGATGCTAACGTGCTCCTCGGTGGTTGGTTAAATTATTACGCCGAATAACCGAGTAGAACATAGACAAAAAGCAAACTTGCGCCGGGTGCCGAAAGAGGGCGCTCGGCGCTAATCATTAGGAGAGGAAATGCCAGCTAGAGAGATCGCTTCAGCTAGAGGGATAGCGTCAGCACGGGGAATAGCCTCTGGCAGAGGCGTGGCGGTAGGCAGAGGGTTTACTGGGGTGCAGCCTGTACCAAAGCAAATTGACGGTCTTGAGCTTTGGTTTGATGCTACTTATATCGCTGGTCTAAACAACGGCGACGGCGTTGCTTCTTGGCAAGATCGGAGCGGCAACGGGCGGCACGCGATTCAAAGCACCGCGGGCTTTCGGCCACTCTATAAGACAGGCATTCAAAACGGCCTGCCCATTGTACGGGGCGATGGCATTGACGATGTATTAGTAACGGCGAGCATTAACATCAATTGGGGTACTGTTTTTGCCGTAATCGGTGGCGTCTCCAATGGCGGCGGCGCTCCAGCGTTTGCCAACGCTGGTTGGCCTGCCGCCCCAGGCGGTAGCCTGCGTATCATCACTGTTTTTCCCAGCAACACTAACCTACATGCGGATACTGCCGACTTACACGAGTTCGACGTTGCCAACCATGTCCACTCTGTAGACGGTGTAGATACTGACAATCTAGTCGATACCGGCTTTCATGTCATCACGCTGAAAAGCCAGTCCTCGGTATCAAGCAGCGGGGGTGTAGTTGGCCTGCTGGACGCCGTACAAAACGCCAACATGGCGGGCGATCTCGGGGATTTCTTGGTCTACAATACGATATTAAACTCGGTCAACGAGGCGCGGATTGAAGATTTCCTCCAAAACAAGTGGAGCACTCCATGACCCCTCTACTGCTAGGAGCCAGAAGCGACAGGAGGAATAATAGACAATGACTTCACTTGGAGTTCCATTCGTTGACGAACCCAGTGTCGGACATATAAACGACTGGGCGAAACACCCTCACCAAGCCGGGGTAAATCCCGCATATCGCCTGGATCATCCCATGACTCTGGAGGGAACAGTTGACGGTTTTTACGATATGTCCGTCAGCGGCTCATCGGTTAATTATTGGGTGACACCTTCCGACGATGAGGTTTATTGGATTGCCCGAATATTGGTTTCGATGCAGGATTCTGTTTTTACCCGAGCGGATCGCTATGGAGCTACTGCCTCTTTGCCCACAGGTATCGCAATTCACGTCGAGGACGATTCCCTGGACGTAATCCACAACTTTACGCCAGTGAGAATCCAAGACATTTCGCATTGGGCTCTCTTGGGCGGCGTTGATATTACCACTATAGGCGGGGCGGGTTCTGATCCGCTTTATATCCGCTGGACCCTTGAACGTTCTGGCGCTTATCTTGTATTAGATGGTCGGGAAAATCACCGGCTTAAAATGGAAATACCAGATAATCTGGGGGCTGGAGGTGCTGCATTGGATCAACACATTGTAGTGGTCCAAGGTGTCAGATTGAAAGTACCTGGAGCTACAATTTAATATGAGCTTTCTAAAGATACTGAGTCGCAGGGATATTAAGGAAGGAAAACCCGCTGATCCTGGCAGGCCCGATGATCCTAAACTGAATCGTCCTACGAAGGTAACTATTGTATCCTTTAGTGCAACCGCGCCGTTCGAGTTAAGGGTGAAGGTTAAGAGAGGCAAAAGCATTGCCACTCTGCTAGAGGTGGAACCCGGTAAAGCCAGAGGGCAAGCACTATACGATGAATTGGCGGTCCAACCCGACAAACCTCCGAAAGGGAAACATGATCATTGAGGGAGCCATTTACAACGAAGAGGGTCAGGTGGCCATGCGCTACATGCAACAGGCGCAAGCATTAGTCACCTGCAACGGAAATAATTACGTTTTTGTAGTGAAAGCCCAGACCATCGCACTCGCGTATGTTGAGCCAGACGATGTGGCTTGTATGCTCGGGTTCAAGAAGGGTTGCGGTGGCTGCGGTGGCAGGAAAAAGAACGTTATTTTCCTGGCCGACGAAACTCATGTTCGAAGGTGGGAAAGCGGGGGCGGAAGGTAGCTTCGGTCGCCGGGTGTTTGTTGATTTACCGATAAAAATTCACTATCAACAGTTGCGCTTGTCTGAGGTTGTTGGTAATCTGTAGTGGAGATAACAATGCGTTTCAATAAAAAGAAACTCATGGAAAAACCCATATCCGCTCTTATGGCAACCATACACATTGAGGGCATAGACGCTACCGGAATAGAACGCACCCGAGAGGGCTTGTCTGACTTGATTTTGCTAATGGCCGGTCAAACTTATCCATATGGCGGAGCAGAACCCGTTAGCGGAGCAGAACCCGTTATTGGACCCAATCTTCAAGCTCCAAACCAAGATAAGGTTCCGGGGGCATCCCCTCGAATATTGCGAATTCGAGAACAGGCAGAGGCGTCGTGAGAATAGGATTGACGTGTGACAAAGAGGTGATCGTTGATCCAGTTGATTTTGAATATTTGAATCAATGGCTCTGGTTCTATCAGGGAAACGGATACGCCGCTCGCAATGTCAGAGCATCAAAAAGTCGCTTTAGCCCAATGAGGCTAATTTACATGCACAAATTAATTCTGGAAAGGACTATTGGTAGGCTGCTTGATGGATTGGAAGAATGCGACCATGCGAACTTGCACAAACTAGATAACCAACGGTCCAATCTTCGTTTGGCGACAAGTTCTCAAAACAAGGCCAACCGCCCCAAGTTCTCTGGAAAAAGTAGCAAGTACATTGGAGTTTGTTGGGACAAAGAACGCGGAGTGTGGAAAGCCAGAATCAAAATAAATGGACATTCGACTTATTTGGGCCGTTATGAAAACGAACGCGAGGCCGCAATTGTCCGCGACGAACGGGCAGAAGAAATATTCGGAGAGTTTGCGGTTTTGAATTTCCCATGAGTCTAAGAATAGGAGTTACAGGAAGCAAGGGTAGGTTGGGTTCCTGGTTGACTCAAGAGGAGAGTTGTATTCCGCTTCCTTGCGATATACGCAACGAAAAAGCTACAAAGAAAGCAATTGAAAGTGTTTCGCCCGATGTGATCATTAATTGTGCCGCCTGGACCGACGTGGACGGGGCCGAGGACGGACGCAGGTACAAGAGAGTTATGGATGTTAACCTGAGAGGTCCAGCAAACGTGCGTCGGGCTTTCGATGGATTATTGATTCATATCTCTACTGGTTTTGTATTTGACGGTACAGACGGACCAAACAAGGAAGAGGACTTAGCGGGTCCGGTCAACACTTATGGCTGGTCTAAGTTCGGCGGCGAACGGGCAGCACTTATGCGTCAGCCAACCGTCGTGGTGCGGGTGCTTGATCTATTTGGACCCGGACCCAAAACTGATTTTGTGCGTCAAGTCAGAGATTTACTTGAATTAGGCGCAGAAAAAGAACTACCCGACAATCTCTATGGGACACCTACAAACATAACTCACCTATCCGAAGCGTTGCTTGATATTGTTCAGCGTTGTGGTGGTCATGGCAAGAGTTTTGCTAGGCCAGACTTACTCCACATCGCGGGCGATACGACGCTGAGTCGGTTCGAGTGGGGTCAAGTGATTGCCGAACATTTCGGCCATGATCCCAATCTCATAAAACCGACCAGCAAGATCAAGGGCGTTGCTCCAAGGCCGTTGCGGGGCGGTTTGAATACAGACAAGGCTAAGAGCCTGGGAATTCCGATTTACTCCCCAGCTGAGGGTCTTGTCGCGTTATCGGAGTGGGAATCGTCCCGTGGAGAATCAGAATCGTAGCAACCCTACAATCCATTCGTTAATAGTCCTCACTTATACCCGAGCGGATTTAGTTACCGCCCGCATCGGGGAACTGACGCGGATTTTTGGATCAGACCCCAACGTAGAAATCGTTGTCTTTGACAACGGCTCCACAAACCTCGAAGTCAAACTTGCCTTAAGTAACGTGCCCCCCAGTGTACGCGTCGAGCGCGTACAAGACAATCTCGGATTCGGTGGCGGATGGAACGAGGCAGTTTCCCGTAGCACAGGCGACTTTATTCACCTCATTAGCGATGATGTGCGCGTGTATGGAAACATCGTTGCCCACATCGAAAGAAATCTGGGAAATCGACCGATGTGGACGGGGAGCGGAACCGGCCTTGTTGTCGGCCAAACCATAGTCGGACCCAAAGCGGGTTGGAACGAATTTGCTGGAACCACGATTGAATATCTGATGGGCCACTATCTTGTCATGGCCCGCGAGGTTTGGAGCGCGCTTGAGGGGTTCGACACAGAAACCTTCCACCCCAACGATTACGAGGATATGGACCTATCTCACAGGGCCAGGCAAGCTGGATTTGATTTAGTGGCTATTCCCGATTTGCCAATAGAGCATCTGGTAGCTGGAACCATCGGCTACAACCCAACTCGATATGAACATACCGTCAAGATGAGGGCTGCTTTTGCAAAGAAGTGGAACCTTCAAAATATCCCGACTAGGCCAGGAGAATAACATGACAGACTATGAGGTTAGACACGAAAAAATCGCCCTCCCTTGTGTGAGGATACGCGCCAACAAAGCGGGAGGGAGCGGAACGGCTATCTATTCAAAGGATGGAAGTACCTACGTCCTTACAAATCATCACGTTGTAACCAGTTGTATTTCCATCGAAAAGAAATGGTCGGCTCTCTTGAAATCGGAGCGGAAGATTGATGTATTTGAACAGGTTAATGTTCACTTCTTTGACTACCAGTATTCAAGCCGATCCATTGGCGGAACCACGATTCAATCTGACATTATGTGTTACGACAAAGATGAGGACCTGGCCTTGGTCAAGCTACGAAGTAGCAAGTTAATGCCAATTGCAGAACTGTATCCCCGCGGTCAGGAATCGAAGTTGAGAATTGGAATGCCTGTGATTTGTGTAGGTGCTGGCATGGGCGAGCCGCCCGTTCAAACCGGTGGATTTCTGTCACAGTTCGGACAGGAAATCGACCGCAAAGAATATTGGCTTGGCACCGCGCCCATGATCTTTGGCAACTCGGGTGGCGCGCTTTTTCTGGAAGAAAGCTATCAGCTTATCGGTGTTCCCTCACAAATCAGAGTAATGATGCTCGGGTGGTCTGTTGATCCAATTACTCACCTTTCGTACAGCGTTCCCATAACGCGCATCTATCAATTTCTAGAGGACCAAAGATTCCGGTTCATCTATGACGACAGCTTTACCGAGGAAGGCGAGGCCGATGTGCGCCGACAGATTCGAGCAGCAGAGGAACGCAAATCCTCCAACGCCTCCCTTGATCTAGACGACGCGATAGGGGAGCTTCTTGGCCTCGAAGGGGATGATTTAGATTGAGGGTCCTTTTCTTAGACGACTCGACTGAGCGTATCGAGCGAGCCTATGAACACTTTGACAACGACGATCTGGTTGTCGCCGTCAGCGCGCCCTCGGCAATAAACGAGCTTTCCAAGGGAGCGTTTGATCTAGTGATGCTAGATCACGATCTTGGAGGCGAAACGTGGGTCGAGAGTGACCGCGAGGACTGTGGAATGGAAGTGGTTCGATGGATAGTCAGAAACCTCCCCAAGATCGGGCGCGTGGTGGTTCACTCCTGGAACACCGTTGCGGCGCCGGTCATGGTGGAAGAACTTATGAAGGCCGGATACGACGCGAGGTATGAGTTTTTCAATGGCTAAGAAAATTCGAGTAGCAATTACCTACATTTGTTACCCGGTAGCAATGGCGCGCTACTTTCACGAGGCGATGATTCAGGACCCCGACATAGAGGTTTGGAGTGCCGGTCCATTCACGGGTCAGCAAATTCCTTGGGGCGGTGGGATGAAGCTACCAGAGAGTTACGTTCTCAAGCCAAGCCATCCTACCTCAATGACTGCGCCTCCCATGGTTTCCTATCCCATGCTGGAAAAGGCCGCGCCCTGGCAACCCGACCTGTGGCTTGAGGTCAACGCTGGCCTAACGGCGATTGGAAAACCCACCAACGCTCCGCTGGCGATGGTCTTAACTGACCCTCATGTGTTGGCCGATTTCTATGTAGCTCAACGTTCGAGAGCCGATTACATCTTCAACATGCAAACTCCGTACATGCAACAGGGAGATATATGGCTTCCTTACGGGTATTCTCCGATCTGGCACACGGAAACCCAAATTCCGTTCGAGGAAAGAAGTTTTGACGCCTCGCTGATTGGACTGCAGTATGACATTTCAAGCGTATCCAACCAGGGAAAGGGAAGTAGAAACACTCTTGCCGGCAGATTGATCAACGAACAAAAACAGGTTTTCTATCGCTTGGGTCTAGCGTATCAAGACGCGAGAGACGTTTACCACAACACCCGAGTTGGCCTGAATTGGTCGAGCAAGCAAGACACAACCGCGCGCTGTTTCGAATTAATGGCCTTCGGCCTACCCGCGGTTATGAATCGCGTTCCTGACCTCGTGGATTTATTCGAGGACGGAAAAGACTTCCTCGGATTCGACACAGAAGATGAAGCTGTGGCGAACATCAATGAGCTTTTGTCAAACAAAGAGCGGGCCGTAGAAATGGGAAAGAGGGCCAGGCGGTCGGTAGAGCCTCACACATGGAACGCTAGGGTGAAAAAGATTCTTGAAACAGCGGGGTTGGCATGACAGACCCAAGAGAAACCTTGAGCAAGTTCGCTCCTAGGTTGTTTATACCGCCCGGAAGCGCGAATAGCCTGAGTACCAGGCTCGCGACAATCGCGATGACTCAACACGTAGCTCAGAGGTGGATGGCAGTTGAAATAGGCAAGCTGATTCCCGAGGCGTTGTGGCTCGAAAAAGCTCCTCTGTTGTGGGCGGCTGCCGGCTTCGCGGCTGGAATGATAGTCATGTTGATCGTGGTTGTTTTGGCAGGACTGGCACCGTAAATGTCGCGCAACCTACTGGCGGTTTCAGAGGCTTTACTTGAGCACAACGACCGCTTGGAAACATATTTCAATCGCTACGAAACCCTCGCAGATAAGAAGGGGGATGCGATAGATGAATTCTATGACACGCTCATAGCAAACTGGATCGATCTTGTTGAGGCGGATACTCTGGACGGGCTACAAGGCAACATTCGAACCATTCGAGAACTAGAATCGCAATCATCGGAAGTAATGCAACTGATCATAATGTCAAACGAAGAAATGACCTTAAAGGCAACAGGGGAACTTGGAGTGAAGGATGCCAGACGACAACCAGTATAGATTCAGTAAAATCCGCCAGAGGGGTAGCCCTACAGAGGTGACGCTAGATAGCGGCCATGTAGTCAAAAAATCTAAATGGCTTTACATCAAAGCCGCAACCTCTGGTTTTGTTGATCCAAACAATGAACAATGGGAATCTTATGAGGCCGCGGACTATCATGGTGAGCATTTCCTTTATGTTGATCCGCTCTATCACGTTGATGGTCCCGAGGGTAGAGGACACTCGGCAATAATGTGTACATGTGGGAGTCCCGGTTCTATTATCGGCGGAATGGACGCGCGTTTAGAGGATTCTGATCGCATGAAAAAACTCGCGGTGTGTCACATATATCATATGACCCTTGAGGCGTATGGAGTTGGCGCACACGCGGACCAGCAAGGTAGAAGAAGGTGGACCTAAAACCCTTAGTTACAGACATTCCACAGCGTCGCATAGCTAGATCAATTAAGTTTACGACAAACAAACCTAAAACCAAGCGCAAGCGTAGCGAACAGGCAAAGCGCGCTAGGCGCGGAACAGACGGCAGATTCACAAGATGAACATGATCGACAAGTACGAAAAACTAGGAAACGACTACCACTGGCAATGGCTTGGCCGTGCCAGGCATTACGTCGCGTGGGTTGTAGATTGTTTTGCCCACATTCCTTACGAGGGCAACGGGTCGAGCGTTCTAGATTTCGGATGCGGAGACGGTGTTCCTGCGTGGTTCCTGGCAAATCGCGGTTACGGAGTTTACGGGTATGACGTTTTGGAAGGCCCATTAGAGGTAGCACGTCAGAAAGTTCCAGGGGTTGTGTTCTCATCGGTTTATCCAGAGCATGTAGATTTTGATTATGTTATCGCCATCGGTGTTTTGGAGCACATGGAAAATCCAAGGCTACTTGTAGACGCCGTTTTGAGAGCAAAAAAGTTTTCTCTAATTACCGTTGTAAATCCGGGCGTTATAGATAGGTGGGGCCTAGAAAAAGAATACACGCTCGGGAGCTTGTATGAGCTTTTTGAGCCACAAAAAATCAAGTTGGCGGCAGTGGGTCCAGCGGATCGACTTTATATAGCCCGGAGTCCTCAATGAGAGTTGTTGTCATGTGCTGCACGCTCAACGAAGAACGAAACATTGAGCGTTATTGCGAGGTCTACAGCAGGATTGCTGACACCATTGTAATCTGTGATGGGGGGAGTACGGACAAAACAATAGAATTAGCTCGGGGGTTTGATAAGGTCCATCTGGTGCGCTTCGAGGAACAGATGAACCTTGACGGTATTCCGTGGAACCCCAAGGGCAAGCAACACAACTTTGCTTACGATGTGGTGATGGAAAACAATCCAGACTGGATCATAACCGATGAATGCGACAGTGTTCCTACCCGACATTTACAAGAAAATACCCGATCTTTAATGGAAAAAGCCGATGTGATTGAAAACGGTGTAATCGGTGTAAAAAGAATTTACATATTAGGAGAAAACGAATTTTATCCCGCATTGAGCCTAGAGGGATACTTTGGTTGGGCGCACAGACCCGAAAAGGCAGATTCCAGTTACGGGGAAGAAACTCCCAAAGGGCTTCGAAGGAAACTTTTTCCCAATCACGAAACCTGGCATTCAATAGAAGAACCCAACGCCTTATTGCACTATGGATGGCCCGATAAAGAAACCGTGGAATTCAAGACAATGCGCTACAGAGCTACGGGTGGTTTGCCGGCAAGTGGACACGCTATACCTAGTTATGCTGGCGTTCCACAAGCGTTACCGGAGTGGGCAAAGTGGAATTAGTCCAAGTTTACGACGACGGTACCAACGGGGCCAATGAAGTTGCCCACTGGAAAACGGATACCGGAGAACACTTTGTCTTGAAGGTAATGGTGATCTCCCGACCCAAGGTTCACCAACGCAGAAAGGCACTTACAGAGGCGGCTTTTTGGGAGTTGGATTCTGGCCTCGGGGAGGGGCATGTAAGCAACCCTGTTTCTGTAGGAATGTGGGGAAAGGGATTCTTTCCTCATCACGAAAGGGAGTTTGGAGAAAAAAACAGGGACGGCTGGCAAAGAATGTGTTGGGTCAGGAGAGGTTATTCCCCCGGCCTTCCGGGTGATGAATGGAGAGGTAGGCTGGCCAGTGTCGGAAACAGGCTGTCCGGTCTCGGAAACCTTCCAGCAGCCGACGCGTTTGCACGAAAAACTATTGAAGAACATCCCGACGCGGCTCGCATCGCTATGTTGGATTTCTTGACCGGAAATCAAGACAGGAGCGCGCGCAACTGGACTACAAATATGCCGCCGATAGAAACAGGATCAAACACAGGGTTTTTTGCCATTGACAACGGCATGGCGTGGTTCCATGAGTATTGGAGCGAGGGTGAGAAAAATAACTACCCCGAGTATGGCTGGCGGCAAGGGTTTGTGATCGACGATGTTCTGATCCAGCACGAACCATGGAGGTTTATCAGTGGCGTGTTCACAACCAGCTGGGCGGGCAAGCCAATCCCTCAACCTCTGTTGGATGCGATGCGAGCGTTTGACAGAGTTGCCTGGAGACTAAGCGTAGCGCGCGCCTGCGAGTTGCTTGGGTACCCATACGAAATGGCAGGCGATTGGAGATTCGAGGCAATCATACGCAGAATGGACTTCATGGCCGGTGTGGAGAGGTTTCCCACCAGAAACGAATATCGAGGCTGGCGCGAGAATGGGTCCTCGCTCCTGACGCCCCCCGAGGTCATAGCAACGGGCGGGTTGGAGGTTTGGAACCTTGCCATGGATTACGAATATCTGAGCGAAGAGGCTTACGCAAAGCTATCGGGTGGGCCAGAACGTCCCTCGAAAGACTGCGGAAAATATCACAAAAAGGACCCGATCATATGAGAGATTACGCGAGATTCGACAAGTATCTTGATCGGCTACTACAGGATGTTTACGCGCAACCGCCCGATGAGGGACACACCGCGTGGGCTACACAAGCAGTCACAACCCTTGGCTCGATTGTGCAAAATTGCAATACGGTTTTGGATATTGGGTGTGGTCAGGGATTTATGAAGCCCATATTCGAAAAGATGGGTTACGAATGGACTGGAGTTACCGTCGGCGAGGACTTCGCGATGTGTCAATCGCTGAAAATAGAAAACGTTCACAATGCCGATATGACCTTCCTGCCATTCGAGGACAATTCGTTTGATCTAGTTTTCTCTAGACACGTTCTTGAACACAGTCCGTTTCCCGCCATCACCCTTATGGAATGGAGGAGGGTATGCAAAGGCTGGTTGATTCTGATTGCCCCCACTCCCAACTTCTGGACTATCCGAGGGAAAAATCACTACTCTGTGCTTCCCAAAGAAAACCTGATATGGCTACTCGAAAGATCAGGTTGGGGCGTATTGCACGAAAACGAATTTACCAGCAGGGACCCGCTGTTCTTGAGGTATTGGGAGGTCTATCAAAACACACTCGACGAAGATGGCAAGGAAACCCCTTCAACCGAAACAGCTTTTGAGCAGATTCCGAATCAGGTTGTTGAGTATCGACTTCTGTTGGAACAGATGGAACCCGTCTTGGAATAGGAGGCAGTCATGGCAAAAGACCCCGCAATGGGACCTGTATCGGTAGGACAATCGAGCGGCCAAGTCGGACTGGCGAATGCGCCAGAGCTAGAAACACAAGGATTCGAAGTAGCTCCATCTGCCCCGATCAAGGTAGTGATTTGGGCCGGTGGTCGAGGTACGCGACTACACGATGTTACCAAGGGTGTGTTACCTAAGCCCATGATCAGGGTGGGGGATATCCCGCTTCTGGAACACATCATGCGCGGATACTCGGCTCAGGGATTTCGAAACTTTATCATAGCGGGAGGCTATTTACGCGAGGTGATCGAGGATTGGGTGGTGTCGCACGAAAACATTAGTGAATTCGCCGACAACATTACCGTGGTTGACACCGGTATCGACACTCAGACCGGGGGTAGACTCGCTAGGCTTGCAGACCACCTAGCAGGAACGGATGTGTTTCTGGCAACCTACGGGGATGGACTTTCGGATGTGAACCTAGTCGCCCTCTTGGAGTTTCACAAAAACCTCACCCACCCGACCGGGCTACCCATGGTCACACTGACCGCGGCCAACCCCCCAGCGCGTTTCGGAAACTTGGTGATCAACGATGGCTACGCGGTGAGCTTCGGAGAGAAAACGCAGGTGCCGGACGCATGGATCAATTCTGGTTTTTACGTGATAGACACGGGCGTTCTGAATCTTATCCCAGGAGACAACTCCCGTTTTGAGTACGACATTCTGCCGATCCTCGCCGTGCAGCATCGCTTGGGAGCCTTCCAGCATCCGGGCTACTTTCAGATGTGTGATACGTGGCGAGATTTCCAGACCTTGAAAACGCAATGGGCAGGAGGCCAACCGCCTTGGCGCAGATGGGGCTAAGAAATCGCAAGATTCTCATAACGGGGTCGAGCGGATTCCTAGGTCAGAGACTCGCGTGGACCCTAGGCAAGTTGGGGGCCACGGTGTTTGGGCTGGACTATCGAGAGGATCAATCCAACCTAGACGACTTCCTGTTGGGGGATGTGCGCGATTATTTTACTGTGGTGCGCGCTATCGCTGAATTTAAGCCAAATATCATATTTCATCTAGCAGCCATAACCCAGGTTGTAGACGCTAAACTGATTCCACTTCTAACCTACTCAACCAACATCATAGGCACGGCGAACGTGCTTGAGGTAGCTAGGACCATTGGTGCCCACCTCGATATCTCTACGATCGTAGCATCGAGCGACAAGGCTTACGGAAGATTGGTGACCTTTTCCGATGGCACACCAACCGGGCGAGTAGCCAACGAGCACACTTACCTTAACCCTTTTCATCCATATGATGTTTCAAAGGCATCTGCCGATTTCATAGCTCGATCCTATGCTGACGTGTACGGCCAGAAGGTTGCCATCACGCGCTGCGGGAACATCTACGGACCAGGCGACGACAACTGGCAGCGAATCGTTCCAGACACAATCCGATCGTTGTTTGAAGGAAGGCCGCTAATCATCCGAACGGATGGAACTCAGAAGCGGGAATACAACTATGTTGACGACATTATTGAGGCCTACATACTGGTAGCCGTTCATCTTGATTCGGGCGGAGAAACAGGAATCGCTTGGACGATCTCTGACCCTAATGCCCTTTACAGCACAATCGAAATAGCCGAGCTTATCGCGGTCCAGATGGGAAGGAAGCTCGATATGGAAATCACCGGAGGCAACCAGAGCGAGGAGCAGGTGATCTCGCTGGACTCTTCTTTGATAAGAGAGCAGTTGGGTTGGAAGCCAAGATATCTGGTAAGCCAAGGAATCTTCGAAACGGTCAACTGGATCAAGAGCGTTTTCTATGATTGACGGAGTCGAACTAACTGATCTCAAGATCATTACCGACGACCGCGGTAGCGTCCGACACATGCTCAAGGTCAGTGATCCCCATTTTAGGGCATTCGGGGAAATCTACTTTTCCACCATCAACGCGGGCGTGGTGAAAGCCTGGCACCTACACAGAAAAATGTGGCTTAATTACGCGTGCATTGCTGGACAAATCGTTGTTGGATTAATGGACACCAGATACACAAGTCCTACCTACGAGGAAAGAGAAATGCACATTCTCGACAGCAGAGAATCGTACAAACTGTTGACTATCCCCCCGGGTGTATGGAATGGATTCAGAATCCCGATGGGGTCTCCATATTCGGAAGCGACAGTCGCTAATTGTGCTACTCTCCCACATGATCCAGGTGAGATTATCAGGAAACACCCCGACGAATTTCCTGACTTCGATTGGGGGGAATATGAGGTGGCGGGATGAATATTATCATGGCACAGGGCCAGAATAACCGCTGGCTTGAGGGTAATCCGGCCATCCATGGTCTGCCCGAAAGAAAACATCTTGTGTCAATCAATGGACGGGCAAATCTTTTGCGTACTTTTGAGATGTTAAATGAAACGGCTGTGGTTGTAGGCTGGCCCGAATATTCAGCACACTTTCAGAGTGATAATCTCATCAGCTTGGACGATCCCGGCATGTTGGCAAATGGAATGCTCCAGACAAAAGATTTGTGGGGATCAAAACGGACCACGTTCCTGCTGGGGGATGTGATTTGGTCCAGAGCTTCACTGGATGAAGCTCTCAAGCCTCATGGAAAATGGCACATGATGGTCCGCGAGCAGCACGGGTCCTCCGAGAGATATTCTCTTTCCGTGAATGCTGAAATGTACGACCACCTGATCATGTTTCTTGGCTACAACTATCGCATTGGCCGCCTGCTCGATATTCGTCGTTGGTTCTCACAGCAGTTTCCGGTTCATATGTCTACGCGGGTGTCCAGAATCCATGATTTTTCTCGGGTCCGGGAGGTCGGAGACTGGACCGATGATTTCGATACCGTTGAGGAGTGGCTAAAGCACGGACCATCAATATGCGGCCTTGCAGAGCAGGAAGATTTATCTTCTGGACTCTAGAGACTCGTACAAGCTATTAGCTATTCCCTTGGGGCGCGTATGAGGTGGGGGACAATGTTGTCCTATTTTTTGTAATAGTGGATACTGAGAACACCCTAAAAAAGGGCTGGAGTGGCCCTCGCTGGCCCCAGGTGAAGAGGGGCCTACAAACAGGAGGTACGGCGCATGTTTTACATTTTTGACCTTGACGGCACTTTAGCACAATCCAAAAGCGGAAAAGAGTTTTCCAACTCGGTAGAGGATCAGGAGTTGATTCCCGGTGTGTTGGAAAAACTGACCGAAGTCCGAGAGGCCGACCCCAACGCTCAGTTTCTAATCGCGTCCAACCAAGGTGGTGTTGCGTTCGGACACCTCACGATCGAAGAGGCGGACGCGATGTGCCAGAAGGCTTTGACGGATATCAACGGAAGCCTGAGCGTGTTTTGCCCGGAGCATCCCGAGGGAACAGTCGTGCCCTATAACGTTCCCTCACAATACCGGAAACCTTCCCCTGGAATGCTTCTGTATCTGATAGCGGAACTAGACGCTGATCCAGAGGCCGTTGTGTACATCGGTGATATGGATACAGACGAATTGGCGGCAACGGCGGCGGGAGTTGCTTTCGAGTGGGCTGACGATTTTTTCGGGAGAGAAACAGTAGCCGTGCTTGATGAAACAGAAATCGAAGCAGACGCACAGGCAGACGCGGCGCGCGATGCGATAGCAGCCGAGGAGCCAGAAGCATCTGTTCGCATTGAAAGGATTCGTGGCGACGGAAAAGATGGCGAGTAAAACCCGAAAGGCTGCACAGGAATCTCTCAAGAGCAACCTCACCAGCCTGGCTAACATTTACGGGCATAGACAATTTGCCATGGGCAATGAGTTTGTGGCTGGGGAAACCTACATCCCACCTAGCGGAAAAGTAATTGGTGGACCCGAGGTGGTTAATGCCGTCACCGCGGCACTTGAGGGATGGTATACCGAGGGCCACTGGACCGATGAGTTCGAAAGAGCGTTAGCCGGTTTCATTAAGGTGCGCTCGGCCTCAATGTGCAATTCGGGATCATCTGCGAACCTGTTGGCTATCTCTGCTTTGACCAGCCCGAAACTCAAAAAGGCGGAAAGGTTGAATCCGGGTGACGAAGTAATCGTGGCCGCTGCCGGATTCCCAACCACGCTCAATCCAGTTATCCAGAACGGATTGATACCTGTAGTGGTCGATGTTGGGTTGGGAACCTATGTTCCCACCATTGAAATGATCGAGCAGGCTATCAGCAAGAAAACCAAGGCAATCTTCCTAGCTCACACTCTTGGAAACCCCGTGCCGATCATAGGCAAGGTCAAGAAAATGGCCGAGCGTGGAATCCACGTAATCGAAGATAACTGTGACGCGCTGGGGAGTACATACAAAGGAAAGCGCACCGGATCATTCGGGATTATGGCTACCCAATCCTTCTATCCTGCTCATCACATCACTTGTGGCGAGGGAGGAGCGGTGTTGACCAAAAACCCGAAGCTCACAAAGATCGTGGAGAGCTTCCGAGATTGGGGCCGCGATTGTTGGTGCGACCCAGGCGACGAAGATACTTGCGGAAAGAGGTTCAAGTGGCAGTTCGCTGGTCTACCCAAGGGGTACGACCATAAATATATCTACTCGCATATTGGCTACAACCTGAAAGCCACGGACTTTCAAGCAGCCATTGGGCTTGCTCAGATAGACCGGTTACCCGAATTCATGGAGTCGCGATACATAAATTCAGCTAAATTTATGGAGTCGCTTGGGGAATTCAAAGAGTTTTTGATCCTCCCGCGCAAGACTCGTCACTCTGAGCCGTGCTGGTTTGGTTTTCCGATTACAGTCCGCGAAGATGCACCATTTACTCGCGCAAGTTTTGTGAGGTATTTGACTGATCATAAAATCGGCACAAGAAACTTGTTCGGCGGAAACCTAATGTCGCAACCCGCATATCGTGGAGTTGAATTCAGACAGGTGGGCGACCTGGAAAACACCGACACGATTATGAGAAACACATTCTGGGTTGGCAATTGGCCGGGGATCGATCAGGCGCGAATGGAGTACATGATAGATCACATGAGTAGCTACCTGAGCCGACGCGGAGAGGCGAAATGAAAATAGACGTAATCGCTAACGACGGTAGCCCGCTCGGGGTAACTCCTCCCGATATTTACGGGAAGGGAGTAGGCGGCGCCGAATACGCTTTGCTGAGTCTCATGGAAGCTCTCGCTGCCAGAGGTCACGAGGTTACCGTTTACAACGATCCTGACGCAGAGGGGGATTACGAAAAGGTTGCATACCGCCCCAGAGGGTCCTTTAACCCTCGCCGCCCAAGGGATGTCCTGATTGTGTTTCGTAGCCCGAACCCTCTTTTAATCGACGCGACTGCCGAATTGAGGAAAGTCTGGTGGTCTACGGATCAGTACACTATCGGGAGCTTCAAGGTTCTCTCTACCATGGTGGACTATTGCGTGACCATCAGCCCATTTCATACCAAATACCTCATTCAAAGATATCAGATGGACCCTCACAAGGTTGGACATATCGACCTAGGTGTTCGCCTGCAGGACTATGTAGCAGACATTCCAAAGATCAAGAACAGGATGATATTTTGTAGCGTACCCGATCGAGGGTTGTCGATACTTCACGCCGCGTGGCCTCTCGTTGTACGCGATGTTCCAGATGCCAGCCTGACTATCACAAGCGACTACACACTCTGGGGGGTACCCGCGGGAAGCTCTCAGCATAGATTGAATTGGACCGGGTTGCCAGGTGTGGAATTTCTAGGTAATGTACCTAGGGAAGAACTTGTGAAGTATCAGATGCAAGCCGAACTGCTACCTTATCCATGTAGTTATGAGGAGTTGTTTTGTGTGTCTGTGGCGGAGGCTCAGGTGGCGGGAGCTTTTCCCGTAACCTCGACCATGGGTGCACTTTCTACTACCAACGAATTTGGAATTCAAGTTTCCGGTGATCTCCAAAACCCCAGAGCGTTGCAGGAAAATTTCGTGGACCGAATCGTTGGGTTGCTTACCCACGAAAGAGATTACCTTGAGGACCGTATTATTGGCATGAAAGAATCCGCGAAACTAAGATTTGACTGGAACACAATTGCCCAGAAGTGGGAAGGTGTATTTACAGAAGGAAAGGTGATGCGATGAAACCAATGACGATAGTGGTCAGCGATTTCGACCTCAGAGGATCAGGCTATATGCACATTGCTGTTTCTCTATGCAACGAACTTGTCAAGCGCGGCAGGATGGTTACCGCTCTTGGCATAGGCTACGATATGTCCGAACACAGTTGGCCATTCTCGATTATCCCAATTGCTCCGGTCGACTCGCTTCGTCATGTTCCAGCCGCTATTCATAATTTCAGAGCAATGTCGGACGCTGGCGAATGGCACCCCGTCGATTCCATTGTGGTTGCTTTGGATATTCCTATGCAAGAAAAGTTTTTGCAGATGGAGCGTTTCGGTATTCCATATATCGGAATCTTCCCCATAGAATCGGGTCCGTTGTGCAATAGCTGGGTGAGTGGCTTGGCGCAAATGAACGACCGTTTGGTTATCTCCGAGTTTGGCAAGCGGATGATTGAGGACACCGGCCTAGATGCCAGGTATCTTCCGGTTGGAATTGATACCGAATCTTGGCGACCACCCGATATCACCGCAAACGAAAAAGCCACAATCAGAAAGTCGCTAGGGTTTGAGGAAGATGAATTCATTGTCCTGACCGTGGCCGACAATCAGGAACGAAAAAACCTTTCCGCGGCAGCCGAGATTATTTCTCTCGCGCGAAAGAAAATCAACGCCAAGTGGGTGTTGGTCACTCGGGTAACATCGCCCGTGGGGTGGAAGCTGGACGATTTGGCACAGCAGTTTGATATCACTGAAGCATTCACCAAGTTTGATCGGGGTCTGCCGTTTGACCGACTGTGGCTATTGTATGCCGCGGCAGACGCCTTCCTGTTGACCTCGAAGGCCGAAGGGCTTTGCCTGCCGTTCCTAGAATCCCAAGCCTGCGGTTTACCGGTGTTGGCTACCGATGCAACATCTACCCCCGAACACGCTTGGGTGGACCCCGACTGGAACCGTTTAATGGACGGCAGGTGGAACAAAGGCAAATCCAAGGGCCAGAGGGGAATTCCACTAGAGGTCGGCTTTGACACGATTGACCCGTGGGGAAACTCGGTAAGGTCGTTCGTAGATATTCCGAAGGCTGCTCAATCTCTGGTCAATCTATCCAAAATGAACCCATCCAAATTGAAGGCCATGACTGACGCTGGCCTGGCATATGCCAGAACGCGAACATGGACAGCCGCGGGTGATGTGCTTGAAGAATCAATCAGAGAATCTATCGCGAAAGCTATCGAGCAGTCTAAGGCAACACAACCACAAAGCCCCGTTGATCCTACAGCTGGGGGCGTGGTTCCTTCATCGCTACCAAGGCCCGTTCCGGTACTTACACAAACAAAAGAGGTAGAAAATGGGTAAGAGAAAAAGAGGGCGACGCGCACCCGCGCAGGGTCAACAAGTTGGGGGCAGAAAACAACTCAAGGCCAAAAAAAACGGCTTGCTTGATATAGCTATGTCAGTGTATGGCGAATGGGATATGGCAATCAAAGCAGTAGAGCATGTGCCAGCAGCCTTAGAGGGAATGAACGAGCAGTATCGAATGATTGTCGTTGATAACGGAACCCCCGAGTTTATAACTGGCCCGGAGGGAGAGCAGCAGAGTAGTGTTTCTCCCGTACAGCAGGCTCAGGCCATAAGGTCAACTCTCAGACAACAGGATTCCTTTTTCCGACTTGAGGAAAACACGGGATATCCAGGTGGCATGAACACCGCCGTTTCCAAGGGTGCAAATCCTCTGATCCTGATCTTAACCGCGGATGTTTATCTTGACCCAGATGCAATCACAAAGATGGTTCGAGAAATGGACGATCCGTCGGTCGGGGTTGTAGCTCCCATGCTGCTTTTCCCGCTTGATGAGTCACCGCACGGCCCACCTGGAGGTGTACAGAGCGCGGGCATCGCCTTCGATATTCGCGGTGATCCGTTTCACATTTTCATAGGCTGGACACCTGAACACCCCAAGGTAAACAAGAAGCGAGACATGCAGGCGGTAACCGGTGCCTGCTTTATGACAAGGCGTTCTCTCTGGCAGCAGATTGGCGGTTTCTGGCCGGGATATGGGGCTGGAACTTTCGAAGATATGGAATACTGCTTTGCGGTCAGACAACTCGGGTCAAGAATATTGTTCGCACCCGAGGCTAGAGGGTCACACTACGTTGGTGGCTCAATCGTGAAAGGCGCAGGCAAGAGCGGTTTCCCTCTGACCCACAACGCGGCGACCTTCAAAGGCAGGTGGGTCAACACTTTGGTTTGGGACGCTTACAGATATTACTAAAGATGCCCCGTAGGGCATCTTGTCGCCGACACATATCGGCTCTGGACTCCACAGCTAGAATGGCTCTACAGCGACACCGAATACTAACATACTCACCTACATAAACAACTAGATAGCCCGAAACGCGCCTTTTAGATAGGGTGCAAATCGGCTAGTATCGCGGGCGGTTTTGCCCTAAGATGCGATTGCATAGATGAATCTATGGATTCGCGTATACATGGAGGCAACATGAGCGCAGAAGATAACGGAGCACCAGAGCAGGAACTACCAACAGGAGAACCACAGGAATCGCCGGCGGAACAGACGGGTGCGCTTTCTCCCGGCTATGTAGCGGCTACAGAGAACTCTAAACTCTTGGTTGAGTTTAGCGGGAACACGGCAGCTATCTCAGACATTCAATTCAAGAATGTAGATGCGTTCCAGCTTTTGGCTGTCGGCTCCTATCTGGAAATGAAGGGCAAGCAGATGATCTCGGGGCAGGAAGCAATCATGGCGGAGCAAGCCCGCAGGGACAGCATTGCCGTGGCGGGAAAGATTCCCTCTGACACACCTCTGCCCGGCTAATGAAGAGGTTGGTTGTGGGGGTAGAAAAACTAAAACCAACAACTTCGGATGAAAGACGGGCAAAGAACTTGGTTATTTCTCGGCACGCCATAATGGGTGTTGCTAGGTCCCACGATCCACCGATGAAAATTGTCAAGGTGGTCGTGATCAGGGTGAGGTCTTAATGCAAGAGTGGGTCCATACATCACCAGTTATCCTGACCGATGCGGTCTATCTGACCTACATCACGGGGCCAACCGGTGACGCTCCAATTTACACAGGAACAGCCGCGCAGAGAAACGCGGCTTACCTGATTGCCGAGCAAACCATGATTCAGGAGCTTGGAACTCCCTTGCTCCCGACAGCCATCACAGGAACGTTTGTGTGGCCTCACGCGGATGGCAGGCTTGTCCTACCGTTCAAGTGGATCAGAAGCGTTGAGGGCGCAACGGTCCTCTACGGTGGCGGAACTGGCACCTGTGGATTGCAAGAGGCAGCCGCTTGTGTTCGGATCAGAGACGGCATCGGGTACTTAGATGTTTCTTGCATCGGGAGCTTGGTTCAAAGACAGTGTTCCGCGCTACCCGGACCTTATCAAGTAAGACTGGCTTACACGGCTGGACTGCCCACAGGAACCGCGGCAGATGACACGAGTCTGCATATGGCGCTCGCGATTGTGGCCGAGCAGTTCTTGAATGAGATTGTAGACCCCGGCGCTAATCCGGGTGGACCCGGCGCGCCGGGGGTTGGAAGTTATTCAACACAAGGGTATTCAGAAACCCCACTAGAACAAAGTCTGCTTATGACTTCGTTCGGATCAAGTGCCAGAATGAACATGGCAAAGCGTTTGATCAGGCACCTTAAAAAGAAACGTGCCTTGAGGCTCTAGTGCAGCATCTTCCAGTAGTTTTTGATATCTGGCGGATCACCTTCTTAGATGACGATGTTGGAGGTGCGGTTGAAACAGGAACCTATCTCGCGCGTGGCGTGGCTGGCAATCTGAGCATGATGGGTCCGAGTCAAATGTCGCTCGAACAAGGGTTGGAGGTTCCAGCCCTTGCCGATATTTTCTTGCGTCCTAGACCGGGCAGCGTTGTTATTCGGGAAAGAGATCAGTTGCAGGTTGTAGGACCTCCTGCACATCCGAACCTAGGCGAGTATTGGAGGATCGAGTCGGTGGATACGCCTCCTATGCACCCCGCGAATCGCAAGAGCTTTTTCACTATAAAAGCATCGCGAGTGGATCGTACAAGAACAGAGGTATTGCAATAATGGCTAGGGTTTGGAGAGAGGCTGGCGCGGAGCAAAGACTCAACGTAAAGATGATTGTTGGAGTGCGAAAAGGTCTAGTGGCTGCCGGTGAACAAGTTGCCAAAACAGCCGGTGGGAAAGCTCCGGTGGCGAGAGGTGATCTGGCTCGAAGCATTCACGCAGGCGAAACCTTCACCCTCGCAATCTCTGTTAGAGGTCCGGGCGAGGTAATCGGAATCAAGGTTGGAACTAACTTGGAGTACGCAGAAGCGCAGGAAAAAGGGTCTGGGCTGTTTGGACCCACGGGAGAAAAATATCCAATCATAGGCTCCCCTCTGGCGTTTGAGTGGGAAGGCGCACCGGCGGAAGTGGAACACATGCGCGATCCCAAGAGTGGGTTGTTTTTCTTCAACAAGATCATGCACCCCGGAGTACGCGCACAACCCTACTTGGTGCCAGCACTTGTCGAGGAAAAGCCGCGGATCAGGAAATTAATTCGTAGAGCTATCCTGGCCGAGCTTTCGAGGTCTAAGCCCAAGAATGGGCCGGGCAAGTTAATCGGAGCATTGCATAACGCATGATAGCCAACCACATAATTCAAGCCGACATTATCGCCGATTTATTGGCACACGGAACCTTAACGGCTTTGCTCGGATCATCTTCCGAGATAAGAGAGTCCAGCTACCAGGGTGCGGATTTTGCGTACCCAGCTGTACGACTTGAGGTTGTCAGCAACACCGCCATTACCGATAGGGGCGAGAATTGCGACCACTCTAGTCTGCTTTTTATCGTTCGGGCTTATGCAGAGGGCGGATCAAGCCGCGTCTGCAATGTGATAGCAGATGCAATAAACACTCGATTCCATCGTAGGAATTTTCATGGAACCGGATGGTATACGTGGATTTATAACGCTGGATTTAACAATCCCAGGCGAGTGCAAAAGAACCTGTGGATGGCAGCAGTTACCTTTAATGGAACAGTCTATCCGATGGGCAGTTTCACTCCGCCCGTGTCATAGAGGAGGTTTCATGGACAGCTTTGAAACCAGACAAACTAATTTACTAGACGAACCCACAGACGCTGCAGACGACGGGCGTGTCTCTACCGAGTCCACGGGGACTTCAGAGGTGAAGCGCCAAAGCAAGGGAAAACGAAAGCCCAAGAAGGTTATAGCCGCTAAAGGTAAAAAGGCTGAAAAGGCAATCGTTTCCCAATCAAAGGCAAGCGGAAAGACAGCGATCATTTCCGTTGTACCGGGTATCTGGAAATCAGAAACCATGCCTAGCGGGGCCAAGTATGTTTGGTCTGGCCCTGGCGCACAAGTTCTGGTCGCTAATGAGGACGTAGATTCTATTATGTCGAGGAACAGCAACAAGGCTCGCGAGTGTTGCGGTTCTGGCGGCAGAATCTATTTCCAGATCGTAGAGGAGTAAGTTATGAGTCCATTACTTACCGGACTTCCCCTAGGAACCATCACCGCTCAGGATGAAATCTTCATCGAAGGCGCGCCGTACATTTATTATCAGGACGCGCAAGCCGCTCTCCGATTCAACCCGGACAGCGACAACTTCTATTGGGGATTGACGGGTCACGCAAGTTACCCGATCTATGAACTCGCCTGTTACGAGGATGTTTCCCTAGCGGATGATCTGACCGTGAATGCTGTTCGATGTGATCAGGTAGGCGACCGCGCCGTGATCCAGAAGCGCAATCACCTTGTCTTTAGTTTCTCCCTTTCCTCGCTGTTCCCACTGACCGCGATAACCGCGTTAATTCGTGGCGGAGCGGTTACAACGAACGCTGGCGAGAATCGGGAAAAGATGGGGCTTGGGCCGATCAACAACAACATCTATTTCCATCTATACCTCCCGAAGGTGTACGATGACGCAACGGGTGATCTGTTGACGGCAACGCTTCACAGGTGTCAGTTTGTCGATCCCTGGACGATTGCGATGGTGTCGGGTGACAAGTGGATGTTGGGAGGAATCTCAGCATGGGCACTTGCGGCTACCGACACTATAGCCGGGCAGGAATTCGCGACAATCATAAGACAAGACCCTAGCCTCCTGTAACCCAGAGGGAGTAATCCTGATGGACCTAGAGATTAGCGTCAACCTAGGGGGCGCGGAGTACATCGTACCCCGCGCTCGCCTGGGTACATATCTCACACTAGCAACTCTCCAAGCCGAGTTGATGGACGGAGCAGACCGAGAGGATAGCGGAGCAATGGCTAACTCCCTGTTTCGCTATATTTCCGCGGCTATACCCAACGGGTTAGATCGCGGTGTTATTGCCCAATCTCCCTGGTACGAGATATTAAATGTTTTCATTTCAATAGCAACCCTGAATTTAATTGACGGTGAGTTCGCCATCTTGAAGTGGGCGAAATCAGACCAGCTACCCGTTCCATGGAATCATCCTGAGCGATTGAGGATCAGTTGGATTCATATTTTGGCCAACGCCTACAACTGGTCAAAGGTTGACATAGAAAACCTGTGGACAGAAGAGGCAATCGGATTTATTCAGGAAATCGAGGCCGACGAACAGACCCAAAAAGAATTCATGCACTCGCTATCGAGTGTTTCTTATCCTTATAACGAGGGAACCAAAAGTAGCAAATATGCTCCCCTAGTGAGGCCTCTATGGATGGTCAAGAGGGAAGTAGAAGAGGTTGAAACCACACTTGATCGACGACTATTGCCCATCGGCGTCATTCATCACGCCGATGGCTCAGAGAGCGAATACGAGGCGGTTGACTAATGGAACCCATGGGAATCGGGGCAGCCATTGAGGTGATCAAAATACTGAAACCGTATGTTGACGAATTGGTTGAGGCAGAAGATGGGCCTGCGCTTATCAGCATACTCTCCAAGGGTTTTGCTAGAGACAAAACCGACGAAAATATAGGAAGGCTTTTGGCACTCATGGAAGGAAAGAGCTTCAAGGAAATCTCGGAAAGGCTCGCGGAGAATCCAGAGGTGAGCATTGTGTTTATGAACCTCGCGGAGGCATTTTCGGTAAACCCAATTCCCGACCTGATAGACGCTGGGTTGGCAATGGGTCTATTGAACAGAGGATGGACCGATGCCAGCTAACGAAGCATTAGAAGTTATGTATATCGAGATCGACGCAAAAATGGACCCCTTCATATCAGGGGTTAGAAAGGGCGTTGAGGACGCGGGCAAAGAGACTGCAAAAACTGCTCAACAGATTGGGTTGGAATTTGCCGCGAAATTTGTGGAGGCTTTCAACAAGGACCTTTCAGCTGGGTTGGGTCCTGATCTACAAGACTTCCTAAAGAAAGCCGTTAGTCGAATGAAGCTGGAAAATCTTGGATTTGCCGAAGCCCTGGCTGTGGAGTTTGAGGCTGCCGCACAAGAGGGCAAGGTCCTGAATATGACCTTTCAGGAAATCACCGCCGAGGTCAAGCGCCTCGAAGAGGTTTTGATTAGACAAGCCGATGAAGTTATGCCCGATGTAATTCGGGCAATTGCAGAACACAAGAAAATCACCGAAGAGGACGCGGAGGCCATTAGACGAAGGCTGGTCGAGGTTCGCGCTGGAGTTGAGGGTACAGAAGAATTCCGAGCCAAACTAGGTGAATTCGTTCAAGCAGAGGTCCAAGTTGAATCAGCCTCTAAGAAAAAGACAAGGGCCATAAAGGATCAAACTGCGTCAGTGAAAGACGACGCCAGGGCCATGGACGGAGTTTCTAAAGCCGCGAGTCGTCTGGTCAAACGATTTGCCATCATGTTTATTGGAGTCCATGCGGTACGACAGGCTCTTAATGCCCTCAAGCGCGTCATGCGTGAGAGTCTGGCTGTATATATGGAAACAATTGAATCGACTAGCGAGCTTGGAAAGATAATGTCGTTTTTGGACAAGCAAACACTCGATGCCCAACTTCAAATCGGGAGAATCATAGGCCCCTTCAACCTGCTCGGAAAAGCCCTAAAGACTATAGCTCTGCAACTGTTCGCCATCCTACTGCAAAAACTTATTGATATCGGAGTCAGCCTAATAAAAACGGTCATTATCTTGGTAAGTGAATGGAAGGCATTTGGCGGAGTCATTGAATTGGCCGCGCTTTCTATTAAGCAGGTGTTTGTTGGTGCCTTCCTAGCCCTAATAGAAGTGGCGCAGGTATTACTGAGGGCCATTAAACCGATTACTGATTTTCTTGGCGGGGATATAGCTAGGGCAGCAAACGAAGCTGACGCGGCAATGGAAGAATTACAACTGACAATCGCCAAGGGTGCCGATGAGTGGAAAACGGCAGAAGAAATTATGCGGGGCATGAAAGATACTCTACAAGCAGGCCAGGACGCGGCAGAATCATTCCAAGAAGAATGGGAGAACCTGGTTGCTCTTTTCCCCGAGGCTGACAGATTCCAGCTAATGGCGACACGTCTTAAGGCAGCGATGGAAAAAATCCTAGAAGCTGCCGAGGAAGCAAGTGCGAAGGCCATGGAGCAACTCACTAAACGCATGGATGATATTACCCTGCGTATGACGCGCAGACGGGCCGACGCGCAGAGGGACCTGCTAAGAGACTTGGCAGATATAGAGCGCGACTCTTACGAGGATCGAGTTAAGGCCTCGATGGACTTCCAGGAAAAATCCTTCCGCCTCGAAGAGGATTTCCTGATGAAGATGACGGAGTTGGAGGAGAACTTCATCTTCGAGATAGAGGACGCGGTGAGGGAGAGGGATGCCCGCGGCGTTCTCAACGCGCAGAGGAAGTTCAACTTAGCCAAACAACAACTTGAGCGCGAAAAGAATCTGAGAACCAAAAGACTCATAGAGGACTTCAAAAACGAGCTTAAGGAAATCGAGCGCGAGCGGGAAATCCGTAGAGCAGAAACGCTTATGGAATACAATCAGCAGCTACTAGATTTCGATGAACAAGAGCAAAGACTCAGAGACGACGCCGCCCTTCAATTCAGACGAAGGATGGCTCAGATAAACGATCAAATTAATGCTAGGCTGAAATTGCTGGTAGAGGGATTCAACGCAGAACTAAATCTGACCAATCAGGAGTTGAATGCCTTATACGATGCGTATCTGGCCGCTTACGGACCCAATGGGTACATCACCGCGGTATACAGATATTTTCAGTCTGTTATATCGGGAGGAGGAACCACTACATTTCCCGAACCCGATCCTGATGCTACTCCACTTCAAAGAGGTGGCTCTATCATAGCAACATCGCCAACAACTTTGTTGGTTGGAGAGGGAACACCGGAACGAGTAGACGTAACCCCACTGTCGCGATCCACCGGCGCCCCGAGAGCAGGATTTGGGGGAGGTGGGTTGAGCGGAGGGGGAGAGGGTCGAGTAATAATCGACGTAAACATGGGTCATGGATTGGTGGGGGAGGTGATCGACGAAGCAATGGAAGAAATCGCCGGAGTCATCACTCGGATATCAGAGGGAGGTACACAGTAAATGGCCTGGGGCGATTATCAAATTAACGCAAACCAAATCCTAGTACCCACGCAATTTAGATGGATGCCGCGCCGTGCGTTGGACGTTCAAGGCGACAATCGGCCCATCTACCCTGCCGTTCGATCCGCCGAGTTGAAATGGCGGCTTATGTCCAATGAGGAGTGGTCGGTTTTGCAGGACAACTTCCGATCGATCGAGGCCAGCGGAACCTCGGTTGTTAGGATACCTGAATTTCCGACAGCTACCGGGCAAGCCTACGCGTTCCGCGAATACAGCGGAACCACTCTGGCCGAGCCAACCATCGGGCCATATTTTGAAGCGCATCCTAAAAGTGTGGTGTTGGTGATCCACAACATAATCGTGGAATAGAAAGCAAAAAGGTCGCATAGGGGAACGCGACCTTTTGCATCGACCTAACTCAGCCGAAGGCAACCTAATCAGAAACCCCGGCACAAGAAAAGGATACCATGTATTTAACCGATGCCCAACTCTCGCGCGTAAGGACGCGTCCCCACCGGACGCGGCTTTGGCTTGGCATCTACCAACCACGCGTTATATTCCAAGGCAGGATTGCTCAAGCATTTATCCCAAAGGGCGCTCGCGCAATTAACCTAGACGGCATTAGCGGCGACTTCAACATTATTCAGGGTGGGGAAACCTGTTTCATATCAACCATTGCGGGCGGAAACGAATTAGGACGCATCCGGGTCAGAAGTGCCACAGCGACCGGACTTGTCTTGGCTGAAAACTCCATCACATGGAGAAACGACTGGTACCTCACCGTCGTTAGATATTTCGAGCCTTGGGGTGTCTACCCTCGGGTCACGCTAGATGACGACAACGACCCGACCTTTTACAAGGACTACGACATTGCCTATACAGATCAAAACACCAACCTTGATCCAGTCATTTGCCTTGGACCCAATCACGCCGGTTTCTTGGAGCCAGATGGAATAGCCACTGGAATAGCTTCTGTTTGGTACACGTCTAGCGGAACCTTTGATCCAACTGAGGGTGGGGGAATAGCTTCTTATAGCTGGCACATGGAGGGCGGAAACCCCACAGGATCAACCGACGCTCACCCAGGCTATGTTAGCTACACAGGCTGTGGTCAATTTGTCACCTCGCTATCTGTAACCACGGACGGGGGTGCAGTTTTTACTGGCTACCGCCACATTCAAATCTTGACTCGTCCAGACCAACCGGGTTCCTGTAAGCCGTTCTTCCGATGGGGGTTGAGGAGTCTAGAGGGCAATCGCGGTCAGGGTGGATACAACGCCAGGATTTGGGTTCGTGATGTGGTCGATACTGACGTGATTGTAGACGGCGCATTGGTCGTTGTTTTCTCAGAGGATTGGGAAGGTGGAACCAACACTGGAATTACTGGATCGTATGTGAAGATCGGGGCTAATGCCGAAAACAGGGATCAGATTTTATTTACGGGATACATCCTAGAGGACTCGATTCGACTAGACCCCGTAACCAGCCAAGTCGATTTTAAGGTTGGCAGCATAACCCAGAGAATGGCTGAGTTGGGTACGTTTAACATCGCGTTGGACGCCGAGGACAACGGGGAGCCTTGGACCGAATTTCCAAGCCTGACAACGGATCGAGGAGT
>SDBV01001333.1_pt1 | contig 37160 bp, 22 predicted proteins | sample 2277081 | NCBI WGS metagenome assembly SDBV01 (sample SAMN10402039, study PRJNA504765) | marine sediment metagenome | isolation source: marine sediment core GS10_PC15, 223 cmbsf | place: Arctic Ocean: Southern Knipovich Ridge | collected 2010 | reverse complement strand
ATCCACGTGCTAGCATTTCTGCCCTGCTTGCGCAAAGCTCGCGCGGGTGCCATGATGCTAGCATCGATAACTTGTTCAGCACTAATTGGTTAGGTCGATATCCAAAGCGATACAGTAGAACTAGAGGAACCCGTACTTCCCTGCATCCGGTAGCCACGTACGCTTCAGTCGGATGAACCAGAAAAAAGCTGACGGGCGACTAGGCATTTTGGGCGATTTCGCGTATGCTTGGTTCCGTGGTCGCGGCTGAATCCGTGGGGAGTGTTTGACGCGTTGTTTTCCCCACGGATTCAGCCGCAACCACGGATTTGACTGCCAATAGGAGCCGAAACCATGCGAAAACTCATGCAAACCGCCGTCGCCTGCACGGGCCTGTCACTGCTGGCCGCCACGGCCGGCGCCGAGGGCTACTCGCCACAGGTCGGGCAGCCGCACCCGGACTTCACCTTGCCGAACCTCGACGACCGGGCGGCGGTCTCGTTGTCGCAGTTTCGCGGCCGCAAGGTCCTGTTGATCCATTTCGCCTCCTGGTGAGCGGGCTGCCGCAGGCACGTGCCGGTCTGGCACGAGAAGACCCAACAGTGGGTCCGGCAAGGGAAACTCGTCCTGCTGGGAGTCACCCAGGAACAACACCCGCAGCGGTGCCGCCTGTTTGCCCAATGGCATCGGCTCGACTGGCCGATCCTGCACGACCCGATCAACGTGATGCAGACCCGGGCCGTGCCCATCGTGGTGGCCATCGACGAGCACGGCATCGTGCGGAGCGTGCGGCCCAACCTTCAGACGTTCGAGACGGAGTTTCTCAACCGGGACTTTCCGCCCGAGGGGGCCAAGCCGGCTGCCGCAGCACCGAAACCCTCGCCGGGCGATCTGGACGCCCTGCGGCGCCGGGCCGAACTTCTCTCGAAAAACGGTTCGGGCAAGGCCTGGCGGGACCTGGCCGACGCCCTGGCACTTTGGGGCGGAATCGAACGGGTCGACGAGACAATCGACGCCTACCACCGGGCGGTGCAAGTCGCGCCGAACGACGGCCACGCCGAGTTTCGCCTTGGCGTGGGCTACCGCATGCGCTACGAGTCAACGCATCGGCAGGCGACCGATTTCCAAGCGGCGGTGGACCATTGGGGCAAGGCCCGGGCGATCGACCCCAACCAGTACATCTGGCGGCGGCGGATCGAGCAGTACGGGCCGCGGCTGATTAAGCCGTATCCGTTCTACGATTGGGTCGAGACGGCCGTACGTGAGATCGCTGCTCGGGGCGAGCGGCCGATCGAGTTGCCGGTGGGGCTGGCGGGGGCGGAGATCGCCCATCCGTCGCGTCGCTTCACCGCCGAGCAGCGGGAGATGAAATCGCCGGACCCCGAGGGCCGCATCCACCGCGATCTGCAACGCCTGATCACGGCGGAAGTGGCCGTGGTACCGCCTCGGATCAAGCCCGGCGATGCGGCCCGCGTACATATCACCCTACGGCCCACCGCCGGCAGCACGGCCCACTGGAACAACGAGGCCCCCCAACCGCTGCGTTTGTGGGTCGACGTTCCCCCGGGCTGGCAGGTCGAGCGTCGCTTGCTCAGCGCACCGCCAAGCCGCCAGCCGGAGACCAGCGAGCCGCGCCACCTAGAGTTCGAGGTCCTCAGCCCGGCAGATGCCCGGGGCACGACGAAGCTTTCCGCCTACGCCCTGTACTACGTCTGCGAAGACACCGGCGGGACGTGTCAATTCCTGCGGCAGGACATCCCGATCGCTGTCAAGGTCGCCAAGTAGGTAGTAGGCAGTAGATGGTGAGTAGTAGATAGTAGGTGGTAGATAGTATGTAGTAGGTGGTAGATAGTATGTAGTAGGTGGTAGATAGTATGTAGTAGGTGGTAGATAGTATGCAGTAGGTGGTAGATAGTATGTAGTAGGTGGTAGATAGTATGTAGTAGGTAGTATGTGGAAGGTGCCGGACCGTGGCGGGGAAGAACTATCGGGATTTGATCGCCTGGCAGAAGGCGATGGATCCGGTGATGATGGTGTGTCGGGCGAGCGAGAGGTTTCCGAAGCAGCAAATGTACGATCTGACCAGTCAGATCCGCAGGGCCGCGGTGTCCGTTGCATCGAACATTGCCCTGGCAAAACCGGCGGCTAGCGCCTTGCCGCTCACGAATCCAGCTACTAGTAAACTCGATATGGTCAGACCACTACCTACTACCTAACTGTCTACTACCTACTGTCTACTGTCTGCCATATACGACCTACCAGTCCACAGACACTGGGGGCATCGCTGCGCTTTGCCCCAGCCACCCAACCTGACATCTCACTGTTGACAGAGCACCAGGCTTTGTCTGAAAACCACAAGGTAGCCATCTCGCTGCAGCGAGATGGAGCTTCGTCTCACTTCAGCGAGACGGCTACTATCCACCTGGTTCCTCTCGTTTCTCCAGTCCGCCCACTTTCCGCGGGTGTTTTCATCTCGGTTCTTGCAAACCGGCGACCAACCTAATAAAAAGGGGGATTCCGACATGACGGCCATGCGGGCGGCCGGCGGCGATCGCGGAAATCGGCGGTGGAGCCCGGAGATTTATGGGAGTGACGAACGATCATGTGTGCATCAAAAATTGTAAAGAAAGACAACGTGGGCGGGATTCTGGACCGTGCCTTGGACGCTGGCGGCGGGTTGCTGCGGCTGGCCCCGGCCTGGGTTCCTCGAAGCTTCCTGCATCCCGGCAAGCGGATCAAACTGGCCCCAACCGATTGGTACGCCTTGGGAGTGCATCGCGGGGGTATCGATGAAAGGTGGTTTGCCAGTACCACCGAGGCGATGAACGACAACCGGGCCGACGACGAGGGGCTCAGCTACTGCGTCTTCGAAGGCCAGCGGTTACTACTCCGCGACGCCGTGGACGAGGCCGGGCCGCGGATGGTCGGACAGGCGATGTGGGACCAGTACAAGCGGTGGCCCGTCTATTCGAAGTTCTTCGACAACATGGGCCCCATCCCGCACCACATGCACCAGTCGGCCGCGTTCGCCAAGCTGACCAACCAGGAAGGCAAGCCGGAAAGCTACTACTTCCCGCCGCAACTGAACGCCGCCGACAACCATTTCGACTACACGTTCATGGGCCTGGAGCCCGGCACGACCAAAGCCGATGTGCGGAAGTGTCTGGAGAATTGGAGCAAGGGCGACAACGGGATTCAGGACCTTTCGCGGGCTTATCGGCTCAAACCGGGCACGGGCTGGCTGATCCCGGCCGGCGTGCTGCACGCCCCCGGCTCGCTGTGCACCTACGAGCCGCAATGGGGCAGCGACGTGTTCGGCATGTTCCAGTCGCTGGTCGAGGGCCGGGAAGTTCCTTGGGACCTGTTGGTCAAGGACGTGCCCCCGGACAAGCACCAGGATCTCGACTTCATCATCAGCCAGCTCGACTGGGAGAAGAACGTCGACCCGTATTTCAAGCAGAACAATTACCTGGAGCCGATCGTCGACCCCCAGCGGTCCGGCGACGGATACACCGACAAGTGGATCGACTACGGCACGGTCGACGGCAAGCAGTTGTTCTCGGCCAAGGAGCTGACCGTCGAGCCCGGGGCCAAGTGTACGTTGAAGGATCGCGGCGCCAGCGGGTGGATTACCGTCCAGGGCAGCGGCCGGATGGGGGCGCTTCAGATGCAAACGCCGGTGATGATCCACTTCGGCGAGGAGCCGTGGGACGAGGTGTTCATCACCCACCAGGCGGCCACGGCCGGCGTCGAGATCGAGAACACCGGCGGCGAGCCGTTGGTGGGGCTGCGGTACTTCGGCCCCGACGTGCACGACAACGTGCCGGCGGTGGGAGATTACAACACCGACTAACCTCAATCTTCAAACGCCAAACCAGGAAAGTTTCGCATGAGTGACAATCATCCCAACAATTTCCCCAAGCTGCACAACGCCGCCTGGCCGGGCCTGGTGGGCAAGGGCGACGGCGGCGAGCCGCCCATCGATCTGGACACGATGCTCGACATGACCGCCGAGGCGGAAGTCGACGGCATCAAGTTCGACGGCTTCGACATCTTCCTCTACCACCCGCACTTCGATATCGACGGCGGCGACCCCGAGATCGAGAGCCTGGCCGAGAAGGCCAAGGCCCGCAACCTCAACGTCGGCACCGTCGTCGCCCCGATCTACGAAGGCACCGGCGGCGGCTCCCCGCTTGCAACGTCCGAGGATCGGAAGAAGTTCATCGGCCAGGTCCGCAAGGCCTGCAACGTGGCCAAGCGGCTGAGAGAACTGGGCGTGCGTCCCCACGGCAACGTGCGGTTCGACTCGGGCATCGGCGTGGAACCTTGGGCGGCCGATCCGGAAGGCAACATGCGAAAGATCGCCGACACCTTCCGCGAGGCCTGCCGGGTGGCCGAAGACCACGGCGAGCGGATGGCCGCCGAAGGCGAGATCTGCTGGGGCGGCATGCACAGTTGGAAGCGGATGATCCAGCTCATGGAACTCGTCGACCGGCCGCAGACCCTCGGTTTCCAGGCCGACATGTCGCACACGCTGTTGTACCTGTTGGGCTTCAACGCGCCGGAGGACGCCCTGCTGCCGGAGGGATTCGATTTCAGCGACCGGCAGCAGTTCGACGAGGCCTACGTGAAGTTGACCGACGCGCTGCGCCCGTGGACCATGGAGTTGCACGTGGCCCAGAACGACGGCACGGTACACGGCTCCGGCTCACACGACAAGACGGGCCGCCACTGCCAGGCCACCGACCCCAACGGCAAGCTCGACATCCCCCGCCACGCCGGCTACTGGCTCCGCGACTCCAACGGCGAGTTGACCAAGCGGATCCCCCACGTCTGCTGGGACGGCTGCATGTTCGCCAACGCCGTAATGATGAACCCGAAAACGTGGCAGGACATCCTCGAGGCCATGATCGCGGTGCGGGATGCGCATGGATGGGAAGAACAATAACCACGGATTTCACGGTTGGCACGAATAGTATGCAGGAGACATCGTGTACGGACATCTGACTCAACAGCAACGCGATTCGGACAGCCACAACCTCTTCTCCAAAATCCGTTTTATCTGTGTAATCCGTGGTTAACCATGGCGTGGATGGGAAGAACAATAACCACGGATTTCACGGATGGCACGGATAGTAAGGTAGTTGTCAACCACGGATTTCACGGATGGCACGGATAGTATGAAGGAGACATCGTGTAGGGAAATCTGACTCAACAGCAACGCGATTCGGACAGCCACAACCTCTTCTGCAAAATCCGTGCTATCCGTGCTATCCGTGTAATCCGTGGTTAACAATGACGTCTTTCACCAGGCTACTTGGAGTCTCCAAGTATGACTTAACGTTCAGAAACGTTCTATCAGAAGAGTAAAGGACAACAGATGACCAAACCGTTGAACATCGGCGTACTCGGCTGTGGATTCATGGGCCGGGCCCATTCTAATGCGTACTTGCAAGTCAACCACTTCTTCGATCGCGAGCACCAGCCGGTGCTGAAGGCTTGTTATGGCCGCGAGGAAGACCGTGACAAGCTGGAGAAGTTCGCCAAGCGTTGGAACTACGAGTCGATCGAGACCGACTGGCGGAAGATCGTCGAGCGGGACGACATCGACGTGATCGACGTCTGCGTGCCCAACTTCATGCACCACGACGTGGTGATCGCGGCCGCTGAGGCCGGCAAGATCGTGATCTGCGAGAAGCCGCTGGCGATGAACGTCGCCGAGGCCGAAGAGATGGTCGCCGCCGTGGAAAAGGCGGGCGTGGCCAACATGGTCTCGTTCAACTATCGTCGCGTGCCGGCCATCGCGCTGATGAAACAGCTCATCGGCGAAGGACGCGTGGGACGTCCATTCCACTATCGGGCCACCTACAACCAGGACTACACCATCGGCGCCGACGTACCCCAGGGCGGCATGGCCATGTGGCGGCTCGATTCCAAAGTGGCCGGCTCCGGCGTGACCGGCGACCTGCTGGCCCATTCGATCGATTCGGCCGAATGGCTCAACGGCCCGATCCAAAAGGTGACCGCCTATGCCGAAACGTTCATCAAAGAGCGAAAACACGCCGACACCGGCAAGGTCGAGAAGGTCGACATCGACGACGCCTGCATGTTCCTGGCGGTGTTCGAGAACGGCTCGATCGGCACCTTCGAGAGCACCCGCTACGCCCGCGGCCGGAAGAACTACAGCACGATGGAGATCAACGGCGAACACGGGGCGATGTTCTTCGACCTGGAAAACGCCCACCTGCTGAAGTTCTTCCGCTATGCCGACGGGGATACGGGCAAGAAGGTCGAAGACCACTTGACCGGCTGGCAGGACATTTTGGTGACCAACTTCGAGCACCCCTACATGAACAACTGGTGGGTGCCGGGTTGCGTGATCGGCTACGAGCACACGTTCACCAACAGTTTTGCCGATTTCCTGGCGAGTCTGGAAGGCGGCGAGCCGTTTGAGCCCGATATGAAGGGCGCACTGCGGACGCAAAAGGTCTGCGAAGCGGTGCTCGACAGCGCCAAGCAAGGCCGGTGGGTGGAGATCCCGGCGTAGTCGCAGTTCCAACGCAGCTTGAGTTTCGTCCGGGACGGCTCGATGCAGCGCTCCCGACGCTCGTTGGCGTGTGCGCGTAAAGGCCGCTTGCAGCTTCGCACAGCTTGCTTTTTCCGTCCCGTGAGGGTAGTATCATAGAGGGGCTGGCATTGGTCTGGAGTTGAGTCGATGCAGGTCGAGGGGACCAGATGACAAACGAGCAAGCGCTCCACGATTCTCGCGTACGCTCCTTGCCCGCCGATGCTGTGGAGCGCACTAGTACGCAGTACAACTTCGTCCGCAGTCGCCAGTTGGAGGGAACCTTTCCTGGTGATGCTATGACCGGAGTGTGGCCGATCACGTCGTTATGCGTGTCCTGCGGTTGGGGGGCGGCCCTGGAATCCGACCATGTCACGCGATGTGTGGCCGCCGTCCGAGCCACCCGGACTGGACGAAAAAGCCAAATCCTTACGATTTCATCATTATCAGAGAGTGCGATCAGCCAGGGAATGCTGCGTTATGCTGGGCCATCTGACGGCGCTCAATGCGGCCTTCGAGATCACCGAGCAATGGTTCGAAGCGGAGGATGGCGTGATCCGGATGCCGCGCCATGAAGAGCCGATCATTGGCAGCCATTGCGTAGCGATCGTCGGGTTTGATCTCTCAAGCAACGTCTTCATTTTTCTGAACAGTTGGGGCCGGCAGTGGGGGAGCCAGAGCCGAGGCTTTCTTCCGTTGAAGTACTTCGACAAGTATCTCGTTTCCGCGTGGACTTCACACGGTCAGGGGCCCTTGCCGGATTACTACGCAGGCGAGGGCAACGACACTGTATCTTGGGGGAATTGGGATTGCCTTGGCAATTCACTTCACGGAGGCGACTTAGTACGCGGGCGAGAAGTATATGACGGGAGCCACGATGAGCGAATGGGCTGGACCTTTGCCCTGCACCGTGAGGGTTTTCTGGACGTTGAAGAGCTGTTCGTACGACCGCAGTATCGCGGCCGGGGGTATGGGAGCCAACTTGTCGACATGCTGCTGGAGTTGGCCGGCGAGTTGAAACGGCCCTTGCGCCTTTGGGTACCCTTTGCCGACTGGACGCCGTCGAATCTCCCCATTGTTGAGCGAATTGTCGAGAAGTTGGGGCTTCGCCTTTTCCATGCAGACGTCCGCTGGGCAGCCGCGATGGCGTTGGACCCGGCCGCGTTGCCGCCTGCTCCTCAAACGGAGGCCGAGCGTCATGAGACCTGAAGACTTGCGTCCGATAGCCAGCCGCGAAGAGGAGTTGCAGATCCAACTGCCTCCCCGTCCCGCCCTGCTGGGACCGCCGGCATCCAAGTTGGAGAAGACGGCACGCTATCCGCTTCGGGGTACGCCAGTGGATTACAGGGACCCCACTGAGCCGGTGGCGGAATCTGACTGGGAGACGCTGAAGTGATCGTTCTGGACACCCATATTTGGGTTTGGTGGGTGCATGGCCACTCGCGGTTGTCGCAGGCCCATTCAACGATCCTTCAGCAGCACGAAGAGACCGGTCTGGGAATCAGCGCGATATCCTGTTGGGAAGTTGCCAAGCTGGTCGAGAAGGGACGGCTGACACTTCCGAATCCCGTCGATCAGTGGATGCGGCTGGCCCTTGGCTATCCCGGGATCAGGTTACTGCCTCTTGAACCCGAGATTTCGATCGAGTTGACTCGGTTGCCGCGTCCCTTCCACGATGATCCTGCCGATCAGATCCTTGTCGCGACTGCAAGAATCCACCAGTGTCCCATACTGACGATCGACAAGAAGATACGCGACTACGCTCATGTCCAGGCCCTATCATAGAACGTCGGGGTGTCGCCGGCCCGTGGGAAAGAAGAGGGGGAAGAAAAGGGGCCGAGACTGGGGTGTTCAGTTTGTGGTTGCTAGCAGGACCGGAAGTTGTTCCCACTACCGTTCCAATTGAACGAAACACGAACGAGGAACAAGGGTTTTGCGCTACTGTCATCGCGGAACAAGAACGAGTCTATGCTGGGAGCGTCTCCAGATTTGTTCCCGGCATTGCACTTACACCCCGCAAAATGCGACCGAATCTGAGTATCAACCGGAACAGAAATGGCGACAGGCGGAAACACAAACTGAACACCCCATGCCAGGACCGATTGTTTTGTGTTTTCTGCTCTGGACGAACTCTCGGGTGGCCGCGAGGGCGGCGCCACGCTGCCGATGGGGGCACAAAGGGGGCACAAAGGGGACATGCTACTTTTTGCGATTAAAGTAGCATGTCCCGTTTTTACGCCCAAGCTCCGACCCCAGCCTGACCGCGCTGCTTGTGGGCGCCGCCTGCAAGGGGTAGACTGCCGGAAAGGGGAAGACCAACCGTATCAACAGCGATCAGAGAATGGCTCTGATTGCCGCGCTTTGAGAGCCCTCTCCAGAAAGCAGGCGGTGGATCATGGAAAGCGAATTTGAGCGGATATTGAAGAGCGAAAAGACGGTTTCGGCCGCGAGCACACGAGTTCTTCTGTTCGTCGGACTCTTCGGCGGAGTGACCATGGGGCTGCTTGGTTGCGTTGCGGAGTTCGCTGCAAGTGTTTCTGGTCGCGGTAACCTCTGCTTGATCTTGGCGGCCTTCATCTTCATTGGCTATCACCAGATCAAGCAATCGAAAGTGAACGTAGAACTCGTTAAGGCGATCAAGGAGATTCGGGAGCGACTTGACCAGTGACGCAGGTTACGCTTTAGCATATCGCGATCGGAAAACAAATGCACGGATAGCAATACGATATGCTAAAGCATAACCTACGGCTGAACAACCCGCCCGGAGACAATCATGCGCACCACCAGCATTTACATCATCACGGGCGTTATCGGTCTCTCATTGGTTTGGCACTGCTGCCGGGCACACGGGGACGATTGGCCGCAATGGCTCGGGCCGCGGCGGGACTCGGTTTGGCGGGAGTCGGGGATTATTGAGCGATTTGCGGACGACGGGCCGACCGTTCGGTGGCGGCAACAGATCGGCTCGGGTTACGCCGGACCGGCCGTGGCCGACGGACGGGTCTACGTGGCCGATCGCATCGCCGACGCCGACGTCGACGGACCCGAGAAACCCGATAGCTGGACGCGGAGGGCGATCCCCGGCAAAGAGCGACTCGTCTGCCTTCGTGAGACCGACGGAAAGGTGTTGTGGGCCTACGAGTACGATTGTCCCTACGACGTCGCGTATCTCTACGCCACCGGTCCCCGGGCCACGCCGACGGTCGACGGCGATCGCGTCTACATGCTGGGCACCATGGGCAACCTCACTTGCCTGAACACCGAACAGGGCAAGGTCGTATGGAAGCGGGACTTCAAGAAAGACTATAACCTCAAGTCGCCCGTCTGGGGATGGGCCTCCCATCCGCTGGTCGACGGTGAGAAGCTGATCTGCATCGCCGGCGGCAAGGGCACCACGGCCGTGGCGCTGGACAAGCACTCGGGCAAAGAGATCTGGCGATCGCTGAGCTCGAAAGAGCCCGGCTACAGCGCCCCGATGATCTATGATTTCGACGGCCATCGCCAGTTGTTGATCTGGCACGGCGAGGCGATTTGCGGCCTGGCTCCCGAGACGGGCAAGGTCTTTTGGACGATTCCTACCGAGGCGTCATACGGGATGTCGATCGCCACGCCCCGCGTGTTGGACAACCGGCTGTACCTGATGGGCTACCGCGACTACGGCGCCATGATCCGGCTCGACCCGGCCCAGCGCACGGCTGAGCTAGTATGGCACGCCGACCGAAGCCATGGCATGATCGGCGCGATGGACACCCCACTGCTGCTGGACGGACACATCTACGCCGACGGAAAGAACGGCCGCTACACCTGTGCCAACCTCGAAACGGGCAAGCAACTCTGGACCAGCTATGGCCCGTCGACCGGAAATCGGCCGGCGTCCTGGGCCAACGTGTTCACCGTCCGGCACGGCGACCGTTTCGTGTTGATCAACGACACCGGCGACCTGATCCTTGCCCGAATGGGCCCGGCCGGATACGATGAAATCAGCCGGGCACACGTGATCGAGCCCACGCACCGCGTCTGGGGACGGATGCTCGTGTGGTCGCACCCGGCGTTTGCCAACAAGTCGGTTTACTACCGCAACGACAAGGAAATCGTGTGCATTTCCATGGCGGCGAAATGAAGCACCTGCCACTTTCCCCGAATCACGAAGACCTGTTTAGGAGCCCCACCATGTTTGTCCGGATTTGTGCAGTTCTGCTGGTTGCCGTGGCGACCGTCGCCCGTGCCGAACCGAACGAGACCTGGCCGCGCTTTCGCGGGCCGACGGCCATGGGGGTCGCCGAGGACGATCCCCGCCTTCCGCAGACATGGAGCAAGACCGAAAACGTTCGCTGGGTAACCGACGTGCCGGGCTGGGGATGGTCCGGCCCGATCGTCTCCGGCGGCAAGGTGTTTCTTACGGCCGTGGTCAACGAGAACCAGTATGAACAGCCAAAGAAGGGCCTCTACAACGGCTCCGGGCGGGCTGAGCCTCCCGAGGGCGTGCACCACTGGATGGTGTATTGTCTGGAACTCGACTCGGGCAAGATCCTCTGGAAGCACGGGGCCAGCCGAGGCGAACCGAAGGTACCCCGCCATCCCAAGAGCACCTACGCGTCGGAAACGCCGGTGACCGACGGCCGGCGCGTCTACGCCCTGTTCGGCGACGTGGGGCTCTACTGCTACGACCTCCAGGGCAAGCCGCTCTGGTCGCATCGCATCGAGCCCAAGAAATCGCTGATGAATTATGGCGCAGCGGCCTCGCCGGTGATCTGCGGCGAGATGGTGATCGTGGTCTACGACAATCTGGAAGAATCGTACCTCGCCGCCTTCGACGCAAAGACCGGCGTCCCACGTTGGCGCACGGCCCGCAAGAATACAAACCACAAAGACCTCAGCACGTGGGCCACCCCTTTCGTCTGGAAGCACGACCGGCGGACGGAGATCGTCACCTCCGGTTACCGCTACATTCGCTCTTACGATCCCGGCGGCAGGGTGCTCTGGCAGTTGGAGGCCCCCACGTCTCACCTGGTCATTCCGTCGCCTTTCGCGGCCCATGGGATGGTCTACCTGACCTCGGGATACGTCGGCGACCGCGACCGGCCGGTCTACGCGATCCGACCCGGCGGCGAAGGCGAGACTTCGGTTCCGGACGAGCCGGCAGAGCATCCACAGGTCGCCTGGTGTCAGCCGCAGGCCGGGCCTTACAACACCTCGCCGATCGTTTACGGCGACTACTACTACACGCTGATGGACCGCGGTTTCATGACCTGCCACGACGCGCGAACCGGCCAGGAGATCTACGGCAAGACGCGATTCCCCGAAGGCGCCAGCTTCACGTCGTCGCCCTGGGCCTACAACGGCAAGATCTTCTGCCTCAGCGAAGACGGCGACACGTTTGTGGTCGAAGCCGGGCCGCAGTTCAAGGTCGTCGGCATCAACCGTCTGGACGAGCTGTGCCTGGCCTCGCCGGCCGTCGCTTCCGGCAAGCTCCTGTTACGCACCGCGTCGCGGCTTTATTGTATGGTGGGAGCCGGTCCATCGGAAAAACGCCCATGAGAACGGCCTATGATCCCATGTGAGGCCTGTTCTGCGAGCAACCCGAAAACGAGCAAGTTCTGCTCGGAGTGCGGTAGTGCGCTTCGGCCGGAGGTGGGGCTGACGGTGCCCTTTGCGGCGGACCAAGGCCCCTCTGCCCGCTTTGGACACTCAGAACGGCCGCCTGGCGACGACGGGGTGCCCAAAGCGGGGAAAGGGGCCGCCCTGGGATGGCGATTCCACCCGCTTCCTGCCCGGCAAGAGACTGGCCAATCGGTATCGCATCGTTTCGCTGCTCGGAAGAGGGGGGATGGGCGAGGTCTACCGGGCCGACGATCTGAAACTGCGGCAGCCGGTGGCCTTGAAGTTCCTGCCGAAAGATCTCGTCCACAACGCGCAGCGGCACGAATACTTCCACAACGAGGTCCGTTTGTCGCGGCAGATCTCGCATCCGAACGTGTGCCGGGTCTATGACATTGCCGAGGTCGACGGCCAGCATTACCTGTCCATGGAGTTCATCGACGGCGAGGACCTCAAAGAGCTGCTTCGTCGGATCGGCCGGCTGCCGAAGGACAAGGGCCTCGAGATTGCCCGGCAACTGTGTGCAGGATTGGCGGCGGCCCATGAAAAAGGCGTGCTCCACTGCGATCTGAAGCCGGCCAACGTGATGATCGACGGGCGGGGGCAAGCCCGCATCACCGACTTTGGCCTGGCCCGATTGACCGGCGACCAGCACGAATCCCACGAGATTCCCGGCACGCCCGCTTACATGGCCCCCGAGCAGTTCCTGCATGGCCAAATGAGCGTCCGAAGCGACCTTTATGCGCTGGGTCTGGTCCTCTACGAGATTTTTACGGGCAGGCGGGCCCACCAGGCCGGCTCGCTGGCCGAGTTGCAGAATCTGCACAGCCATTCGTCCACTACGCGCAGCCCCTCGGATCTCGTGGACGACATGGACCCGGTCGTGGAACGGGTGATTCTGCGGTGTCTGGAAAAGGACCCGGACGATCGCCCCCGGTCGGCGGCGTCGGTGGCGGCGGCCTTGCCGGGTGGCGATCCGCTGGCCGCGGCGATCGCCGCCGGCGAAACGCCGTCACCCGAAATGGTCGCGGCCGCGGGAGAACGCGGCGGCGTTTCGCCGACCGTCGCCGGTGCGTGTCTGGCCGGTGTGGTCGGTTGTCTGGTCGTGGCTTGTCTGCTGGCCGACCGTGCCTACCTGGTCAACCGCGCACCGCTCGAGCGGCCGCCGGAAGCCCTTGAAGACGAGGCCAAGGAGATCGTCGAGCACCTGGGATACGACGAGCCGCCGGCCCAGACCGCATGCGGCTTCGTCGAGTTGCCGATCGATCGCAAATCCATCCAGCAAGCGGAGCTTCCCGACGGCGTGGGCGACCGTTGGGACCTTCTGGAGACTGGACCCTGGCCGGGGATGCGGTTCTGGTATCGCCAGAGTTCGTGGCCGATGCTGATGAACAACTATTGGACGGGTTGGGGCGGGCTCAGCCGCACGCGGGTGACCGACCGCGATCCACCTTGGGTAGCACCGAGAATGGTGGGGGTGGCGCTCGACCCTAGAGGCAGGCTGCGGGGTTTCCGGGCGGTCCCTCCCAAAACGGCGGCCGAGAGAATCGCCAAAGACGCCCAGTCGCCAAAATGGGCGGACTGGTTCCCCGAGGAGTACCTCGGCTTCTCACTGGGCGACCTCGCCACGGCCGATTGGCAGCTCACACCCCCCGACGCCTACGACACGATCCAGTCGTGGCAAGGGACGTGGCCGGGAAGTGGCGAACCGTTGTACGTCCAGGCGACCGCCTATCGCGGCAGGCCGGTCCATTTCGCGATCATCCCTCCTTTGAGGATGAAGCCGGAGGGATTGTCCCCCTGGGCCGCTTCTTCCCGAGTGGAATCCGGCAGAGACTTCCTTTTGTGGCTGGTCACCGGCGTGTTTGTCGGCGCGGCGGTTCTCGCCTGGTGGAATCTGCAATTGGGCCGAGGCGACCGCCGGGGAGCGGCTCGGCTGGCGCTGTATGTCTTCGGCGTCGGAGCGGTCGTTTGGATCCTGCAGGCCAGCCACACGGGCGGAGCGTTCGTGTACCCGCGGATGATGGTCGGACTGTCCCAGGCCGCCTGGGAAGCGGCACGCTTCTGGATCTTCTACATTGCCTTGGAGCCGTGGGTTCGCCGCATCTGGCCGGAGACGCTGATCTCCTGGACCCGCTTGCTGGCCGGGCGCTTTCGCGATCCGCGGATCGGCCGGGACCTGCTGGTCGGCGCCCTGGTCGGCGCGATCATCGCCACGATGTCCTCGGTCAACGCGCTTGCTCCGGGATGGTTGGGTCTGCCGTGGGAGCTGAAATCGTCTCCGTCTTTGTCCTTGCTCGGGCCGGCCGTTCTGACCGGCCAGGTTCTGGCCGCTCAACTAGCGGCCATCGCAAATGCGCTGTTTGTTCTTACGCTGCTGTTGCTCTTTCGGGTTCTTTTTCGCGGCGTGACCCGAGACGGCGGGCGGCTTGCCGGCTGCGGCGTGGTGGTGGTCATGGTCGTCTGGCTCTGCTTGATGGAGGCCGGGCACCCGTACGTGTCGTGGCTGGTGTGGGGGCTGAACGTGACAATGCTGGTCTGGCTGTTGGTCCGCTTCGGCCTGCTGGCGGCGGTTTCCGCAAACGTCGTGATCCGGCTCCTTCAACTGCCGATCACGACCGATACGTCCGCCTTCTACTTCGGCAACGGCCTGTTTGCCGTGGGGCTGGTGTTGGCCATCGCGATGTACGGCTTCTACACGTCGCTGGCCGGCCGGCCGGTGTTTGCCGAAGCGTTGCCAGAATAGAGCAGCAAGAGATGGCCGGGGTAACGGTCCAGCGCCACGTCGGCCCGGATATCGGTAGAGACGAGGCCAACACTGCCCAAGTGGCCGGATTCATCGTCAGGCACCTGATCTGCAACGACGCACTGGCCCATGAAATTCGCATGACTCGGCACGTCTATCGGAAAGAGGTGCCTGAGGCCCAGGTACTCGACGCCCATCCGCCGGCGGATCGCCGCTTGCCGGCGGTCGAAGCGATCGTCTTGGGCCGAATGGTGCTGCTTGAAGTCAAGCAGGGTAACCTGCTAGCCCCCCTTTGGGTTAAGGCTCCGCCACGATATGCTAGAGTATAACCTACGTCACTTTCAACTGTCGTCATTTATGGAAAACAATACGTCATGGCAACGACTCGTGAAGAGCTTGCCGCCGCGATGGAGCACCATCAGGCTGGTCGACTGCAGCAGGCCGAAGGGATCTACCGGCAGATCCTGCAAACCGAGCCGGAGCACGCCGAAGCCCTGTATTTCTTGGGGGTGATCGGTCATCAGGCGGGCGACAATCAGACCGCTTTGGACTATCTCAGTCGATCCATTGCGTCGAAGTCGAATGCCGCGGCCTCCCATTGTATGATCGCCACGGTCTACCTGGCGGTAGGGAGGACCGAGGAGGCGGTAGCCAGTTGCCGGCAGGCGCTGTTGCTGCGGCCGGACTACGCCCAGGCCCATCACAACCTGGGAATCGCCCTGCAGACCCAAGGCAACCTCGGCGAGGCGGTGAGCTGTTACCGGCAGGCCCTGATCCTCGAGCCCGACTCGCCCGAGACGCTCAATAATCTCGGCGGCGCCTTCCAAGCCGTGGACCAACTCGACGAGGCGGCGACCCATTACCGCAAGGCCCTGCTGCTCAAGCCCGAGTACGCCGAGGCCCACAGCAACCTGGGCAACACGCTGACCAAGCAGGGCAAGTATGACGAAGCGGTGGCCTGCTATCGGCGGGCCCTTCAGATCCGGCCCGACTTCGCCGAAGTCCACAACAACCTGGGCATGACGCTGCAAGATCAGGGCGATCTCGATGCGGCGGTGGCCAGCTTCCAGCAGGCCGTCCAGCTAAGGCCCGACTATGCGGAAGCTTACAACCACTTGGGCCACGCCTTGACCGAGCGAGGCAATCTCAACGAGGCGGTGGCCGCATTCCACCAGGCGTTGCAGCATCGGGCGAACTACGCCGAGGCGCTCAATAACCTGGCCACCGCATTGCAGGCGCAAGGCCGTCTCGACGAGGCCGAGAAGAGTCTCAACATGGCCCTGCGAGCGCGACCCGACTTCGCCGAGGCCCACAGCAATCTGGGGGCAGTGCTCCAGGGTCTAAAGCAGCACGACGAAGCCTTGGCCTGCTTTCGGCGTGCGCTGGAGATCAAACCCGATTTCGTCGAGGTGCTCAACAACCTGGGACTGGCCTTGGAGGACCAACGCAACTTCGAGGAAGCCGCCGAGACCTGTCGAAAACTCATCGAGTTGCAACCGAGGCAACCGCTATGGGAGTTGCGGCTCGCCACGCTCTCTTGTCCCGATGTATTGAAGCGCGTCGAAGAAGCCGACGAGTATCGCGCACGATTGGAGGCCGATCTGCGGCGCCTCTCGGCGGTCGAGATGCCGATCCCGCCGGCGAAACTCGCGGTACTCGGCGGCACGCCGCCGCTGCAACTGATGTATCAGGGCAGAGACGATCGCCCGATCAAGGAGGCCTTCGCCAACACAGTGCGCCGCAGCTTGCCAAAACCCAGGCCCGGTGTCCCCACGGAGAAGCCGCGGATCGGGTTCGTCGTCACCCAGGGACGCGAAATCATTTTCTTGCAGTTCATCCGCGGGATCCTCGAACATCTCGACGGTGACCTGTTTGACGTTGCGGTGCTTTGTGCTCCCTCGGGTGTCGCCGTGATCCGCACGAGGATTGCCAATCCGGCCGTCAGTATCCTTCCGCTTCCCGCCCGGATCGATCGCAGTGCCGAGGCCATTCGGGCGGTCGGATTCGACCTGCTGTACTACTGGGAGGTGGGCAGCGACACGACCAACTATTTCTTGCCCTTCTTCCGGCCGGCCGCCGTTCAATGCACGTCTTGGGGGATTCCGGTCACCTCGGGCATCGCGGAGATCGACTACTACCTCTCCAGCGAGCTTCTGGAGACCGAAGACGCGGCGGCACACTACACCGAGGAACTGGTCAAACTCACTACGTTGCCGATTTACTACTACCGTCCCGAGCTTCCCGCGGAGCCTAAGGGCCGGGAGCACTTCGGCCTGGCGAGCGACCGTAACCTCTACTGCTGTCCGCAGAGCCTGCTGAAGTTCCATCCGGATTTCGATCGGCTGCTGGCCGGCATCCTGCAGCGCGACCCGACGGGCGAACTGGTTCTGATCGCCGGGCATGCGCGTGCCAAGGAGGCGTTGACCGAGCGTTTCTCGGCCGCCATGCCCGACTGCATCGACCGGATTCGTTTCTTTCCGTGGCAGGCGCGTGGTGACTTTTTCAGTTTGACGTCGGCGTGCGACGTGATGCTCGATACGCTTTACTTCGGCGGAGGGAATACGACGTACGAGGCTCTCGGCCTGGGGTTGCCGGTCGTCACCCTGCCGTCGGCCTATATGCGAGGGCGGGTGGCGGCGGCGTGTTACCGAAAGATGGGCGTAACCGATTGCGTGGCCTCGGACCCGGCCGGCTACGTCGACGTCGCCGTTCGACTGGCCACCGACCGCGACTATCGCGAGACGGTCCGTTCGCAAATTGCGGCTTCCAGCGACGTGCTCTTCGAGGATCTCGGGGCCGTTGGCGAGCTGCAAGAGTTCTTCCAGCAAGCCATACAATCGCGGCGCAACAACTCGTAGGTCCACGGCCAAGGAGCCCTTGGATGTCTCAAGGCGATTCGACGTCGGAGCAACCGGACTGCTGCCTGGAAGGCACGGTTCACAAGTCGTCGTGCCCCGCGTGCGGATATCCTGATTGCCACACAATGGCGAGCCGCCGATATCCTTTTTGAGATTCGGCAGCACGGCATACCATGCGACACGATCCTCATCGAGCACGAAGGGCGATTGGTCGACTACGTGCACGGCGAGCATCCGTACCGGCCGCAATGACCCCGTGCGTGCAGCAAGCTGGTCGCCGTTGGTGCGTTGCCGGCTCCACGCACCCTACCACTGCGCGCGGGACCGAATTGTATACGCAAAATCGCGACGTGGCGCGACGACAGGATTGCAAGTCCTTTCCCATTAGGGGCTTGCGCGAACAGATTCTTCCCGGAGGTGACGGCAGCCAGGCATCGAGGGTGGCTTGACTCTCTGAAGAACTCAGACGTACCTCATCCCAATCATCGAGCCGGTGGCTTGAATCGCAAGCTGCATGAGGTTTACAATGAACAGGCGGATAACACCGCAGGTTGAGGATTTCGTCTCCTGGTAAGGCCGCAACACAGAAGTCGCCGTATGGTAGCTCAGCCAAAACGCACCGATGACGACGAATCGGCCGACTCGGCCCGACTCAGCGAGTTGCTCCGGCAGGCAAGCCGCGGTGACGACCAGCTTTTCTCGGACCTGCTGTCGAAATACCGCCGGCGGCTGCGCAAGATCATCGAGTTGCGTCTCGATCAGCGTCTGCGGGGGCGGCTTGATCCCTCGGACGTGATTCAGGAAGCCTACCTGGAAGCATCCCAGCGATTGGCCGGTTACCTTGATGACCGGAAAATGCCTTTCTTCCTGTGGCTGCGATTTCTCACGCTGCAGAAGCTCATGCTCGCGCATCGGCAGCACTTGGGCACAAAGGCACGGGATGCCACTCGCGATATTCCCTTGTACGGTCATCCGCACTCGGAACCTTCCTCGGCCGTGCTGGCCGAGCAACTGTTGGGCCGGCTGACCGGCCCCAGCCAAGTGGCATTGCGCACCGAGCGTATGGTTCGGGTCCAGCAGGCGCTGGCTCGCCTGGACCCGATCGACGTGGAAGTTCTCGTGCTGCGGCACTTCGAGGAGCTGACGCATACCGAAATCGGCCAGCTATTGGGCATCAAGCGCGCCGGCGCGTCGCACCGTTATCAGCGTGCGCTTAAGAACATTCGAAGCACGCTGGAAAACATGCCTGGCGGGATGGAGGGCATTCGATGACCGACGCCCACCGCGACACAGATGATTTGTACGGCAACGTCGTGGAGTCGTTTCTGGCCCAATTGCGGCGAGGCGAAGCCCCGTCGGTCGAGGACTACGCCCGCCGGTATCCGGAAATGGCCGACGAAATCCGCCAGAACATGCCCACGCTGTTGTTGCTTGAACAGGTCAAAGAAGACGCGAAGCAGCAGCCCTTTCCCTCGGTGGATGGCAAGTCGGATAGAGAGCCGAAAGAACTGAAGCGGCTGGGCGACTATCGCCTGGTGCGCGAAATCGGCCGCGGTGGGATGGGAATCGTCTATCAGGCGGAGCAAGAGTCGCTCGGGCGGCACGTGGCGGTCAAGGTTTTGGCCGGTCACGCTCTGTTGGACCCGAAGTATTTGACGCGTTTCCGCCGCGAAGCCCGGGCCGCGGCCCGGCTGCACCACACAAACATTGTGCCCGTATTGGACGTGGGGGAGTGCCAGGGCATCCACTATTTCGTGATGCAGTACATCCAAGGCCATGGGCTCGATCAAGTGATCGCGGAACTGCGGCGGATGCGCGACACCCACAACGACACCACGACGTCGTTGTTGCCCGGAGTTTTGACCTTCTTGTCGTCCGGCTCAACGTTGCTTGAATCCAACCGTGATTATTGGCGAAGCGTAGTCCGGATTGGCTTGCAGGCAGCGGGCGCGCTGGCCTTCGCTCACGCCCACGACATTCTGCATCGCGACGTGAAACCGTCGAATCTGCTGCTGGACGAAGAAGGCACCACCTGGGTTAGCGACTTCGGCCTAGCCAAGTCGGCCGAAGAGGAGAGTGTGACCCGGTCGGGGGACGTGTTGGGAACCCTACGCTACATGGCCCCGGAGTCCTTTCAGGGGCAATTCGACGCGCGTAGCGACATCTATGGATTGGGCCTGACTCTGTATGAAATGTGTGCGCTCGAACCGGCGCGGACCGCACCGCACCGCAACGAGCTGATCCGACAAATCACCCACGGCGACGTACCACGGTTGCAGCGGATCCATCGCGACGTACCCCGTGACCTGGAAACGATCGTTCATAAGGCAATCGATCCCGATCCCCGTCGGCGCTATCAAACGGCCGGGCAACTTGCCGCGGACCTGGAGTGCTTCTTGGAAGATCGGCCGATTCGTGCCCGGCGGATTGGTGCCGGCGAGCGTTGCTGGCGCTGGTGCCGGCGGAATCCGACGATCGCGGTCGCGGTGTTGATCTCTCTGGTGACCTTCGGCGTGGCATTTGGCGTGGTCGCGCGGTCGCGGCGCGAAGCGATCGAGGCATTGGCGGACGCCCAAACGCAGCGCGGAGCGGCCGAAGCGCGTCGAATCCAGGCCGACGAAGCGCGGCAATTGGCCGAAACACGTGCCGACGATGACCGTCGCAACTTCCGCTGGGCCAAGCGGACGGTGGACAAATACCTCACGGAAATCAGCCAAGATCCGCTCCTGAAAGCCCACGGCATGGAGCCCTTGCGACAGCGTCTGCTTCAGACGGCCCGCCAGTTCTACGACGAGTTCGTCAACGTCAAGACGGACGATGCCGGGCTTCAACTCGAACGGGCCAAGGCATACCGGCAACTGGCGAGTATTTCAGATGACGTGGGTGACAAGACTCAGGCACTCGAACTGTTGAGCAAAAGCCGAGCGATTCTGCAGAAGGCCAGCACGGAAGACGTCGATCCGATCGAGTGTCGATTCGAATCGGCAACCAATCACAAGGTCACGGGAAAAATATACTTCAAGCTGGGGCAGTTTCCGGAAGCTCAGGCTGCATACCAGCGGTCGTTGAAGCTCTTGCGAGAGCTGACCCGCCATCGTCCGCAGGACCAGATTCAGCAGCGATCGCTGGCCGACGTTCTCGGCAAGCTTGGCGTGACGCATCTGAAGGCCGGACGTGTGCGCGAGGCGGAGGCGTTGCTGGACGAGGCCGTCACGATACTCGATCTCCTGATCGCTGAGAACCCGGGCGCCGAGAATCCGCAAGACGCGGAGAATCAAGAGGAGTTGGCCGGCACGCATTCGAAGCGATCTATCTTGTACGCCTTGACAAAGCGGCCCGAGCCGTCCGAGGCAGCACAGCGGCGGGCGATAGAAATCCGCCAGCGCCTTGTAAAGCAGCATCCTCACAATCCGCGCTTTCACGAGAAGCTGGCCGTCGACTACATGAATGCGGCCAACGGACAGAGCGCCGCGGGACGAAACGAAGATGCCCTATCGTCCATCAAGGCGTCGCTTGAAATGCTAAAGCGCCTGCGCGATTCGCATCCGAACGTCGAACTCTACCAGGTCAACCTGGCTCACGGTTATCGCAGCTTGGGGAGGGTCTACTTCCAGATGGGGCAGAGTGACGACGTTGAGACCTCGTATCGTGAAGCGGCGGCGATTTGCGAGGGGTTGATCCACCGATACCCCGACGCCGACGTTCACCGCGAGACCCTGGCGACGATTTGGGGCGAGTTGGGGACATGCTGCGAACGTCTGGGCCGCCCCGAACAGGCAGAGCAGGCTCGACAAAAGGCCGATGCGGTTCGTCAGATGCGTCAGTAAACCGGTAAAACCGTCAAGGAAATCCCCACGTACGATTCCCCGGTATACATTCTCGTGCGGCGCGCAGTTTACCTCGTATGAGGGCTCAACATTGACCAGGCCGACGATCCGTTTCGCGCGGCGCGAATTGACAAGGGAAGGGGATCCTTGATGCATTGGCTAAGAAGATCGGTTTTCTGGTGCGTTCTGGTAAGCGTTGCCATGGGCGGTGTGTTCGGTCGGCGCACCGTCGTGGCCGACATGATGTACTGGACCGACAAGGACCGGTCGCAAGTCTGGCGGGCGAACCGGGACGGCTCGAATGCCGAACTCCTGTTGGATGCCACCGAGGGCGTATCGGATCCCCGGGGACTCTCGCTTGATTTGGCGGGCGGCAAGATGTATTGGGCTGAAAACGGCAGCCATCGGATTCGGCGCGCCAATCTTGACGGTTCGGCGGCCGAGACGATCGTCAGCACTAACGTAATGTTCCCGGCTGACTTGGAGCTTGATCCGGCCGCCGGAAAAATCTATTGGGCCGATCGCGACCGGGACTGGATTCGCCGGGCCGATCTCGACGGGACGAACGTGGAAACCGTGATCAGCGTGCCCGCGGCCGGCAACGATGGGGCGCCTTACTACTTGGCGCTTGATCTTGTCGGTCGCCAAATCTACTGGACCGACTTTGACAGCCGCACGATCCATCGGGCGAATCTCAATGGAGGCCAGCCGGAGATCTTCCTAACCGTTGCCTCGCCCGCCCGCTTGCGCGACTTGGCGCTCGATTCGCAGGGTGAGATGATCTATTGGGCCGACCGCGGCAGCAGCCCCAAAATCCAACGCGCAGGCTTCGACGGCGGCGGCTTGGTGACCTTGTTTGACGCCAGTGACGGCCTCGACCGCCCACACGGATTGGCGCTGGACGTATCAGCGGGCCGGATCTATTGGACCGACACGGACACCGGTGACGTGGTGCGAGGAGACGTCAGTGGCATTGGGCCGGCGCAGATACTGCGAGATGGTATCTCCGGCATCAACGGTCCCTGGGCGATTGCCGTTGCCGAGCCGAGCAGCAGCATCCTCGCGCTCTTGGCCGGCTTGACCATTGCCGGCGGTGCCTGGCGACGGCGCCGCCGGGCTTCACCGTGATGGGAGAGTGACAGGCAACGATTGATGCCCTGTGTGGCGATACTGGCGTTGCTGTTTGGGGTGGGATCGGCAAGGGGGCCGCGCTGATTGCTCAACACGGTCTCGATGCCCGGCGGTTCCCGATCGTCGTCGATTCCGGTCTCGAGAAGGCCGGCACGTTCGTCCCCGGCAGCGGACAAGAAATCCGCTTCCGCAACTATTTGCTCGATCATCCGGAATCCGCATGCCCAATGCCTGGTGCCAGGAAGTACGGGTTCCTCTTCTCTGTCGCCAAGCGGGTCGAAACGCCAGAAAACGACGTGTTTTCCCGGAGATCCACGAACAGAGAAGAGGAACCCGTACCTCTGCTATCGAGCCTGTACGCCAGCGCCGGATGAATCCCATTTCCAGGCGGCCTGCAGAAAATGGGACGCTGTCAAAGAAATGTAACATGACATCTCCGCCGCGTCATCCTGATCGTCGCGAAGGATCTCGCGAAGACGAGGAGATTCTTCGCTGCGCTCATGATGACGGCTCACACTCCGTGTTGCGTCTTTTTGGAACGAGCCATAGAATAGGCAAGACTTCCGTGTCCTCCCCAAGGTCTGCCTGTAGGCGCGAGAACCGTGGGCCAACTGAGTATCATCGACTGGACCGTCTGCGCGTCGTATCTGAGCGTGGTGTTCGGTCTTGCGCTCTGGAGCTTGCGGGGGCAGCGGGACAACGATGACTATTTCATCGGTTCTCGCCGCATGAATTGGCTGGCCGTGAGCGTGTCGATGTTCGCCACCAGCTTCAGCTCGATCTCCTTCCTGGGGCTGCCGAAAAAGGGTGCTTATCAGGACTTCAGCTTCTACCTGACGATCCTGTTGATTCCACTTCTGATTACGCCTCTGTTGTGGTTGATCTTCGTGCCCCTCTACGTCCGCCTGCGCGTCAGCAGCGGTTATGAGTATCTGCGTCTGCGATTCTCACCGGCAGTGCAGCGCATCGGATCGCTGCTGTATTGCGGCTACGCCCTGGGGTGGATGGGGACCATGCTCTATGCCATCGCGCTGACGCTCCGCGGCGTATTGGATCTCAACTCGACGCAGTACCTGTGGACGCTGATTGGGCTGAGCGTATTTGCGACCGCCTATACGGCCGTAGGCGGACTCCGGGCCGTGATCTGGACCGACGTGCTTCAATCGCTCACGCTGGGCGTTGCCGTGGTGATCGTGCTGCTGCTGGCGGTCGGGGGAATCGCCGGCGGGTTTGGCGGGTTGTGGAAAATCGGCACCGAACACGGCCGCTTCACGATGTTCCACCTTGACTCCAATCTGCTGGCCGCCGAAAACTTTACCTCCCGCAACTCCGTTACACGGCCGTGGCCTACTCCCTTTTCATGTATCTGCCCGGTTACGCGGTCGCTCAGAACATGATCCAGCGGTACGTCTGTTCCGGAGGCCTCCGCGAGGGCCGACGAGTCGTCGTGCTCAGCGGTCTGATCAACGCGGGACTGGGACTGCTGTTTATGCTTGTGGGTGTTGCCCTGTTCGCCTTCTACACGCAGACCGGCGGGCCAGGAATGCCGAAACTGGACAGTGAAGACCAGATACTGCCTTACTTTGTTTCCACCCAAACGCAGGGCGTGGGGCTGGTCGGCCTGATGTTGGCCGGCCTGTTCGCCGCCGCGATGAGCACCATCGACAGCGGCATCAACGGCGTGGCGTCGGTCATCGTCTACGATTGGCTGGGCGGCAAGCAGCTTCCGCTGTGGGCCAGCCGCGGTTTGACCGTCGCGCTCGGCGTGCTGGTGATCGTGGCTGCACTGCTGGCACCCCGACTCGGCGGCGATGTAATTGACATCATCATGGCGATCGCCGGGACGCTCTTGGGCGGCTTGATGGCCGTATTCCTGCTGGGTATGTTCACGCCTCGCGCCAATTGGCAAGCAGCGCTAATCGGGCTGGCCGTCGGCGCGGCGTCGCTGATGCTTGTGGCGACGATGACGGACATCCCGAAGTGGTGGTACGGGGCTTTTACGATCGGTCCCACCTGGCTTGTCGGCGCGGGGGCCAGTTACCTGTTTGCACCGCCGCCGGCCGAGGCGCTGGCCGCCACCGTCTGGACTCGAGCCACGGCTGAATCGCCCCTGCCGGCCCCAGTGGCCGTAGAAACTGACGAAAAGAATCAACGCAGGCCGAATTCCCCTCCGTAAGCCGGGGGGCTTCCGCCGTGTACATTCGTACCACCCGGAAGTTGCTAGGAAGTCCGAACCGTTGTAAAAGACGTGTCGGCCGGTCCTCCGGGTCCTGCCGGATGGACGGGACGTCTAATAACTGCACACAGCCAATACAAGCTGGGCGTTCATACCATACTGTTTGGATGGATTCTTCGGCCGCCCGTTATTGAGCGTGTCGAAATCAGTGCATTGTGGGGGCAACATGCCACACCCGCCGGCGTTTTTCAGGTTCATCCGGAATCTGCGTACCCCACCACCCAGCGCGGCCGGTAGCCGCAACCAAAGGGGATTAGGAGGTTAGGGGATTAGGTTTTGTCCTCGCAACCCCAACAGCCTAACCTCCTAACAACCTGAACCCTAAGCCTTGTGCACGCAATGTGTTATCGCCCGTTCGCTGAGAATCTTTGTCAAAAACTTACGATGTTTGAGGTTAGTAGTACAGTTGCCGAACGGGTCAAATCGCCGGGAAACGCCGCATTTTTCCGGAAACCTGTCAACAGTGAAGAGGAACCCGTCCTGCCAGAGCGGGTTGCCCGGTTCACTGAAATCCCCGGTGCGATCGTCGCAAGCGGGGTTGACGTAGGGTTAAGCCACCCGGGATTCCACGTTGATTCGTGCCCGTTGCTGCTGGCAGCCGGTCCCCTTCTGGTGTTATCAGTCATGCGGATCCATTCGGTTGGCGGTTTGCTCTCGTGTCGAGGTGGTGTAACATAGAATATGCACGGATGGTTCGGCAGATTCAGCAGAGGAAATGACATGGCGAGGCGGGCGGCAATCCGTGCGAGTTGGTTTCTGATGGCGTGCAGCATCACGGGGGGTTTGGTCGGGCTGCGCCTGGCCGGCACGGCCCACGCGCGCAGCCCCATTCTGTTGCGCGACGTCACCAGAGGGTCGGGGATTACCTTCCGGCACACCGACGGCGGGTGTGGCAAACGCTACCTGGTCGAGACGGTCAGCGCGGGCCTGGCACTGTTTGACTACGACGGCGACGGGGACGTGGACATCTATTTCCTCAACGGGGCCCCACTTCGGGGAACCAAGCTGGAGGTGCCGCCGAGAAACGCGCTTTACCGCAACGACGGTGATTTCAACTTCTCCGACGTAACCGACAAGGCGGGCGTGGGCGATCCGGGATACGGTCTGGGGGTTGCCGTGGGCGATTACGACAACGATGGCGATCCGGACATCTACCTGAACAACTTCGGCCCCAACGTGCTTTACCGAAACAACGGCGACGGCACGTTCACCGACGTGACCACGGAGGCAGGCGTGGGCAACGGTGACCAGGTGGGAGCGGGGACGTGTTTCCTGGACATGGACGGAGACGGCGATCTTGACTTGTACGCCGCCAATTATCTCGTGTTCTCCTACGATACACACATCCCCGCCACCTCCAGAGGGTTTCCCGTCTATTCCAATCCCAGGCTCTATCCCCGTGCGCCGGCGAACCTGTTTCGCAACAACGGCGACGGGACGTTTGACGAGGTCAGCGCGGCGTCGGGAGTGGGGCGGCACGCAGGCTGGGGGATGGGAACCGTCTGCGCCGACTACGACAACGACGGCGATACCGATATCTTCGTGGCCAACGACGTAGCGGAAAACTTCCTCTTCCGGAACGACGGCACCGGAAAATTCGAAGAAGTGGGACTCTTGGCCGGGACTGCGTACGATCTGGACGGCAACGCCCAAGGAAGCATGGGCGTCGACTGCGGTGACTACGATAACGACGGCCGGCTCGATTTCTACTTGACCAGCTACCAGCGCCAACTAACCGCACTTTACAAGAACCTCGGCGACGGGGTTTTTGAAGACGTGAAACTCCTCAACGGGGCGGCCGCCGGAACGCAGCCCCACGTCACTTGGGGAACCGGCTTCGTCGATTTCGACAACGACGGAGACCGCGATATCTTCGTCGCCTGCGGTCATCTGCTCGACAACGTCGACCAATTCGACCACACCACGTCGTACCACGTCCGAAACATCCTGCTGGTGAACACCGCCGGCGGAAAATTCGTCGACCTCTCCGCCCAAAGCGGCGACGGCATGGCCGTGAAACTCAGCAGCCGCGGGGCGGCATTCGACGATCTGGACAACGACGGCGACGTCGATGTGGTCGTGCTCAACTCGCGGCGGGAACCGACCGTGCTGAAAAATGACTCGGCATCCGGGAATCATTGGATTCAAGTCCGCTTGCGGGCAACGAGAACCAACCGCGACGGCGTAGGGGCACGCGTGAAGGTGGTGGCCGGGAATCTGACGCAAATCGACGAAGTGCACAGCGGCCGCGGCTACCAGAGCCACTACGGCACCCGGCTTCACTTCGGCCTGGGAAAGCGGGACCGCGTCGACCGCATCGAGGTCCGATGGATCGGCGGCGGCGTGGACGTATTGCCGGAAGATGGGGCCGCCAGCTTGCCCGTCGACCAGCTCGTGACGATCCGCGAGGGAATGGCACCGGCCGAAGCCCGCCGGCAACGGAGCAGACAATGACAGACCAGGGAACCTCCCGCGGCGTGACCGGCGGCGGCGAGCACCCCGGCGGCAAGACGCTTCAGTCTTTCGCGGCACGAAGCCGGCCGTGGCTGCTGATGGCGGCAATCTTTGCTGCGGCGATTGCAGGCGTGTACGTGACCGCGTCGCTTCGGCAGCGAGTTGAGCCACCCGAAGCCGAAGCGAAAAAGTCGGCGGTTGGCCTTGAAACCGAAGCGCCCGTACCTCAATCTTCGGACGAACCGGCCGGCCAGGCGACCGAGGAATCCGAGGTAACGCCCCCGGGGCGGGCGGCCGCAAACGCCTTGGAAAACGAGGCCGTTGAAGTGGTCCGTGGACTGCTGGATACTCTTCCCCGGAGTCCTGCTCCGGTGGCCTTGATGGGGACAGTATACGCCCGGTTCGACAAGGTCGATGAAGCGGCAAAGTGGTGGAAGAAGTGTTTGGAAATGGACCCCCGCCGGGCAGACGTGTACGTGGCCATGGCCGACGTCGCCTCGCGGAAGGGGCAGTACGAGGAGGCGGTGAAGCTGTATCGCAATGCGCTTAAGATCCGTGCCGTACTGCCTGACGTCCACAGGAAAACGGGGCGTGCCTTGATGCGCCTAGGCAAGATCAAGGAAGCCGTGGCCGCCCTCGCAAAGGAACTCCGGCTTGCGCCACGCCACGCGCAGAGCCACGGTCTGCTGGGACAGGCGTACCGACAATTGGGTGAGTTCGAGCAGGCGAAGAAACACTACGAGATAGCGATCGAGATCCGGCCCAAGTACACGGAGGCTTACTACGGTCTGGCCACCGTGTGCACGAGACTGCAGCAGACGGAAAAGTCGCAGCAATACATGCAACAATTCAAGAAACTGAAGACCGAGGATCACCAGGCGGAACTGGATCGGACCCTTCGGCGGCAAGACCTGGCATTCGAGCGTCAGCTTGTCGGACTGGCCTATACGGAGGCCGGCCGAATCTTCCAGCGCCACGGATACGTGTGGAGGGCCGAGAAGCATTGGCTGAGGGCGGCAGAACTTGACCCGAAGAATCACATCTGTCGCCGAGAGCTGGCGTCCCTCTACACGCGGAATCGGCAATATGGCCAGGCCGTCGCGATCTACCAGCAGCTCACGAAGACCTATCCGCAGAACGCGACCTATCATCTGCAACTGGGAGTCCTCCATGCCCAGATGAATCGACGGGATGCCGCCCTGGCCGCGATACAACAAGCCCTCGAGTTGGATCCCGATGACGCGAGATACCGACAAATCTATCAAGAGATCAACCAGAGGAAATGACATGCTCCCGGTGCGGGCTACTCGGCTTGGCTGGGCTCTCTTGCGCCGTGGCGCCGTCTTGGTGTTGGCCGGCCAGTGTTGCGGGGCATGGCTGGGCCCGGTTTCTGCCCTCATCGCAGGCCCCCCAATTCAACTTCGAGACGTGACCCAACAGACCGGGATTGCCTTCAGGCACACGGACGGTGGATCCGGCCGGCGGTATATCGTCGAGACGGTCACCGCCGGACTGGCCCTGTTCGACTACGACGGCGACGGAGACGTGGACATCTATTTCCTCAACGGCGCACCGTTGCGGGGCACCCCAAACCCGGTAGGAGGCGCGCAAACGCCGCCAAAAAACGCGCTCTACCGAAACGACGGCGGCTTCCACTTCACGGACGTAACCGACCGGGCCGGCGTGGGGGACACCGGATTCGGATTGGGCGTGGCCGTCGCCGATTACGATAACGACGGCGACCTCGACGTCTACCTGAACAACTTCGGCCCAAACGTCTTGTACCGAAACAACGGCGATCGAACCTTTACCGACGTAACCCAACCGGCGGGAGTCGGCGACGGCCACCAGGTCGGCGCCGGAACGAATTTCCTCGACGTCGACCGGGACGGCGACCTGGATCTCTATGTTTCGCACTATGTTCCGTTCACCTATGACCGGCAAGTCCCGCGCCTCATGAAGGGGTTTCACACCTATCCGTCTCCTAAGTATTTCGCTCCCACACCCGACGCCCTGTATCGTAACAACGGCGACGGAACGTTCACCGACGTCAGCCGTGAATCGGGAATCGGCGGCTGTCCGGGACGTGCCATGGGAACCGTCTGTGCGGACTATGACGACGACGGCGATACCGATATCGTCACCGCCAACGATGAAGGCGCCAATTTCTTGTTCCTCAACGACGGTACGGGGAAATTCGAAGAAACCGGCCTGGTGGCCGGAATTGCCTACGATCTCAATGGCCGAGACCAGGGCAGTATGGGCGTGGTCTGCGGAGACTACAACCACGACGGCCGGCTCGATATATTGGTTACCTCGTACCAGGACGAGCCCGCCACGCTCTATAAAAACCTCGGCGGCGGGTTCTTCCAAGACGTCACGTTCACTACCGGCGCAGGGGCCGGAACGCTCGCCAAGGTGACCTGGGGAACCGGCCTGGTCGATTTCGACAATGACGGAGATCGCGACCTCTTCCTCGCCTGCGGCCACCTGCTGGACAACGTCGAGCGGTTCGACGACACCTCCACGTACTTCCAGAAAAACGTCCTGCTGATGAACACCGGAGGCGGGAAGTTCATCAATGTGTCGGACCAATGCGGCGACGGACTGAACGTTCAGCTCAGCAGCCGAGGTGCCGCTTTCGACGACCTGGACAACGACGGAGACGTCGACGTCGTGGTCCTCAATTCCCGACGCCAACCCACCATCCTCAGAAACGATTCGCCTGGCGGAAACCACTGGATTGACATCCGACTGCGGGGCACCAACACCAACCGCGACGGTGTGGGGGCACGCGTGACCGTCGTGGCCGGCGGCCTGACGCAGATCGACGAAGTACACAGCGGACGCAGCTACCAGAGCGATTACGGCAAGCGGCTTCATTTCGGGCTGGGCAAGCGGGATCGTATCGACCGCATCGAGGTCCGCTGGATCGGCGGCGGTGTCGACGTCTTGCAAAACATCCGCCCGGACCGGCTGCTGACAATCACCGAAGGCAGTGCCGCGACTCCAGCTCGACCTCTTCCCCGCAAACAACCGAACACGACGCGCCGACCCGGTGTGTCGAATCGGAAGCGGCCGGCCGGGCCTTGACCTGGCCGCAACGCCGCTGAGCGACGCCTCCTGTCGAGCCGGCCCGCGTACTCTTCCCTTGGTTTTCCTGCCGGGGCACCCTCCAAAGGTTCGTTCCAAAACTGGAATCCGCTTTTTGTCTTGATCCGGGCGGAAATCGTAAGTGGTTGCGTGATAAGTGGTTGAGAAAGATACAGGGGAGATTTCTTCGAAAAATCTGGGAATTACGCGGTTGGATGCTTGCAATTCACAAACTTTCGTGATAGGTTAGGCGGATAGTGAGGAAAGATGGGGTCGCACCAATTGTGTTGATCCGTTTTGCCTTGGGGCCGTGTCTGTGGCTGCGAGCAACTGTGTGTGCAACGATTCCTGCAAGTGAAAGATCCGCGAGTTGTCGGGAAAATCATGTTTTTGTCACCTTTGTTTTAGGAGAGAGTCGATGAAACAGTTCTTCACCATTTTGGTCGTCTTGGGCATGCTGCTGTTTACCGGCGGCACCTCGCAGGCTGTTGTGTTTGATTTCAACGACGGGCTGCAGGGATGGACCAATACCATTGGTGTCTCGCGCCTACACACAGAAGGTGGGCAGCAAGGCGTGGCGGCCGAACTGGCAGACGGGTCCGATTGGGCTTGGGACTTCGCCCATCCTTCGGCCGTGCTCAGCTCCCCACCGATCTGGCTGGACGGCCTCGGCGGCGATCTGACCGTCGAACTCTACGGCGGGGCCGCAGACGGTGGATCGGTGGCGCCGGCCAGCCTGGGAGCCATTCCCGTCCCCGACTCGCTAGAAGACGCCGGCGGATGGCAGGGGTTTGGCGTCCGCAAGGTCAGCGACGACTCCTATGTGTTCACGCAGTCAAGGACTGGTAATGGTGGCGACTGGCAGTTGCAGACCATCACCGCGGCCCAATTGTCGGGACTCGACTCATCGGAGGCCTACACGGTCGATTTCATTGACTACACCCACGGCGGTTGGGGCTGGGTTACCATGGACGACGTGACGATTCCCGGCAACCCATTTCGTCTTGCCTACACCTGGGATCACGCCGCCAATGAGGACGGCAACTGGGGTGACGCCAACTGGAATGCACCGGTAGGGGAGCCTCTGTTCCCCGTCAACAATGCTCCCAATGACGTGATCGCCGCGGAAATAAACAACGCCGCCAGCGACGTGCTGGTCAACGTGAGCCAGTCGGCTTACTCGTTGAATGTCCCTGCCGGCCAAGTGACCATCGGTACAGGCAACGCGCTGACCCTTGCGGCGTCCGTTTCTGCGGGCAGCGTCGCCCTTCAGAGCAACTCCACGTTGAGCGCGGGCACCGGCGGCTCCATCGGCACCGCCACGACCACCGGAGACGTCACGTTTGGCGTCGGTTCCGGTAACCTGCTCGTCGGCAACGTCGTCAGCACCGCCAAGGCGCCGGGCGCGGTCACCAAGGCGGGCGGCGGAAGGATCACCCTGGACGGTAACAATCTGGATGCCAGCGATTTGGTGCTCAACGGCGGCACGACCTCCGTCAACGCGCTGGTCGACTCCATCGGCGTGAACTTCCGACGGGCCTCCAACGGCAATACGTTGGTCAACGCGGACGAGGTGGCCGGCGTCGCCCCGCAGATCAACTGGAATAACGCCCCGGCGGCCAACTCCGGTGACGAGACCGGCGTGGTCGGCCCGATTCCCGGCGAGTTGGCCGACAGTGCGGGCATCGCCACCGCCACGACCATGGCCTACTCCACCAACACGTCGTGGGAGATGAACTACCCGCTCAACAGCGGCAACGAGAAGATGATGGACGGGTATGCCGACGTCACCAACAACGACACGCCCGGGACCTTTAGCTTCACGAATATTCCTTACGCCACGTACGACGCCTACGTCTACGTCGGGTCCGACGGGACAAACCGACGCGGGGCGGTCTCGCTCGACGCCGGGGCGACCGAGTTTTGGTATCGCACGTTCGGCAACGGTAACCAATTCGCCGATACCGGGTTCCAGCCCGCCGGCGCCGGCCCGGGTACGGGCTTCGAGAAGTACGCCAACTACGTCAAGTTCAGCGAACTCTCCGGCGACTTGAACATCGCGATCGATCGCAAGGGCAGCAACAGCGGCGCCCACGGGATCCAGATCGTCAACGCGGCCTCCGACCCGACGCTCGATATGAGCGACACGAACGTGTCGGTCATCGGCGATAACACGTTGGACGTCAACGCGATGGGCCCGGTTCCCTTCGGGACTTTGGCCCTGGCCGACGGCTCCACGTTCCGCACCAGCGGCACGGCCCAGTCGATCAGCTTCCAGGACAGCGCCAAGGCGAGCGGCACGACGATCGCCGCGGGTGCCTCGCAGGTCAGCCTCGACACGAGGACTCCCGTGGACTTCGGCGGGATCAACGGCAGTGACGCCCCCGTGACGATCTCCAAGATCGGCAACTCGATGACCAGGATCAGCGGGGCCGGCGAGGGCCTGGGCAACGCCACCTTTGAGGTCCGCGAGGGATTGCTCACCATCGACGGCGGCAGTGCGTGGGGCGGGTCGACCAACGCCCTGCTGACCGGCGGCCGGCTCTCGATCGACGGCGCGTTGGCCAAGGCCAACGTCCCCAACGCCCTGTTCGAAACTCACTACCGGACCAACCCCGGCGACGGCCACGGGTGGCTCCGTTCGGACTGGATCGAGCCGGTAGGCGGGCCGCAGAACGGGCTGGTGCTCGTGCCGGCCGACGCCGGAGGCTATTTCGACCAGGAGCGCAATCCCAACCTCGATTTTGGTAATCCACACCAGCGGGCGCAACAGGGCGTCGACGCCCCCGATCCCAGCTTCCCCGGCGACAATTACGCTTCGTTGGTCCGCGGGACGTTGACGATCTTCGCCGCCGGCGACGAGAATAAGCCCGCCGAAGGGCTCGAAGAAGGTCTCGTGACCTTCGCCATGAACGCCGACGACGGCTTCACCGCGTACGTCGAAGACAACGCGGGCAATCTGCAACTGGTGGCGCAGGGCAACTACCCCCACGGTGCCGGCGACGGCAACCGGCGTTGGGGCGCGATCGACCTGGCCGCCGGCGATCACGACGTCTGGTTCGCTTTTTATGAGCAAGGCGGCGGCGAGAGCATGCACGTGAAGTACGCTCAGGGCGACCTGCCCGTGGCCGGCGGTGGGCCGGGAGGCATCGACGACGCGGAGTGGGACGGCATGACCTGGGTCGCTCCCGGCAAGCCGGCGCAGGCCGGCATGTGGAGTGCCCCCGGACTGTCCAAGTCGGCCAGCATGGCCGGCAAGACCACCACCGTCGACGGCGGCGGCGAGTTGAGCATCAACTCCGTCGGCGAGGCCGCCGGCGGTGCCCTGGTGTTGAAGAACGGTGTCATCCGGGTCTCCGGACTGAACAACAAGACGGTCTTCGAGAGCACCACGATTCCCAGTGACGCCGGCGCCACGGTGGGCTTCGACAGCGCCAAGCCGATCGATCCCGGCGTGATCACCCACGCCAGTCCCAAGGCGGCGGTCACCATCAGCAGCGAAGGCGTTCGGCCGCTGTTGCTGAACAAGGCCAACGTGGGCCTGGCCGGCGACACCTTCCAGGTCAAGTCCGGCCTGCTGACGATGGTCGACGCCGCTCCGTGGGGCGGCTCCACCAGCATGCTGCTCTCCGGCGGCACGATGGAACTGATGGCGCAACCCGCGCCGGCCTATCCGGCCGACGCGATCGGCATCTGGACCTTCGACGATGTCACCGGCAATACGGTCAATAACGAGGGCACCGCTGGTGGCGTCATCGACGGCACGCTGGGAGGCCGGGCCGCGATCGCCGGCGGGCTGGTCGGCAACGCCGTGCAGTTGGCCGACGACGACGTCGTCGACCTCGGCAACGACGCCGCCGTGAACTTCCACGGGGGCGACTTCAGCATCTCCGCCTGGACCCAGTCGATCAACGCCCGTGGCGGAGATCGTCGCAAGGGGACCATCTTCGGCAACGGCGGTGATACGGGCGGCGGCATCCGCTACGCCATGATCGTCAGCGAGCAGAGCAACGGCATCGTGACCGCCCTGGTCGACGACAACAACAGCGCCCCGGGATCTTCCTTCAACAAGAAGCAGGCCCGAGGCAGCACCAACGTCACCGACGGCCCGTGGCACCACGTCGCCATGGTCCGAGAGGGCGGTGAAATCCGCCTCTACGTCGACGGCGTGCAAGACGGCAGGCAGACCTTCAACGCGGCGTACGACCTCGATGGCATCGAGCAGCACAACGCGTACATCGGAGCGATCACCGATCATAACGGCAGCCCGCCCAGTCCCATTTACAAGAGCTTCAACGGCCTGATCGACGAGGTCAGCCTGTACGACCGGGCGATTACGCAGGCCGAGATCGACGGCTTGCTGGGACTGGGTACACCGAAGATTCGGGACCTCGCCGCCCACGCTGTGGAGGTCGACGTTGCGTCGATGCTAGGGATCACCGCAGGTGGTGGTGCGACACTCGGCACCGTCGACCTGGCCGGCTCCGGAGTGCTCACGCATCAAGGCGACCCGGTCACCTTCAGCGGCGCGGCCACCGGCAGCGGCAGCCTTCACTCGCCCGGCGGTGCTGACGTGACGTTCGACGCCACGGCCAACATCGGCGGCGTTGACGTCGGCGGCGGGGCCGTTACGTTCAACGACACGGCCGACCTCGGCTCCGCGAACGTCAGCGGTGGGAGCTTGACCGCCAACCAGGCGGCGACCGTCGGCGACCTGAGCCTGTCCAACGGTGACGTCACCACCGCATTGGGTGCGGCGGTCACCAATCTGTCGATGTCCGGCGGTACCTTCACCACCGGCGGCGACATCAACGTTGCCGACGGATCGGTCACCGGCGGGACGTTCGCCGGCCTGTCTATGGACGCCAACGACAGCGACATGGTCGTCGGCAATAGCTTGGCGATCGGCGGCGTCAGGTACAGCATCGCCGACAACAAGGCGGGGATGCTTCAGGCCAACACGGGCGGCGACATGACGCAAGGGGCCACTCTGACCTTCAGCGAGAAGCTGTCGCTCGCCGGCCTTAGCCCGGTTGCTCCCACGGCGGCCGATGGCGTGATTTCCTACTGGGCCCTGGACGATACGGGTGCAAACCCCGCCGCGGTCGTCGACTCGATCGGCACCAACAACGGCACCACCCAGAACGACGCCGTCTGGGAAGCGGGCCTCATCGGTGGGTCGCGACGCCAAAGCGGCGGCGGCGACCACATCGACATGGGAGGGGCCATCGACCTGACCGGCAAAACATTCTCCTTCAGCATCTGGGGCAAGGGAGACAACGCGGGTGGTAACGACTGGCTGATGGGCCAGGGTAACAAGGGCAATCCGCGGCCCGGCAGTTCGGTGCTCCACATGGGCTACCGCGGCAACAACGACTTCGCCTTCGCCTTCTGGGGCAACGACCTCAACTGGAGGGACAACGACCGCGATGCCGAGTGGCACATGTGGACCGGCGTCTTCAGGGACAAAGCTGGCGGCGGCAGAGAACAGGCCCTCTACAAGGACGGCGTGCAGGTCGCCCGGCGTGACTCCGGCAACTATACTACGCAGGCCACTGCGACGTTCTATCTCGGCCGGCGCGACGACGGCAACCAGTGGAACGGCTGGATGGACGACGCCTGGCTCTTCGACGGTGGGATCGATCAGGCCATGATCGATCGACTCTACGCAGCCGGCACCTCCGGCGGCTGGGCCGATCCCAACGCGGGGCTCAGCCAGATGGGCACCGACCTCGTCGTCACCAACAGCGCCAAAGGGCCCACCTCAGAGATCATCGCCAGCTCAGCGGTAGCGCTGGGCGACCTGACGATCGAAGAAGGTGTGACGGAATTGACCCTTACGGGTCCCGGGTACCACTTCGGCAACGTGACCACGCCCGCGGCGACCACGATCAACGGTCAGTTTTCGTTCAGGGACAACTTGAACGTCGGCGGCAGCCCCGGAGTGCTGACCATCGAGCCCGGGGTGGGTGGCATGGTCGCGGCCAACGTGGAGAACGGAGATCCGGTTGTCAACGTCGAATTCGGCAGCGTATCCGCGACGCCGTCTCACGACAAGATCGTGGTCGGCTCCGGCACGTTCCTCCTGACGGACCTCGTCAACGGCACTCCGAAGAGTGCCGCGTTGAACCTGACGGCGACCGGCGAACTCGGACCTGTCGGCCTGTACGCCGCCCTGCCAATCGTCGAGACGGGTCCGAACAATAACAATGACGATCCCATCGACGGCGCATTCGACCCCGCGCCCGCCGTGGGCACGCACATTGGCTTCGGCGTGTTTGTCAAAGGCCAGGGCGTGGTCCAGACCTCCCAGGCCGTGACGGTGGATCTGTTACAGGCCCTGGCCGGTGACGCCAACGGCGACCGTACGGTGGACATTGCCAACGATGGATCGCAGTTGATCCTGAATATGGGCACCCCGGTTGGAATGGACTGGACGGACGCCGACTTCAACCATGACGGGGGCGTGGACATCGGCAACGACGGATCGGCTTTGATCCTGAATCTCGGCACCAACTATAAGGGTGGGGCGTCGGGTGCGGGTAAAGACGTGGCGCCGGGTGAGGGTGGTGGCTTCGTCGACCAGGATGGAAACATCTTCCTGGAAATGCAGGATCTCGCGTTGTACTCGGTCTATGTGGGTAATGACGCCGGCGAGCAGTTGCGCGGTACG
>SDBV01001332.1_pt1 | contig 37171 bp, 42 predicted proteins | sample 2277081 | NCBI WGS metagenome assembly SDBV01 (sample SAMN10402039, study PRJNA504765) | marine sediment metagenome | isolation source: marine sediment core GS10_PC15, 223 cmbsf | place: Arctic Ocean: Southern Knipovich Ridge | collected 2010 | reverse complement strand
CGCACCAACCGCTTGGGCGTCTTCTGGGAGCGCGGAGGCGCACTCCCAGTAATATGTGGGCAGGAGGCGCACTATCAAGAAGCGCAATCCATCCTGCTACAAAACCTGAAAGAGCTCATGGTGGATCGAGACCGTCGCTCTCCACTGAGTCTGGAGATAAACTTTACCTTACGGAGAAGACCCATCTTCTTCACTGAGTCGGGAGTCTCGATCCATCATCTTTATTTTCCTATATTCAAATATCTGTGTCAACAAGAAAACACCTCCGTTAAAGAGGTGCTTTCTTTTAAAGATGCTATTACATCTTGTCGGATCCGGGCAGGGCCAATCCCATCTTGTTTAGGTTACGAAAGATGGAAGCCAATAGGGCTATGGCCACAAGCACAAAGACGACAGGGACTACGAACCCAAGGGAAGGAATTGCCTGTCCCACGAGTGAGACTATTGCAAATCCAAAGACATATCCTACTATTCCCTTTTTCATAAAACCAGCCACCTTTCCGAATCGGAACTCCTTTTTCATAATAGCTCCGATTAGTCCCAGTATTACGTCAGCCCCTATTAAGATGACAAGATACAGGACTAAGTTGCTGGCAAGAACGTCAGTTAATGTTTGCATTTTATTGTATACGTACTAATATTGGTTATGATGTATCAATTCTCGACCTTTATGCTATTATACAGGTCTTCAAGAGAGAGCTGAAAGCTATTTATCCACACCATGGAATCTTTAAACATTACTATTTATCCTGACCCTGCTCTTGCAAAAAAGGCAGAAGTCGTAAAAGATATGACCCCAACAGTAAAAGAGCTTATGCCTCAGATGGTTTTTACTATGCAAGAGAATGATGGCATTGGACTGGCAGCCCCTCAGGTTAATATATTAAAGCGTATCATCGTTATTCAGGACGGTGAGGATGTTAAAACATACCTTAATCCCAGGATTGTACACAGGTCCCGAGAAAAGCAGATGGATGAGGAGGGATGTTTGAGTTTACCTGGCATATTTGTTGATGTGAGTCGTCCATCCTCAGTTGAGGTTGAGATTCAGACTCCGGGAGGTAAGCCCGTCATAATTAAGGCAGAAGGCCTTACTGCCCGTATATTCCAGCACGAGATAGATCACTTAGAAGGAAAGCTGATTATTCATCGTATTCCGTTCTGGCGCCGCTGGAAGCTACGAGAACAGCTGCAAGAATTCAAAAAGTATGCCCTTCGCTGACTTTCTTGTTTCTCAGGGTATATTAAAGACTCCAGAGATCATTGCTGCGTTCAATGCAGTTAAAAGAGAAGATTTTGTGGAAGGAGAGACAAAGGAGTTTGCAGAGTATGACCAAGCGCTTCCCATAGGTTCAGGCCAAACTATCTCACAGCCCTATGTCGTGGCATTTATGCTAGAACACTTAAAGCCGCGCAAGGGAGATAGAATATTGGATATTGGAGCGGGTTCTGGATGGACAACAGCTCTCCTTTCCCATATCGTAGGGAAGCGGGGCAGGATTATTGGCATTGAGATTATTGCAGAACTCGCGCAATCAGCAAGAGAACATCTATCTGCCTACTCCTTTATAGAAAAGGACATAGCTAAGATTATTGAAGGGGACGGACGAAAGGGATACAAGCAAGAGGCTCCGTATGATGGAATATTAGTTTCAGCTGCCATGCAAGATGAAGAGCTGCCCCCAGCATTAAAAAAGCAGCTCAAGGTTGGCGGAAAAATAGTCATTCCTATTCAAGAATCCATCTGGGTTTTTGAAAAGACAGGAGAGAATCAGTTTAAAGAAGAAGAGTATCCTGGCTTTGTATTTGTTCCTTTGATAAAAGAATCATGAAAAAGATTATATTCGTTATCATTATTATCGGGATACTGGTAATCCCGCTTCTGCCCCTTGATCCTTTCTCTGACAAGGAGATTAAGTTTGTAGTTACTAAGGGCGAGGGAAGTCGGGATATTGGATTTCATTTAGAACAGCAGAGACTGGTACGCTCAACCGCTCTCTTTCGTATCTATGTTCTCACAACAGGACGTTCTGAGAAACTGCAGGCCGGTACCTATCTTTTGAGTCCCGCGATGTCTATGATTGAGATTGTAGAGAAATTTGTCAGGGGAAACGTAGTAAAGGAACACATCACCATTGTGGAGGGTTGGAATCTCAGAGACATTGGCTGGTATCTGGAGAATCAGGGAAGATTCCAGGCAGAAGAACTCTTTGAGCTTGTAGGATTTCCTGCAATAGATTATCGTACTACTTTAGATCTTCCTACTCCCAGTAGCTTCTCTAATGACTTTCTTTTAGACAAACCTTCCTATGTGGGGTTGGAAGGGTATCTCTTTCCAGACACATATGCTCTAGTTGAAGGAGAAGAGTTAGACGATATTGTAAAAAGAATACTGCAGAACTTTGATGCTAAATTTACTCCGGCATTGCGCCAGCAGGCACAGCAGCAGGGAAAGACCATCTTTGAGGTTGTAACCATGGCCTCTCTCTTGGAAAAGGAGGTAAAGAGTTACGCGGACAAACAAAGAGTTGCAGGAGTTCTACAAAAGCGCCTTGAGGTTGGTATGGCCCTGCAGGTGGATGCCACTGTTAACTATGTTACGGGCAAGACAGATCCCGGGGTTTCATCTCAGGATACAAAGATAGACTCTCCCTTTAATACCTACAAGTATCCAGGGCTTCCTTTGGGCCCCATTGCCAACCCGGGAAGCGAGAGTATTAGAGCCGCCCTTAATCCTATTGAGAACTCTTATTGGTACTATCTCTCAACTCCAGAAGGGGAGACCATATTCAGCACTACTTTACAGCAACATAACATTGCAAAAGCTAGGTACTTAAAATAATGTTTGCGGGTCTTGAATCTTACTTTGATTTTCTTGTACAAACCTTTGGATACGGAGGAGTATTTGCCGTCTCTCTTATTTCAGCTGCCACTATTCTTTTTCCTTTTCCGGGTTTTGCAGTAATCCCAATAGGAGCTCACTTCTTAAACCCCTTTGCTGTGGCTCTTGTAGGAGCCTTGGGTTCTGCCATTGGGGAATTGGTGGCATACGGAGCCGGGCGCGGAGGGCGTGCAATAGCGCAGATGGGAGATAACAAGTTTACCAGATGGTCAGAGCGTCTTGCCAGATGGTTTGAGAAGATAAACGGATTTACTATCATTGTACTCTTTGCCGCCACACCACTGCCTCATGACGTTGTTGGCATATTTGCCGGCGTCATAGAGTATGATATTAAAAAATTCTTCTTTGCCACTCTCATTGGAAAATTTCTTATGTTTCTTGTATTGGCCTACGGAATTACCTTGATTTTTTAGAGCTTTTACTATAAAAATATAGGTAGGAAGGGAGGAGATGACCACAATGATCATCGTTGACCTCTTTAAAGGGTTTCTCCAAGAGTATCCAGTGGTATCGGGCATCATTGGGCTAGTTGTGGCTTGGATCTGGCTGGCTGGCGTCGCGGTAATATCAACTGATCGCTGCGCCACACGAAAGTAGATCAGCCTTGAAAACCCACGCACGTCCTGTGCTCTCTCGATCTCTTGGGGGCACATTTTCTTTTCCCTTGACAAAATATTTAAGTTAAGTACTATGGATACATATCTGCAGATAGCAGGCGAACAATAAGACCTGCCGAGGATAAGCCAATACATCTTTGTGTTGGGACTGTCTGTGTGTCTGCGGATTCACGGATTTAATTTATGCCAAAAACAAAAGCACAAAAACAAGAGATTTCCGCAAACCTTACTGAGAAACTTGAACGTCAGCAGGGGATTGTGTTTGTGGATTATAAAGGACTGAATGTAGGAGATATGACGGAACTTAGAGCAAAGATCAAGGAAGCTGATGGGAATCTTATGGTTGCAAAGAAAACTCTGCTTTCCCGCGTATTAAAAGAAAAGGGAATTGAGATAAATCTCAAAGAGATGGAGGGACAGATTGCAGCCATCTTTGCCTTTGGGGACGCAATAGCTCCGCTTCAGGCGCTTAATGCGTTTGCAAAAGCCCATGAAAACGTAAAGATTCTTGGTGGATACTTGGAAAATGAAATACAGTCCTCATCCTCAATGATTGCAATAGCTCAGCTTCCTTCAAGGCAAGAGCTATTGACCAAGGCAGTGGGTTCTATAGCGGCCCCGATGTCAGGGTTTGTTAGGGTATTGGATGCTAATGTGAAAGGTCTGGTAGTGGCATTAAACGCCATTGCGCAAAAACAACAATAATATAACTAACATGGCAGAAGAAACAAAAGAAGCTCCTCAGGAAGAAAAAGCCGAGGAGACCAAGGTAGAGGACACCGAAACCACAGAAGAGGTTGAGATTCCATCTAAGTTTACAGGCTTAGTTGAGAGCATCGAGAAGCTCTCTGTGCTGGATTTGTCTGAGCTTGTCAAGATTCTTGAGAAGAAGTTTGGTGTCTCAAGTGCCGCTCCTATGCAGATGGCAGCGGCTCCAAGTAATGGAGGAGAAACTGGCGGAGAAGAGGAGACAAAGAGCTCCTACAACGTTGAACTTACTTCAGTAGGCGAGAAGAAGATTGAGGTCATTAAAGTAGTGCGTGACGCTACCGGCAAGGGTCTCAAGGAAGCCAAGGATGTTGTAGATGCAGCAGCCTCGTCACCTCAGATGGTTTCAGAGAATGTAAAAGCAGAAGAGGCAGAAGAACTCAAGAAAAAGTTCACGGAAGCCGGAGCTACTGTTGAGTTAAAATAGTAATATCTATTTGATAAACCTTCTCTTTACTGAGAAGGAAGAAGGTTTTACCATCTTCTGTGACTGCCATATCTTTGACATCATCAAAGGAAGGGGACATGTATTGTATGACCACATCCCCAAACTTTGTAAGTATGACCACTCTATTCTCTTTCTTGTCTAAGATATAAAGATGTGGGAGGTCTACTCTCGTGTAAATCTCGTTAATACTTGTTAAGAAGGGGAATACTGTGGTCTTGAGAGTTTCGCGGTACGTCCCCTTAAAGTAACGCTGGAGTTCAGCGGCACCTGAAACAATCCATATGTTTCCGTCCACGGCAATGGCATTCCCGCCTTCAGAAGGGGCGGGTTTTTGCTTGGTCTGAGAGCTTAGCCATAGTATTCCCACCGATGGAGCCCTGGAGGCTGAAATAGGAGAGGTGTACTTAATAATCTCTTGCGAGGAAATATCATAGGCATACAAGCTTCCCTCAAAGCTTTCAAACAGTTCGAATTTGGTTTCAGGAGAAGAGAACTGAAGTTGTCGTTCACCCCATTGGTTGTTTTCGTAGAAAAGAATGAGGTTGGGTTCTGCAAAAAAGGTTGGAGTTCCTTCAATCACGCTGCCAAACTTCAAGTTACGGGCGGCATTGATCTCTATTAACTCCTTTGTGTTGATATTGTAGATAAAGAGTGAGGAGTTGAATGGATTTGAAAAGTATAACATTCCTTGAGATATCATCATGTGCTTAACATCAGAATCTAATGTAAGTATGAGTTCAGGCTCCTCAATAAACTCAATGCTGTTTAGGGGAGCCAGATCTCTTTCCAGATTCTGCTTGAACTGTGCAATCTCAAGGCCTAATGCGTTTCCAAGCGCGGTGTGCGGCTCAACCAACTCCCAGGCCTCCTGCATTAGAGCGTTTGCTCTGGAAGTTTGCTGTGTATCGAGTGCGCGCGTGGCTTCTGCCTGTAGGGCTTCTGCGTGCCTCAAGCTTGAACTTGCCTGACGAAGTTCGGAACTCTGTTCTTCTTTAAACAGAAAGAATCCTGCGATAAGAAGAGTAATAAACAAGACTCCAAAGAATGCAATTCTTTTTGGTATTGGTATTAAGATAGATGGAAGAATAGGAACTGCTAACTTTGGAAGCTTTATCTGCGGTCTGGGAATTTGAGGCATAGCAAATGAGGAGGGCAGTGAAAGTGGAGGAAGTTTCCCTGGCATGTAAGTTCTCTTTTTCTGTTTTGGCAGAGCAACAAGCTCTTCTACCAGTAAAACAAACAAGATACCCGAGACCCCAGCCAACTCCTTTTTCTTTGTCTCAAACAAGGCCTTAAGTTGTGCTTCTTCTGTGGCAAAAGCAAGGTCTGATAGAAGCTTTTGTTTTGAAAGAGCATCATAAAGCTCTTTTGTAATAACAAAAACTTTATCTCCAGGAGTAACCTCTCCTGCAATGATACTGCTGAACTGTTTTAATCTTACTGCGTCCTTTTCTGACTCTTTTACATTCTCTCCAATGTTGGTAAACTTACCACGTCTTGCCAAAAGCATAACAACGGAACCTGTCTTTGAGACGTTAAGGATCTGATTATCTGCAGCCCTTGGAATAATAGTTAAGATAGCTACATTAAGATTACCCAGCCAGTCCACATTTCCTTTCCTGGTTTCAGCAGAGAGGAACTCATTTATCTTTTGAAGAGTTCCTCTAAGAATGATCTCGGCCATTGTCTTTTTCCTTCCCTTGGCAATCTGGGCCAGAGAGCGGGAAGAGTAGTATTGAATCTTAGCAATTCCTGCAATGCGCTGAATGAGGCGTGCATTCTTTTCAATTGCATTAACCAGTTCTCCAACAACATACATATTCCCCAACTGCTGTTCTCTTTGAGTTGTTGGCTCATAAAACACGCTCCTTAAAAAGCGGTTGCTTTGAGATTTTGGGTTGAAGTGAAATTCAAAGATTTTCATTCCTCTATTATATTCTATATTCCCAAACACTTCAAAACATGCTTTAATATTCCATACAATAGGACGCATAGCTCAGCTGGCTAGAGCGCTGCCGTCACATGGCAGAGGCCACTGGTTCGAGTCCAGTTGCGTCCACATTTCGCAACTTTCGCAGGAACGTTTAGCAAGACTAGCAGGTGTTGCCAACAACACAATTATTAAAATTGAAGCAGGCAAGAACAAAAATCCAACCCTCGATACTTTAAAAAAGATATCAAGTGTTCTTGGGGTAAAGGTTGATGATTTAATTGGATAAATTTATGAAAGAAAAAATTAACTCTCAAAAAGGTTTTTGTTGCGATTTATTATTGACATATTGATACCTTTGTGCTAAAGTGGTGTAGAATCAAGTCGAATTGGCTTGATATTCAATCTGTATATCTTAAAAAGAGGTGATAATCATGTCTTGCTCCTTCTGTGGCAGCAATGAGCACTCGAGAGACGAGCACGAGGACTGCCCGAGGTGCGGCAGCCACGAGCACTCGAGAGACGAGCACGAGGACTGCACGAGGTGCGGCAGCCACGAGCACTCGAGAGACGAGCACGAGGACTGCCCGAGGTGCGGCAGCCACGAGCACTCGAGAGACGAGCACGAGGACTGCACGTCGTGCGGCAGCTACGAGCACTCGACTGGTGAACATCCATAAGAAGCATGTCGATTAGCGGCTCAATCAAGTCCCCTTGCGGAAACAATTTCCGCAAGAGGCTCTTTTTTTGAAAATTGACCCAAAATCGTCAAAAGATTATCCAAATGATACTCTTTCTCAATATTCTATTTCTTTTAATCCTCCACCTCTCTGTAATATTAATAGTGATTACGAGGTAGTGGGAAAGGATGTTGTAATTTTAGGATGGCCCCGAACAGGATCTTTCTATGAAAAAACACTGAGGCGGGTTCTGCGCCCGTCAGGGCGCAGAATTATCCTGGAAAAAGGTTCGCGCATGGTTTAGAATCTTCCACTTTTTTCTTGCTCTTTTAGTGTGCTACAATATCACAATGAGACAACCTATGGTTTTGCTGTATCTTCAGTGGCATTTTCTAGAGGCTCCTAGGACTATTTTAATAAGCATTAAGAACGTCCTTGTCTTTAACTTGGAGTACTTTTCTGTAGTCTTATTACTAAAGACCTTGTTTTCTCCTTGGAAGAGGTACCAGTGGTCTCACAAGGGGAGTTTTAGTATTAAAAAGACCATGGAGGCCTTGGTTTCTAATCTTATTTCTCGCACACTGGGGGCTTTAATACGTGGGTTTATTATCATAGTAGGGCTTATTTCTGAAGTTGCTCTGCTGGGAGCTGGCGCGCTTGTATTCCTTGGATGGATGATTCTTCCTTTGCTTATTATCTTAGCTCTATTTTATGGAATCCGACTTCTTATTTGATATTACAAAATCTCCAAAGCTACAGGCTGTACGCTTTGAGAAGATATTCAACAGACGGCTTTTGAGATTAAAGGCTATGGGATTAAAATGGACGCTCTCAATTGCGCTTCCAGTGTTTATCTTTGGATTTCTCACTAATATTATTTCAGAGCAAATACTATCTTTAATTCTTGCTCTTGTACTGCTTTCTTTTGCAGGATACTTCACCTCCACAATTCTTCAGCGCTTCTGGGAACGGCTTTCGCGCATTAAAGCAAGCGAGTCTGAGAATGTAGCTGACCTCCTGAGTTTTGAGGCGACAAGGATAGTATTAAGGGCTGAGAAGTTAGCTGGGGAGGCAAAGCCCAACTCTTCGCACCTCCTTTACGTCTTACTTAAAGAGACACCCGCAATCTTTGTCTTTCAAAAGGCACTCTTGGATATTAAAGCATTTAGAGAAGAAGTGCAGGAAGAGATGGATAAAGAAAACAGAGTGAATGTTATTGGAGATAACACATATGCAGGGGATTTTAAAGATACGATTCTGCGCGCAATAGATATAGCAAAAACCAGTAATAGACAAGAGGTTTTAATACAGGATATCTTTGTTGCTCTATCTTCTGAGAACATTGTCTTTCAGCGTATGCTTGTTCAGGCCAATCTAACCTCCCAAGACATGCAACACATAGTTGACTGGTATGACAGACTGGAAAAGAGATACCAAGAAAGTAAAGATATCTGGAGTACTTCAAACCTTAGAAGGAAAGGTTCTTTTGGAAGAGCATGGGCTGCAGGGCATACTGTGACTTTAGATCAGTACTCTGTAGATCTGACGCAAGAAGTAAGGGCACATCGCTTCCCTCGGGTTGTAGGACATAAGGAAGAGGTTAGCTTAATAGAACGAACCCTATCTCGACAAGACATGAACAATGTTCTTTTGGTAGGGGAGCCGGGATCTGGAAGAAGAAGCATTGTCATGGACTTTGTCTCAAGATCTGCCCTAGGGGAGAGTTCAGATAAACTTAACTACAAAAAGGTTGTGGAGCTGGATCTTCCTGGTCTTCTTTCTCGGCTTGGGACTCCTTCAGAAATTGAGGCGGTACTAGACCGCATCTTTGCTGAAGCGGCAAGAGCCGGAAATGTTGTTCTTCTCATAGATGAGTTCCATAACTTTGTCGGGGGGAGTGAGACACAGAGACCAGGCACCATAGACATTACCGGACTCATATCAAAGTATCTAAGGTCTCCTGAGTTTCAGGTTATTGCCATTACCTCCTTTGCAGGACTTCATCGCTACATTGAGCAGAATCCTGCATTGTTGCAGATGCTGCAGCGTGTTGAGGTTTCTGAGATTTCACAAGAAGAGACCCAGGAACTCTTGGAAAATCTCGTGCCCCAGCTGGAGAGAAAGTACCGACGTTTTATTGCATATCCTGCCTTAAAGGCTATTATTGAGCTTTCAAGCAAGTATATTCAGGCTGTTCCAATGCCCAAAAAAGCATTAGATCTGTTAGACGAAGCCATGGTGTATCTTTCAGAGACAAAAGATAAGATACTCTTGAAAAAACACATTGAGGAGATCATATCTCACAAAACCCAGATTCCAGTAGGAGAGATGCAAGAGCAGGAAAGAGAGACTCTATTGAACCTTGAGGATTTAATACACAAGCGTCTAATTAACCAGGACGAGGCAGTAAGAGAGGTTGCTTCCTCTTTGCGCCGTGCGCGAGCTGAGATATCTTCTCGCAAGGGACCCATGGGAAGCTTTTTGTTCTTAGGGCCCACCGGAGTAGGGAAGACCGAGACTGCAAAGGCCTTAACTTCCATTTACTTTGGTTCTGAAAATCGCATGATACGTTTGGACATGTCAGAGTTTCAGGATGTTTCTGATATCCCACGTCTCTTGGGGACAGCAAAGGAACCTGGGCTCTTTACTACGCAAGTTAGAGAGGATCCGTTTTCCCTTATTCTTTTAGACGAGATTGAGAAAGCACATCCCAATATATTAAATCTGTTCCTCCAGGTATTGGATGAGGGACATATTACAGACGGTATGGGAAGAAAGATATCTTTTGAGCATTCAATTATCATCGCCACCTCAAACGCAGGGTATAGGATTATTCTGGAAGCTCTAAGGAGCAACAGACCATTATCTGAGGTGAAGGAAAAATTGCTCAACACTTTGTTTGAACAGGGAACCTTCCGCCCGGAGTTCATTAACCGCTTTGATGCGGTTGTGCTCTTCCAGTCTTTAACCAAAGAACATCTTTTAGATATCTCACAATTAATGCTAAACAAGCTAGCAAGAAATCTACAGAGACAGGGGATAGAGTTTGTTATTACAGAGGTCTTAAAGGCAAAGATAGTTGAACTTGGATACAACCCCACCTATGGGGCAAGAAATATGCAAAGAACAATACAAGACAAGATAGAGAATGTTCTTGCTTCTTCCTTGTTAGGAGGAAAGATAAAAAGAGGAGATAGGGTCAGCGTGGACGCTGAAACCTTTGAGATTGCGAAGCATTAAATAACTAAATCCTTAAATCGTCATTGGGTGATTTTTGTTATTGTGGAGAATAAAAAGAAGCCGTCCAGTATTACCAGACGGCATATTCTTCGCGAAGAGCCACAAGGTCATATCCAGACTCCTCAAGACGTCGTTCAAAGTCCTCTCGAGGAACGCGGACAAAGGGTCCGATCTCGACCGCAACCACCGCAAGTTTCTCATCTGCGCGGAATACACGCCATAGTGCTCTTGCACTCTTAAGGAGTTGTTCTGGCGTTTCGATTAAACCACTGCCATATTGCGCCAGAAGTCTTTCCTGCTCAGCTGCGAGCATTGCCCTGAGGTTTGAGTACCTTCGTACGTCTAACACTATCGCAATAGTGGAAGAATGAAAAGCGAAGATAGTATTACCAGTCCTGCAACGGTATGGCCTAGCTGGCCGAAGATGAATAATGGACCCAGACATCTGCACCCCCCTATACTCGTGGAACCAATTTCTTTTTAGCATACTTTAACAATATATCCAATCATTTACTCGCTGTGACGTGTTCTTAATGATTTCAATATCCTATTGTGGAAAATGTGTGGATAAATAAAGAGGTTTAGCTTTATTTTAAGTGTGTGTATTTGTGGTTGACTGGGGTATGTTAGTGGGATATAGTGGATATCAAATGGGGATATGTGGATAAAAGTGGGGATAACTAGGCCCAACTGTGGATAACTGCTAATGTTCATCGGAGAATACACATACTCAATAGACGCAAAGAAACGACTGGCATTACCCCCAAAGTTCAGAAAGAACCTGGGGGAGAAGGCAGTTATTACAAGGGGATTAGATGAGTGCTTATTCCTATACACAATGACTGAATGGGAGAAGCTAGCTCAAAAGTTAAGCTCACTCCCATTAGCGCAAGCCGACGCAAGGGGATTTGGAAGATTAATGCTGGCAGGTGCTATGGATGTGAATATTGACAACTTAGGGCGAATCTTAATGCCAGATTATTTAAAGGATTACGCCAGCCTAAAAAAGAAGGTTGTGGTAGCAGGATTATATAACCGAATAGAAGTCTGGGATGAAACCAAGTGGAATCAATATAAAGAAAAGACCGAGAAAGATATAGGGGATATGGCAGAAAGATTAAAGGAACTGGGAGTGTAAATATATGCATGTTCCAGTACTGACAAAAGAGCTGATAGAGCTGCTGGAACCAAAGGCCAATGACAACTTCATTGACTGCACGGTAGGATCGGGAGGACACACGAAAGCAATTCTTAAGAAAACAGCACCACGGGGGAAAGTATTAGCAATTGATAGAGATAAAGACAGCATAAGAAGAGCTAAAGAAACATTACGGGGAAAATTGAACAGAGTCACGTTCGTTAAGGCAAACTTTGCAGACCTTTCACAAATAGTAAAAGAAGAGAAGTTTCAGAGAGTACAGGGTATAATCTTTGATCTTGGTTTCTCTTCCGACCAGCTGGAGGAAGGGGGCAGGGGATTATCCTTTCAAAAGACAGAACCCCTGGACATGAGATACGACACAGAGGTGCAGAAGACAGCCGCCAAGATAATCAATTACGCAAGCAGACAGGAATTGGAAAGGATTCTTAAAGAATATGGAGAAGAACAGTTTGCCCGGCAGATAGCAGAAGCAATCGTCAAAAATAGAATAAATAAACAAATAACTACAACAGGAGAACTTGTAAACATTATTAAAGAAGCGGTTCCGGGATTCTACAAGAGAGCAAAGATACATGCAGCCACCAAGACATTCCAGGCCCTAAGGATTGCTGTGAACAGAGAGCTTGAAAGTTTAGAGGCAGCATTACCACAGGCCTTAAAGATTGTAGAGCCAGGAGGCAGAATCGGCGTCATATCCTTTCACTCTTTAGAAGACAGGATAGTAAAGCGCTTCTTTAATGAGACAGACAATATAGAGATCATAACTAAAAAACCAACTACTCCAGGTGTGGGAGAAGTAGGGGAAAATCCAAGGTCAAGATCAGCGAAGTTGCGAGTCGCAGAAAAACAATGAACATTCTTCTATCATTTCCATACCAAAGTAAGGTCGTCTGGGCAGTAACTATCCTCTCAATAGGGCTGCTGCTTGGATTATACGTCGTTCAGGTAAACCTTATTACGGGTTCCGCTTACAGCATCTCATCCCTCGAGGGCCAATTAAAAGAGTTAGGAGAATCCAATAAGAGCCTGGAGAGAACATATATGCAGGCCATACAGCTGCGTAACTTAGATGAAATGGCGTCACTCATGGGGTTTGAAAAGATCAGCTCTGTATCATATATTAGAGTAATAGATAGTGCTGTTGCCCAGAACCTGCCTGAATAATGCAAAATTGGAGACTTAACCTTGTCTTTCTACTCTTATTTCTTTTAGGGGCGGCCACCGTAGGCCGCTTGGTTTTTTTACAGATAATTGACCACGGCTTTTACAAGGCCATGGCTCAAGGACAACAGAACCTAAGTTCCTTTGTAAAAGGCGACAGAGGAGACATCTTTGTTCAGGATAAAGACGGCAATCTATACACCATAGCCACAAACTATTCTATTCCATTTGTCTTTCTCTCGCCTCCCGAGATTGAGAACTACGAGGTTACGGCAGCAGGAGTTGCTGGTGTACTCAACATTTCTGAAGAGTTTATTTTAGAGCGCATGGGGAGATCTGATAGTCTGTTTGAGGTTCTTAAAAAGAATATCACAGATGAAGAGGAGACAGAGATTGCGTCTTTAGAACTGCCAGGCGTGTATATAGGAAAGGAAACCACACGTCTCTATCCTCAAAAAGAGTTTGCCTCACATGTAATAGGCTTTACCAACCAAGATGACATTGGCCAGTATGGTATTGAGGAATACTACAATGATTTTCTTGAGGGTGAAGAGGGACTGGCAACCTCTGCAAGCAATCCAGGAGGATACCTGTTTTTGAATAAGGGAACTCCAAAAGACGGCTCTGATATTATATTGACCTTAGACTACAATGTTCAGCTTTATGCAGAAAAGATACTCAGAGAAACAGCGAAAGCGCTAAAGGTAAAAGAGGGAAATATTATTGTACTTAATCCCAATACCGGAAAGATTATAGCATTAGCAAACATTCCTGCTTTTGACCCAAACTCCTATAGAAATGTAAAAGATCTTGATGTATTTCAGAACGCCACGCTTGAAAAGATATTTGAGCCGGGCTCTGTTTTTAAACCCATTACCATGGCTTCAGCCATTGATGCTGGGAAACTAACCCCAGACACCACCTATGAGGATAGAGGAAGCTTAACAATAGGGATATATACCATTACAAACTACAACGAGCGCGTGTTTGGAGAAAGCACAATGTCTGAGGTTCTTCAGTTTTCCATTAACACGGGCGCTGTCTTTGCTGAGGAGCAGCTTGGACATGTGGACTTTTTAAAGTATGTAGAGCGCTTTGGGCTTTTCAAATCAACAAAGACAGACCTTCCTGGAGAGATTTATTCACAGAACAAGGAGCTTAAGAAGGGATATGAGATAAACTATGCAACTGCTTCCTTTGGGCAAGGTATTGAGATTACACCCATGCAGTTAGTACGAGCCTTTGGAGGCATTGCAAATAACGGACTCATGCACACGCCTTACATTGTAGAAGATGTAAAAGACAAAGCAGGCATTCCTTTTGTGAAGCCAGAAACACAACCTACACGCGCCATCTCCAAAAGAACCTCTTCTCAAATAACTTCTATGCTTGTGTCTGTGGTAGAGGATGGATTTGGAAAGGCAGCAGGAATACCAGGATACTATGTTGCTGGCAAAACCGGAACCGCCCAGATATCAAACTCTGCTCTTGGTATTGCAAAATCAGGATATTCTGACGAAACCATTCAGTCATTTATGGGATACGTTCCTGCCTTCAATCCAAAGTTTCTGGTATTAATAAAGCTTCACAACCCGCAGACCAAAACCGCAGAATACTCAGCTATCCCTGTTTTTAAAGAGCTGGCAAGTTATATCATTGATTACTATCAGATACCTCCAGATTATGAACCTTGAAAAATGCCTGAAATCATGGTATAGTGCCCCATATTGGCCCTATCGTCTAGTGGTTTAGGACGCTGCCCTCTCACGGCAGAAACGGGAGTTCGACTCTCCCTAGGGTCACAGATTCTTGACAATGCCATAGAAATATGGTACTGTTTAGTTGGAGGGAAAGCAAAAAGCACCTGGAGAAAGTACAACACTATGCCAAGGCCTGAATATGAGAGCTTTGAGGAAGAGTGGGACGCTCTCCATGATCCATTCTTCACAGGGAGGATCTGTATACCGATTGGCCTCGGAGTCTTGTTGGCGGTCTTCATCGCTTGCTTGATAGCTTGGGGCTAACAACCCATAAGGCAGCAAGGTCTGCCAAGGCGGAGGAGATATAGTAAAGTACTTGCCTCTCCTTCGCACAACTCTAAATAAGTGTCTAAATAGAGATTTACTTAGGACAAGTAATCAGCTAAAACAGCTGGTTTTTTGTTTGTGTAACTCACTCCCCAGCTCTAAATCCCTCAATAAAAAGTTCCAACTGGCACTAACTTGGGTCACAGATTCTTGACGAAGCATATATTCTATGCTTTTATTTGTTTAGCGATACAGCGGGGAGGATTGAGGAAACTGATGGCAACTGATGAAGGCATGACGGTGGCGCGAGTGATAGCTAAATACAACTGCAGGAGGACATTGGAACTGCATGCCGATCGCGTTGCACATTTCAAGAACCGACTGTCTGAACGTGGCATGACGGCAGATGAAGCGGTGATCCTGTTAGCGAACGTCGATGACGACAACGGCAGAGAACTCGCGGATATCCTGATGCCTGGACACGACTGGCAGGAATACCGCGATCGAGACGAGGTTCCTTTCGCACGAGGCCTTGCTGGGCGAGAAGGCATTCAAGTAGCACTCAATGCTTTCGACGCGGAAGCTGCGGTGAAGCTACAAGGTATATCCACTGTGGCCGTCGTGGTCGTCGATCACGGAGTTGCCGAGGTATTTGAGGTTAGGTAAGGGTCCAACAAAACTATTAAGGTCCTACCAGCCAACCCCACGTCAATCAGCGACAGCTTAAAACTCTGTCGCTTCTTCTTTTTAAACAACTAATTTACTCCACCTCTCTTCCTTGACATGCACCAGTCTCCTTGTTAGCCTATAAATAGATCCTGGATCCCTTTGGTAGCGAGAGGTGAACTGCGCTGCGGGTAGTGTGGCGTAGGGCGTTCGTGCTGTGCTGACGCCAGAATCCTCGTGGATTCCATCCTCCTTACCTTCCCAATGGCTGGGGGTGCGCCGGTGTTCTCTCAGGGCCTCTGTGCCGCAGGTGGGTTGGGGTGGCGTGGCCGACGTTGCACCCCGACCCCACCTGTCCACTATATACCTGAGGTTGCGGGGTTCGGGTTCCGCTGCCTCTGGGTTGGGTTCGACAGGAAAGACTGGTGTTCGACGGTCCAGCACCAGCCCCCTCCTGTCGTCCCTTCTACTTAACTCCTACTGGGAGTTTTTGTGTTATAATACGCAAATATGTCAGAACAACAGACACAACTTCCGTTCAGCTCTTGGCATGCAGTGTCTTTGGGAGAGGTTGTTAATACTCTTAAAACCGATAAAGAGACTGGTCTTGATGCAGTTGAGGTAAAGAAACGACAGGCGCAGTACGGACCAAACAAGCTCCCAGAAGAGCAGGTACTCTCTCCTATATGGATATTCCTCAGGCAGTTTCGAAGCCCTCTTATTCTTATTCTTGTTGCTGCAGGAATAACCACTCTTGTATTGAGAGAATACGCCGATTCTGCTGTTATCTTTGGGGCTGTATTCTTAAATACCTTAATTGGCTACTTTCAAGAGCACAAAGCAACGCAAGCGCTATCAGCTCTTAAAAAGATACTTACCTTTACCGCTACAGTACTTCGAGGGGGACAGGTAAGAGAGATCCCTCAGGCGCAACTGGTGCCAGGCGACATTATGGTGCTTCGTCCTGGGGTAAAGGTTCCTGCTGATGGCAGAATTCTTCAGACACTGGGTATGCAGATTGGAGAGGCGGTTTTGACAGGGGAATGGATATCCTCTCAGAAGAATACAAAGATACTTTCAGCCTCCACCCCATTAGCTGACAGAGACAACATGGTCTATATGGGAAGCGTTGTTGAGGATGGGGAGGGAGTGGCCGTAGTCACAAACACGGGTGAGAAAACCGAACTGGGTCAGATAGCTTCTCTGGTAAGCGAGCTTGAGGAAGAGAAAACTCCGTATCAGAGACGCCTGGCCCGTCTCTCCTGGATTATTGGAGTTGTTGTCACAGTATTAGCTCTCTTTATCTTTATTGAGGGGATTCTAACCCGCTTGGGCTTTGTTGAGATGTTCACAACGGCGGTAGCAATAGCTGTGGCCGCAATTCCAGAGGGTCTTCCAGTTGCTATGACCATCATATTGGCTTTAGGGATGCAAAGAATACTGAAGAAAAATGGATTGGTGCGGAACTTAGCCTCTGCTGAAACATTGGGATCAGCTTCCGTAATTGCAACAGATAAGACCTTAACCTTAACAGAGGGAACCATGGAGGTGGCAGAGGTATCAGCCCGCCCTTCATTTGACAAAGAGTTGGTACTTACCATCGCAGCTTTAGCTAACGAGGCATATGTTGAGAATCCAGAAGAGGTCTTTGAAAAACAAATTATTCGTGGACGACCAACTGACAAGGCGCTCCTGCGGGCTGCCATGAATGCCGGACTCTCCAAGGCAGAACTGCAAAAGACATATACACTACTGCACCGCATTCCATTTGATCCGGTGCACAAATACATTGCCTCTTTCCATAAATACAAAGGAACTACAAGGGCATATGTTACAGGGGCTCCTGAAACTGTCATCTCCATCTCAAAGTGTACCCAGCAAGAATTGACCAAGATTCAATCCGAACTTAACCGTCTCACAGGAAAAGGATTGCGGGTTGTAGGGGTAGCGCAAAAGGATATGCGAAGTTCCAATGCCGGGAGAGCAGAACTCACCAACCTTAAGTTTGTAGGCTTTATTGGTTTGAAAGATCCAATACGAAAAGAAGCTAAGGGTGCGATACAAGAGGCAAAGAGAGCAGGGATTCGCACCATCATTGTCACAGGAGACCATATGCTCACTGCCTTGGCAGCGGCAAGAGAACTTGGGCTTCCATCGCGCCCAAACAACATACTGGAGGGAAAAGAGCTCGAGACGATGTCAGATGATGAATTAGATAATAATTTAGAACGCATCTCGGTATACGCAAGGGTAGAGCCCATACATAAACTAAGAATCATTGAGGCATGGCAAAAAAGAGGGGATACTATTGCCATGACCGGAGATGGAGTTAATGATGCCCCTGCTTTGAAACGAGCTGACATTGGTATTGCCATTGGTTCTGGAACCGACGTGGCAAAAGAGGTGGCTGATCTTATTCTCCTGGGAGACAACTTTAATATTATTCCCGCTGCCATCAGAGAAGGAAGAGTTATTGTAGATAATATCAGAAAGGTGATTACCTATCTGCTTTCTGGTTCCTTTACAGAAACCATACTAATTGGGACCGCTATCATACTTGGATTTCCCCTGCCAATTACCGCTCTTCAAATACTTTGGATTAACATTGTCGAGGATGGATTGCCTGGCATTGCTCTTGCCTTTGAGAAGGGGGAAGGGGACACAATGGAAAGAAAGCCAGAGGCAAAGGGTGCGGGACTTTTGACTAACGAAATGAAGGTGATCATCTTTGCAATCAGTTTTATTACAGACCTCATTCTCTTAGGACTCTTCTTCTTTTTGCTAGAGACAGAATATACATTAGAGCACATCCAGACGGTCGTCTTTATTGCGCTTGGAATAAGCTCTCTTTTCTATGTCTTTTCCTGCAAGTCTTTAAGAAAGAACATCTGGGAGTATAATATCTTCTCAAACAAGTTTCTGACGGGAAGCGTTATCTTGGGCATTGTGCTTCTCTTCCTTCCTGTATATGTGCCAATACTCCAAGATGTATTTCATACCTTTCCCTTAACAATTATTGATTGGGGCCTGCTTGTGGGTCTTGCACTTATTAACCTGCTTTTGATTGAGGCAACAAAGTGGTACTTTATTCAAAAGATGCGCAGAAACCCAGCATGATTCTAAATATTCTTTTGTTAATAGCTTCAGTTGCCATACTCTTTTGGTCAGCTAGCCAGATTGTAAGGGGCGTTACCTACACCGCCCGCTATCTTAAATGGAGTGAGTTTGTTATTGCTTTTTTTGTTATGGCAATCGCAGGAGCTCTACCAAATATATTCGTTGGTCTATCCTCTGTTGTTCATGGAATTCCAGAGCTCTCTTTTGGAGACGTAGTAGGAAGCAGTGTTGTTGACTTAACTTTAGTGGTTGCTATTGCTGTCTTTGTAGGAGGAGGACTGAGCGCCAAGGGAAAAACAGTGCAGGCATCCTCTGTTGCTGCCATTTTTATTGCAGTACTGCCTCTACTCTTAATATTAGACGGCATGCTGAGTCGGGGAGACGGCATTGCCTTAATTCTCATCTTCATTGTTTATGCCGCCTGGCTAATTACCAAGCGCAAAGGTTTCTCTGCAACCTACAACCATCTTGAGGAAAAACATCCTGCAATTCAGTTTCGCACTTTCTTTTTGAACCTCATGCGAATGTTCGCAGGAATAGCTCTTTTATTAGTTGCCGCAGAAGGCATGGTGAGATCCATGACATTCTTTGCCAGTGCCTTTAAACTACCCATTATCCTTTTGGGAATTCTAATAAGCGGCCTTGGAACTTCGCTACCCGAAGCCTACTTTTCCTTTGCTGCTGCAAGAAAAGGGAAGGGAGATATTATTATGGGAGAACTTATGGGTTCAGTTATTGTCGCCTCCACTCTTGTTTTGGGTCTGGTAGCTGTGCTAAAGCCAATCGTGATTGAGGACTTCTCTCCTTTTGCCATAGCACGTTTCTTTGTCTTTTTCTCCGCCCTGTTCTTTCTCTTGTTTGTGAGAACTGAGCGCAGGGTAACCAAAAAGGAAGGGTTATTCCTCCTTGGAATCTATATTGCCTTTGTAGTTGCAGAAATCGTCTCTCATTCCCTTGGAATGTAGTAATGTGGTAGGCTAAAGGCATATGGAGTTTTTACTATTTATATTTCTCTCTGTTCTTGTAGTAGGAGGCGGTATTGGAGCTGGTGTGTTTTTCTTGCGGCGCGAAATACGAAGCTCAAGGGAAACAAAAGAGAATACAAGTTTTCTCATGCTCCAAAATCAGTTAAATGAACTGCAGCGCTCCGTTGACAGCAAACTAGGGGACTCTTCTAAAATGCTTCACCAGCAACATTCAGAATCCACAAAGATTATTCAAAACCTTACTGAAAAACTTACTCAGTTAGACGAGACAAACAAACAGGTCTTAAACTTTTCTGACCAACTGCGTAACCTGCAGGATATTCTTAAAAACCCAAAGCATCGGGGTATGCTAGGGGAGTATCATTTAGAAACCCTTTTAAAGAACGCCTTCAGCCCTACGCAGTATAAGATGCAGTACCGCTTTAAAGACGGGGAAGCCGTAGATGCAGTGCTCTTTATGGGAGAGAAGATAATTCCTATAGATTCCAAATTCTCTTTGGAAAACTATAACAGAATTGTAGAAGAGAAAGATGAGTCACTGCGCGCTGAGTATGAAAAAACCTTTCAGCAGGACTTAAAGAATAGAATTGACGAAACAGCTAAATATATTAGGCCGCAAGAAGGAACTATGGAGTTTGCCTTTATGTTTATTCCCGCAGAAGGCATATTCTATGACCTATTAATAAACAAGATAGGAGCTATAAAATCCAATACCAGGGACTTGATTGATTACGCTATTAACGAGAAAAAGGTGCATATCGTCTCTCCGACAACCTTTTATGTTACGCTTCAAAGCATGTGGCAGGGGATGCGGGCCTATGAGATACAGGAATCCACAAAGGACATACTAAAGAATATCACCCAGTTGAGCCGCCACTTAAAAGCGTATGACGAGCATATGCAGCGTCTTGGGAACCAAATTGGAACGGCCGTGCGCACATATAATACAGCTTCAAAGGAGTTTGGAAAGATAGATAAAGATGTCTTAAAACTCACTGACTCCTCAAACAAACCTGAAATACTAAAGCTTGACCTGCCTCATAAAGAGGAGTAAACCAAAAGTACGGCAAACAACAGCACGTAAACAATCGGCAGACGGGAGCGTTGGCATGGTTATGACTGTAGGACTTGTTGAGCTCAATCTGGATGACCCAAAACCATGGGTAATCCAGCTCTACCCCGAGATGTCTCACGACAGCAGAGAGGGTCACGCATGGCAACTCTGGAGTGCAGTTGAGAGAGCTGCGCGCGATCAACCAGCAGATCCAGACGCACAGATGGTTTGTGAGAACGTACTGGGGCTGTTTGGAAACTTTCTGGTGCTGTGTCCTGGTGACAGAATCTCGACAAAGGGCATACAGATCGTGCTTGAACGCATGAGCAGGGCGTTATCGTGGGATGGACGTATGCCCACAAGCCCACATGCTGTTCTCTTGACCCCCGCACAGAGCCGACAAAGAGAATCGTTGTTTTGGGCTCTCATGGACGTGCTCCACAAGTCAGATCCTACGATACAAGATCAGGACAAGCAGAAGCTTGCCGCTGTTCTCATGCCCATGTTCTTTGCGGGACACCTCAAGAAGGTCTGGGAGCTTGCGACCGATCTCGCACACCAAGCCAAGCGGGTAGGTTCCTTCAGAGACGATTGATGAAACTGAAGGACGAAGCGTTCGGAAAGGGCGCTTCTTCTTTTATTGACTTTCTATAGAATTCACATATAATACTTCTTGTATGTTTGCAGTAATAAAAACTGGGGGGAAACAGTATATTGTAGAACCCGGACAAAAACTTAAAGTAGAGAAACTCAAGAAAACTGAGGGTGATATTGTATTTAACGACGTACTCTTAGTTGAGAAGAGCAAAAAGGTTTCAATAGGGGAGCCTTGGGTTAAAGGGGCTAAGGTGTTAGCAAAGGTGATATCTCAAGGAAAGGCAAAGAAGGTTATCATTATGAAATATAAGGCAAAGAAGCGTCAACGCACAAAAACAGGGCATAGACAGCCCTATACTGAGGTAGAAATCACTAAGATTGAGACAGAAGCGTAAAAGAAAAGGATCGGGGGGTGAACCCGTCCTTTTTGGTTGCTCAAAAGAGTCTCCCAGCTCTTCTGTCCAACCAATATGTGTAGCCGTAGATACCAGCACCTCCGAGTCCTACTGCAAGCGGAAGAAAGTGATGCCCCAAGATGGCTGGAATGATCAGGATTAGACCAATGCAGCCAATGGCGATCTGGGTGGTGAAATACAGAAGATGTACTCTGCCACCCCACGAGATCGCACCAGTCTTGGGGTAGCCCCAGTCGGGCCAGTGTCTCTCACTTGTGCAGTATCGATAAAAGCAGTACGCTGCGAGAACGGCAACAACCACCGCAACGCCCACAATAAGGGTCAAGATAAAGGATGAATGTACGATCCGGTACAGGAGAACCATGACCGCTGCATCCACCATGGATAGCCCAAGGATGTTTCCAAGGAAACCATTGGTGCGGAAATCCTGCATGTACAGGAACCTTGAATTACGGGGGAAGATTCTGCCCTGTTTGGCATCATCATCCTGTACAATCTTGATAACTCTCCAGAAGAGGTAGTTGAGCACAACGGGTTCAATCCAGAATAGGGCCTCCATTGCGACCTCCTCCTTCCTGGGAGCTGGTTTAGAAAAATAAGGCGTGTTCTATGCCCTACTCTACGATAATTTTACCCTTTTGTCAATCTATCTGCGAGACTCAAGAGCAGAGGTTAAGGTCTCTTCATCTGCGTACTCCATCTCGCCTCCCATAGGAAGTCCTCTTCCAAGGCGTGTTGTCTTTATTTTTAAAGGTTCTAATATCCGCTCCAAATAGAGCATTGTTGCCTCACCCTCTGTGGTAGGGTTCATTGCAAGAATAATCTCAGAAAAGGTAGTAGGAGATAGGCCTGCTTTTGTAGGATTTGCTATATATTCCTTTAGCGTATCAACTCTTATCTTTTTTAGATCCTCCCGCCTCAACTGACCTACTGTCCCGCCAAGAATGAAATACAGACCATTATACTTCTTTGTCTTTTCCAATGCCTCAAGATCACTCTCTTTCTCCACTATGCAAAGTAAGGTTGCGTCTCGCCCGGAATCTCGACATATTGTGCAAAGGGTCGCGTCTCCATCCTCTCTACTGTCAAAAGGGTTAAAGCAAAAAGAACAGAGCGCAATATTTACTCTAAGTTCTGTAACAGCTGATAGAAGCTCTTCCACATCTTCTTTTGAAGCTTTTAAAAGATAGAAAACAAAACGAGCCGCGCTTCTGCGACCGACTCCGGGGAATTTAGAGAATATATCAATGAGATTCTGTACGGCTTTCGGATACATTTCTATTAAAAGGGTCCTTGCGCTGGCTCTTCACCGTTTACTGGCTCTTGCATATCTTTTGCCAAGTCAGCAAAACTAACTGTCTTTTCGTTAAAGAAGAGTTTTACTCCTCCTACTGGACCATTCCTGTGCTTTGCTATTATGATTTCAGCTATATTCTTATCTGGAGTTTCAGGACGGTACTTGTCTTCCCTGTAAATGAACATGACGACATCCGCATCCTGCTCTAGAGAACCTGATTCCCTAAGGTCAGAAAGGCGGGGCCTAGGAGGGAAACGCTGCTCTACAGCCCTTGAGAGCTGTGAGAGAGCTACAACAGGGATGTCTAACTCTCGCGCCAGCTGCTTTAAGGAGCGCGAGATCTCTGTAATCTGCTGAACCATGGAGGTTTCTGAGTATCTTGGCTGTATAAGCTGAAGGTAATCAACGATTAAGAGTCCTAGTCCCTGATTTGCCTGCAGCCTTCTTGCCATGGCTCTCATCTGAAGGATGTTTATTCCAGGCGTATCATCCACAAATATTGGGGCCTCGGAAAGCTCTCCCAAGGCTGACTGTATGCGCTCAAAATCATTACCTTGTCCCTGAGAGGAAAGCTTTCCTGTGCGCAGACGCCACAGATCAACATTGGCCTGGGCGGCAATAAGTCTATCCACCACCTGGTCTTTGGACATCTCCAAACTAAATATGCCAACTGGAATCTTATGGTTCATGGCGACGCGTCTACCAATATCCATAGCAAGAGCTGACTTTCCTAAAGAAGGACGGGCAGCTAAGATAATTAAGTCTGACTTTTGAAAACCAGAAAGTAGATTATCTAGATCATCAAATCCAGTAGGTACTCCTCTGGTTGCGGCCTCGTTTTTTGAGAGCCGGTCTATCCTCTCAAAGGCCTCCTCTAAAGTATCTTTTACCTTAATAAAGTTTAGGGAAAGGGACTTTTGCGCAACAGCAAAGATGCTGGCTTCTGCCTTGTCCAAGAGAACCTCTGGATCTTCTTTCTCATCGTATCCCATGAGCTCTATCTCTTGAGAAATTGTAATTAAGTCTCTTAGGATGCGCTTTGACTGCACTGTTTTGGCATACGTTAAAACATGAGAGGCAGTAGGCACGGTATTGATTAGCTCTGTAATGTATGCCTGGCCTCCAATGCCTTCCAGCTGCTGTTTTTCCTTTAATCTCGTAGTTACAGAAAGCAGGTCTATGGGAGTGCCTTTCTCAAACAACTCTTCCATTGTGCTATAAATTGTGCTGTGGATATCCTGGTAAAAATCTCTGGGCTCAAGCATATCCACCACGCGTAAAATTGCATCCTTGTCCAGCATTAAAGAACCCAAACAAGACATCTCAGCCTCTATATTTTGAGGGGGAAGTTTAGCTATATTTGAGGTTATCTGTGTTTGCGAATCTGGCATATGGATACTCTACATTACCAGAAAGGAAAGAGTCTCGCAACTTTACAAGATTCTTTTCACTTGTACATCTGTACTTGTATCCTGCACCTTAAATCCCAAAGCCGTAAGTTCATCCCGTACTTTATCAGCTTCCTTCCATTTGCTTTGTTTCCTATAATCCTCTCGTTGCTTAATGAGCTTCTTTATGTTTGCTGGGATAGAGGAATCTCTTTTCAATAGTATAAATCCAAAGACTTTATCTGTGTCGCTGAAGAACTTAAGTATTGCCTTTGCATCCTTTGCTGAGAGCTTTTGCTTTGCGAGTAGCGCATTACCCTCTCTTATAAGACGCAAAAGTAGTGATAGCGCAAGGGGAGTATTAAAATCATCTTCCATGGCTTTAGCAAACTCTTCTTTAAACTTCTTTAATATGCCCGTATCTTTCGTGCCCTTAAGAAGGGATGCATCCTTTAGCTTTCCCATAAACTCATCAATGCGCTCCAACTCCTGTTCTGCCTGTTTCAATCTCCTTTCAGAATATGGAAGGGGAGAGCGATAATGGGTTTTTAGTATAAGATAACGCAGTAAGCGGACAGGGTGGTCTTTTAAGAACTCCTCAATGGTGATGAAGTTGCCCCGTGACTTTGACATCTTTTGATTTTCCATACGCAGAAGCCCAGGGTGCATCCAGTACCTTGCAAGAGGGGACTTGCCTGATATTGCTTCCATCTGAGATATCTCAGCCTCGTGATGCGGGAATATCAGATCTCTTGCTCCTCCATGAATATCATACTGAGAGCCAAACTCCTTTTCTGTAATGGCGGTATCCTCAATATGCCAGCCAGGCCTTCCCTTGCCCCATGGACTATCCCACTTGGGCTCTCCCTTCTTTGAAAACTTCCACAAGGCAAAGTCACCCTTGTTTCTCTTGTCTTTTGCAATATCAATTCTAGATACCGCGTCTTCTGCTCCCTCCTTTGTCCTCCCAGAGAGCTTGCCGTAATCTTTAAACTTTGAAATATCGTAATAGATGCCGTCTTTTAGCTCATAAGCGTATCCTTTCCTTATTAAACGCTCAATCTGTGAGATAATCTCTTTAATATATGAGGTGGCTCTGGCATATTTGTCAGGACTATCAATCAAAAGAGCCTTCATGTCTTTGTGGAAGGATTTCTCAAACCTTAAAGCCAACTCTTTGGGTTCTTTTTTCTGTTCTTTTGCCCGCTTAATTATCTTGTCATCAATATCTGTAATATTGAGAAGATATGAAACTGAAAAGCCAACTGATCTTAAGTATTTCACTACAACATCAAAGACAATGTATGTCCTTGCATGGCCCAAGTGCGAAGAATCATATACCGTAGGCCCACAAACAAAAAGCTTTAGCTTCTTTGGTTTAAGCTGCTCTTTCTTTCTAGTAAGAGTGTTGAAAACTTGTATCATAGAATTATCTTATCATATCTCTTGCCATTTCAGAATGGTATTGCGTTTTTCATAAGGGTATGTAAAATATGTATGGAACCCACGAGTTTAAAGGACCAAGGATGCCATTCATCTGTGCTCTATGTCCAGTCGATCATAACCCTTTCTCTGAAACCTGCGCAGAGGCCCTAGAAAGGGCTATCAGGTTACACCCAGAATCTTGCGGATGCGATGATCCGCGAGTGTGCATTATGAGTTCAGGGAATAAATAGTCCATGTTCAAAGTTTGGGACACAACCCCAAGCTAATCGGTCGCCATACAGTGACCGGTTTTTTTCTTTTAAAATACAATATGCTACCATAGGAAATGATGTTAAAAAAAGATCTCATAAATGCCGCTGTTATAGGTTTTGTAGTGGCTGCTATCTTTTTGGGAGTTATTAAGAATACAGGACTTTCTGTACCGTATCTAAATACAGCCCTTTTCATTTTCCCAGTGCTTTCGGTACTTGGAATGTTTATTGCTTCTCTGCTCGCAAGGAAGTTTGCCGTGCTTCTGCAAGCAGCGCGCTTTCTTTTAGTAGGAGGACTAAATACCTTTATTGACCTTGGAGTACTCAACCTTCTGATCTTTGCAGGAGGAACTGCTGTTGGGATATGGTTTACCATATTTAAGGGGATCGCCTTTATTGTGGCAGTACTCAACAGCTATGTATGGAACAAGTACTGGACCTTTGAGGCAAAAACCCAAGCACAGGGAAAAGAGTTTCTGGGGTTTTTGCTGGTAAGTATTGTAGGGTTTGTCATTAATGTAGGGGTTGCATCCTTTTTAGTGAATGCTCTTGGGGCTCCGGACGCAATATCTGAAAACATGTGGGCAAATGTTGCTGCGGTTACGGCCACCTTTACAGCCATGCTTTGGAACTTTATAGGATACAAGCTTTTTGTGTTTAAGAAATAATGGCAAACTTAGTACTGTACAGAAAGTATAGGCCAAAGTCCTTTTCTGAGATTGTAGGACAGCAGCACGTGGTACAGACCCTCTTGAACGCGATAAAGGGCGACATGGTCTCCCATGCCTATCTCTTTTGTGGCCCAAGGGGAGCGGGTAAAACAACCTTGGCTCGCCTTTTGGCAAAAGCCGTAAGCTGCGAAAAGCCAGAGGCAACAGGAGAACCCTGCAACAACTGTTCTGCGTGTAATGAGATTAACGAAGGCAGGGCAATTGATATTATTGAGATAGACGCCGCCTCAACTGGAGGCGTAGATAGTATCCGAGAGTTGAACGAAGGTGTAAAGTTTGCTCCCTCAAGACTCAAATACAAGGTCTTTATTATAGACGAATCACACCAAATAAGTAGAGAGGGGGCAAATGCGCTCTTAAAGACGCTTGAGGAGCCTCCTTCGCATGCAATCTTCATTCTTGCTACTACGGAAGCCCATAAGATGATCCCAACCATTGTTTCTCGAACCCAAAGATTTGATTTTCGAAAGCTAACGGTACCTGAGATAGTGGGACGACTTGAAGGCATTGCGAAAAAAGAAAAGGTGGTCATTGAGAAGGAAGCGCTAGAACTCATTGCAGTCAATGTTGGAGGAGCACTCAGGGATGCTGAATCTCTCTTGGATAAGGTTTTGACTTTTGGTCAAAAAAATGGTAAAACAGCAAAGATAACAGTAGATGCTGTTAAAGATCTCCTTGGAATCGTAGATATTGAGGTGATATCTGAGTTTGTAGATAAGCTATCAGAAAAGAAAGCAGGGGAGGCAATAGAGTTTCTTAACCTAAAGATTGAGGAAGGCATGGATCCACAAGAGTTTGCAAAAAACCTTGTGCGTTATCTAAGACAAACCCTATTGCTTAAGATAAATCCATCTCTTAAAGATATGCTTTCAGCTGGCTTCTCAAAGGAACAGTTGGAAAAGATGGAAAAACAAGGAGAAGCTATAAAAGAAGAGGAGTTGACTCAGATACTAGATCGTTTCAGTGCCGCTGAAAATAGAATGAAATATGCAAGCATTGTGCAGCTTCCCTTGGAGCTTGCAACAATTGACTCTTGCGGGGTCGTCTAATGGCAGGACTGGAGATTTTGGATCTCCCTATCTAGGTTCGAATCCTAGCCCCGCAGCCAAGGTCGGAAGTATCGAGGACCTAGACCCCTCGAAATTCCGCTAGAAACTAATTCAAAAAAATATGAAGACGCTACAAGAGTGGCAGAAAGAATTTGCTGAATCAGCAACAAAAAAATTCTCCAATAATAGTCGCTGGTCTGAGCAAGATAGAGTACTTTCTATACTTAGACAATTAGCTGATGTCGGTGGAGCAATCCAAAAAGAGCAGGGTATATTTGTGAGTGATAATCATGCACACAAAGACCCCAATCACAGAATTGCCGCACTAATAGCTGATACATTCATTCTTTGTGAGAAAAGGAAGATTAATCTAGATACAGAACTTAGTAGGGTTTTGGAATGGTATCAAAAGATGGAAGAAACAAAGCGGATTAACTTAAAAGATGAAGGTGTTATAATGCAGCTTTTATCTGAGGCGTTGGATTTAATAGTGATTACCTCTGAACGAATCTCCAAAAAAGAGTGTCACTATTTTCTAGAACATTTGATTTTATCCTTAAGGCAAATGGGATATTATTTCACACAAACAGACTCACCTTTATATTCTCAGAATACTTCTTTAACAGAATATGATAAGGATGTTATTAAAAAAATAAAAAATATACGCGATGCTATTTGCCATAGGGAATCTGAAGAGAACTTTGTAACTCCCGTTATTAAATTGGTTGGTGTTTTTAATTTTAAAGATAATGATGTTGAGGTTCAGTACGGTACAACAAAAATATTTCTGGTAAGGGATATTCTTAGTATTCATCATAAATTTAGAGAACTCTTCTCCAACATAGAAGGACTTGAGTTTCTCGCACGGAATCCTATATGGGATATGGATGAAGAAAGGCTGAAAAAAGCTGAGGATATCTTGATTGAAAAACTGAAAGACCCCGTTAAGTTATTGGAATTGCGTAGATCTGGATCCAATTAATATATGGATACATCCATCGAATGCCCAAATTGTGGCTCCTCTGATATTAGACGCATTTCAGCAAATTTTGCGCGAAAGATCAATTCTTCCATAAAGAAGCAGATCGAACTTGAGAAATTTAACTGTTTTTGTAGGAATTGTAAGTATCGGTGGCCATTAAAGATTTCGGACAAACTTAAAGACGCGATTGATATTCCGTCTTCTGAAATGGATATCATAGGAGAGTATGGGGCAATAGTGGACAAACTAACTACCCCTGGAAGGGTTTTCCTTCCAATTTCAGCTCTCCCATATTCAAAAGACAGAATTGAAAAGGCACTTAAAATCGCATTAGAGATAGCGAGCAATCCCGAAGTGATTCAAGCCCTCAAAGCTGTGCAGACTAAACTGAAGACTTTTATTCCAGATAATGAAGTTGAAGAAGCAAACAAACAGCTTTTATCCTCTCTTAAAAAACAACTAAAGAAACTTGATGGATAAACCCGACCGAGACGAGTTAACTTCCTTAAAATAATGCTTTTAAATAGAGAAACTATCCTTAAATGGGCTCAACGGTATGATAAGAATACAAAGGCGAGTGACAAAGAAGTAGAAGCAAGAATGAAAGAATTGCTTAAAAAGCAAAGGTTTCTAAGAAAACATGATCTGATAGAAATTGGTTGCTGGAAATCACCTCGTCAAAAAAGGAGGTATGCGAATAACGACGATATAACTGTGAAAGAAATCACACAGTTCAGTTTTGCTGCTAAAAGCGAGTATGCTCGAATCGGCGTGCTTCTAGCTCTCGATGGAGTGTTCTATCCAGTAGCGTCAGTTTTATTACACTTTGCGTTTCCTGATAAGTATCCAATTCTAGACTTCCGCACCCTCTATTCTTTAGGCGAGGAGAAACCAACAAGCTATAACTTTGAGTTTTGGAACAGCTATTGCAAAAAAATCCAGCAACTCGCCAGAGAATTAAATCTCTCTATCCGAACAATCGATAAGGCGCTCTGGCAGTATTCTAAAGAGAATCAAAAATGAAACACGAGACACTACCCCTATTTAGTATCTCATTTGTCTCATTTCTGCTATAATGACCCCGACCGAGATGGATTATGATACAAGAAAATCTTATTATAAACAAATGCATTTATTGTGATGGAGCTGGAGAGACAGATGAACACATAATTCCTTTTGCACTGGGAGGCAAACGGAAGCTCTATAAGGCAAGCTGCGAACAGTGTCGTGATATCACATCAAGATGTGAGCAAAATCCTTTAAGCGAAAATTGGGCGGAAGCTCGTGCTATTTTGGATTATCCATCGCAACACCGCAGGGATTTTAGTAATGAAAAGTTTTCTCTAGAAGTTACTTTCAAAGATGGCGCAGATGGTATGTTGGAATTGTCAAAGAGCGAGGTACTCGGCCTTACACCATTCTTAGAATATCCATTACCAGCTTTCTTTGCTCCAGGTAACTATAAAAAAGGAGTAATAGTGAATGGACACTCTATAATTTCATTTGGCCCTGACGTTAAAGCTTTATCAGAAAAGTATGGTTTCAAAGAAATGAGATATACAGTTACGCATAAGGGTAACAACTTTGAAAAAATGATAGCCAAGATTGCCTACTGTGCCACTGTAGCACTTTTTGGCCTTAATGGTTTTGATCAACGTTTTGTGTTGCCAGCTGTATTGGGGAAAAAAGACGATGTTGGATTTTGGATGGGTTGCGATCCTGAAGGGAAAATTGCTCCGTTGATTGGAAAACAACGATATAAAAATATTATCAAGATAGGTGTTTGGGAAAAAGCTGGAGATGGTCTGAAGCATGTTATTGCCAGGTTAAAGTTTTTTGCGTCATCCGATGCCCCTGAATATATAGTTGTAGTTGGTACATTAAAACCAGATTTCGTAATGCCAGATTACCAGACTTTTTCTTATTAGTTTTATGGGATACGAAAAACAAACCAACCTGTTTGTCTATAAGCTCTACGAGCTCATCCCAGAGAAAATTAAGATTATTAATAACTCGCAGTAATTATGTTAGGGAACCTCAATGTAAAACTAAGACCAATCAAGATTGCCTTCCTAGTTGATCCGAGGAACCAAAAAGCGATCTTAGAGGCAATTAAAGTAAATAGTTTTTTGTGGGGTGGAACATACAATCCGATAATTCCAGTTCTGAAAAAAATATCTGCAGTATGGAAGAAAAATGATGAGTTAATCACTTTTAAAAATAATGCAAAATCAATCACGCTTGGGTACATAGATGCTTTTGATCCCGACTACCTTGTTCCTATGGGGAATTGTGATATCAAGCACCTCAATCTGGACAAAGAACGAATTATTACAGTCGATGACATATTGAAGAAGGTTGATGCTGATGGCACCCCATTATACGGTGTGGGTCTTTTTGAAATTCTTAACCATTTTATTGATAAGGAGCTGAAATTTGTACGAAAGCGACCTATAGATATTTACTTTACTGAATTCGAAGAAAAGTCAGAGTTGTTTCTTGCTAGTGTTTTTGGGAGACTTCCTAATAATGTTAAGAAAGTCTTGAAAGAGAATTATCAAGGGCATTTAGATGCTAAAGATAAGAAAGTGACGGTTGCTAATTATGCAGAATTACTTAGTCCTTCAATTCTTTTTGTCCGTCGCTTTACTTCGCTATATATCAAAGCTCAGTCGTCAGCGAAAGGATTGCATAATGCATGTATTTTCTTTCTTGATGCAAAAAGCACATATGACGTAATAGATTACTGGAATTTGCGGGCTATGGGTTGGCCAGTTATTCCGATACCAAAACAATCGGTTTCGTCTGAAACGACTAAGCAGTTAGCTCGAGATTTTATCGAGGATCAGTTTGGGCAAAGTCGATATAATCCGAATATTTTCTATAATACTACCATCATGAGCGGTCGCTCTATGGGACAAAACGAAGTGCAAGACTTTATAAAAAGTCTTGATATACCAAAACCTAAAAGCCCCAAAGCATATAAATTTGTATTTCAGCATTCGTATCCCCGAATGTGGGATGAATGGGCGCGTGATAAGGATGGTGTTGATGGTTGTGAGCTTGAAGCAGGAAAAACAAGTTATGAATTTTCTGAAACAGATACCAGTGTTGATGCTAAAACAGTTGATCCTAAATTTATTTCTCGTTTCGGTGGAAACGGCAAACCAAGATTTGTGAATGTGCTAGATTTCCATATTTACGGAGGTAAAGAATTAATGGCACAAGTAATCCCAGCTGGGAATGGTTTAGATATGGTAAGAGCAATTGGCGGTATGGAACCAGATGGTTGGCGATTTTCGCGGAAAGAGTTAGTGTATTTAGCTAAACATCCTAATGAAAACATTTATATTTCAGTTCCTTTGGCCAAGGAAGTCTTTTCTGGATGGATGAAGTCATTGGGATGGGAGATTACTTTATCGTCCCCAGGAAATATTGCATATCAGATGACACGTCGATTGGGTGGTATTCATGGTTTTTCTATTTTATCCCACGAAGGCGTCTTAAATCTTTTAAGAAAAATGGAGAACGGTAGGGTTGTCGGGAAAGACGAGTTCTTTGCTGAAATTGCTAAAGTAGCAAATCAAAATAGATTCCTAAGAGATCGTACACGAATTGCTGAATGGTTGTTGGAGACTGGCATGATCCGTCTTGGAGCAAAGTTTCAGTGTCCGTCATGTCAACAACACCCCTGGTTTTCAATAAAAGACCTGGATTACCAACTACAATGTAATAATTGTTTTGAATATTTTGAAGTTCCAGTAGCTTCCCCCGATAAGATTAGATGGGCGTATAGGGCTTTTGGACCTTTTAGTTTATCTGGCCGTGCATATGGTGTCTACTCAGTGCTTCTTACTCTGAGATTTTTCTCGCAACTATTGCGTGATCGTCCCATTACTCCCATGCTAAGCTTTCTGGCAAAAAAAGATGGAAAGGAAATCGAGGTTGACTTAGGATTATTTTTAAAGGAAACTAAATTTGGAGTTACTGATACGAAGTTAATATTTGCGGAATGTAAAAATAACGGTGAGTTCAAGAAAGACGATGTAGATAAAATGAAATGGATTGCAGAAAAATTTCCTGGTTCGATTGTAGTTTTTGCGACGCTGCGAAAAAAGCTGACAGATCGTGAGAAAAGATTATTGAAACCTTTCGTTAATAAAGGAAGAAAACAGTGGAAAACAGATTTGCCACATAATCCAGTCCTCATTCTGACAGCTACTGAGTTGCTAGCAGATTGGGGACCTCCAGAATGCTGGAAAGATGCCGGTGCTTTTTATAAACCTTTTGCTGATAAATATGACCGTTTCTGGAGAGAGCTAATTCCGCTTTGCGACATAACTCAACAAATGTATTTAGGGTTGAAGTCATGGAGTGAATGGCTCGATGAAAGAAGAGACAGAATAAGGAAAAATAGAAAAGTTAGCGTTTGACTCTACGGCCTCACGAACGAGGAGATTGAGATTATTGAGGTAAATTAAAGTTATGACAATTTTTATCCCCCACAAAAACGTTGAATCCAACATAAGCTTTGGTCAAGCAATAAATAAAGCACTAAAAGCATACATTGATCCAGAACTGAAGAAAAGAAAACTGGATAGCTTTGGTTCTGCCGGAATTGAAGTAATGCTCAATGGGAAACATAAAGTTTATCTGAACGATGAAGTGCAGCTGATACTTGAGTTTAAGAAAAGGAAGATTAATCCGAATGATGTCGGTAAACCTATCAACGTCGATTTACATGAGATCAAAGATGTTAAATGGCATGATAATGCCCTAGATAAAATATCAGCAAAAATAGTAGTAGTTCGTTTTAGTAAGGATTGGTGGATTTGGGATGCAGATTTCAAATATAACAAGAATCTTGAAGAAAAATTCAGAGTAACTAGGACATTCAAAATTCGGGGCGGTGGATATTTGCCGTTAAATATACGCAAGCAGGAGAAAGCCCAGTTTATGAAGGATTGGCAGACAGGGTTGGAAAAAGAGCTACCAGCAATGTGGCAAAGGCATATCACCGTATCACAGAGATACCGTGGTGCAATGGTCTACGATGGTAACTATTTTGATATTTTTTCTCATGCGCAAGAACTTTATGTTCTTGGTTATTACTATCCATCTATAATCGTCTGTCGAACTGCAGCTGAACAAAGTCTCATACAAATTCTTTTGAAATGTGGAAAGAGATTTGAGATTTACAAAAAGATGCGAGGTACACGAAGATTAAAAAGCATAGAACAACTAGTAGAAACTTGTCGTAGTTACTCTTTATTTCGTGGTAAATATCCAATAAACAAAACATCCGCGAAAAAACTAAATGATATTTCATATATCGCCAGTAATTTGGTGCATCCAAAGCATGATCTTGATAAGTTGGATTCTTATAAAGAAAAAACTATAAAATGTATGGATAACTTGCAGTATGTTATTAAACAACACCTGAACTTTATCAAAGATACGGGAACTGTATCAGGATATAGATTTACTGGTACGGCAAAACGCTTAAAGTAGTAAACAGGAATGCCTCAGAAATTGAACGAAACAATTACGATTAATTGGTGCTAAATAATTCTATGCCAAAAGATAAATACAGGGTTTATGCAAAAATAATTGGTGATGTGCTCTCCGCTAAAGACGAGATCCATTTGTATGATTGTGTAATCAAAAAAATGTCGCTTAAGGAACAGAAACGAAGAAAATTTAAGGCAATCGAAGCTAATATTAAGGATCCTGGTGATCCTCGTTACCATAAGAGTTACATTACTCGGAAAGTTTTTAGCGATCCGCGGTTTATTAAAACGCAATATGTTATTTATTGTGATTTGGAAATATATGATGAAAATGCAGCGCTAGGAATCGCAGTCAAACTTTTTGATAGAGTGTGCGGGTCTTTAGCTTTAGTAGCGTCATCTTGGTTTAATAATAAGCATAAACGCAACGACTATAAAAACTATGAGTATCAATTATGTCGAGTATATAAGTTAAAACCAAATGGAATTGAAACACCTGTAAACAACTTAAGAATAAATGGTGGAGGGTGGTCGATGATATGTAACCCGAACACTACAAATTTTAATGAGCTTGATTCCAAGATGTTATCAAGGATGCTTTCTTGTCGCGATGAAGTATTCAATAAATCCTTCAAATATTTACTACAAGCTGAAAAAGATTTTTATCTCCATGCTCGGCCTCAGATGCTAACAATTAACTTGTTCAAATGCATTGAACTTATCGTCTATTCATTTAATGGTAAGCGGTTCAATGACAAATTAAGAAAGGCGGCAATTGAGTTAAATCTTGCAGTTGATGATATTGAAAAAATTAAGAAATTGAAAAAAGCAAGGGATAGCGGAGATGTGGCTCATCCAAGAAGAGGATCTCGCTCTGATTTCTACCCTCCTCAATTTCCTGTTCCAGAAGACGTAGATTTCCCTAATTTTTGGTATTCTGGTTTGGTTGCGAAGGTGCTTCTCAAATACTTTCTATATATAGATAGTTTAATAACAATTAAATTGTCTTCAGATCCTCACGATATCGCTAATGAGATTATATCTGTCAATTATGGAGCATATTACGAAATAAGACCAAGTGTAAGAGGGAAAAGGAAAATCACTCATTTAGTGAAAAAGAAATTATCAGAATACTTTAGAATACCGTATTTTCGAATTAAGGTCAGAAAGTATAATTATCCCGAAATTATCTATCAGATTAAGGGTCATTTAGATTTTGACCTTAATCCCACGAGATCCAGGGGGAGATATAAAGTCATAATATTTCCATAATTAAGTTAAATGAGACAGTCCAAACTCTCCTTATCTAGTGTCTCATTTGTCTCATTTCTACTATAATGACCCCGACCGAGACGGGTCAGAGAAATATCCTCAAAAGACCTCAAAATCCTTCTTAAACCCTTGGTTCTAGACCGAGGATACCAGCTAATAAAAAGATGAAAATCTATGTCGCAGGTAAAGAACTGAAACGCGCTAAAGCAGTAATGAAAGTACTGCGTGATTCTGGTCATCAAATAACCTATGATTGGGCCACTAAGTTTAGCGGAGATAATCCAGTAGATAGATCGGCCGATGAGCTAAAGGGCGTTAGAGAAGCTGATTTACTGGTTTATTTATGGGAACCTGATCAAGAAAGTGCTCGCTATGAGACAGGTATGGCAATGGGCCTTGGTAAATCTATTATTGTATCAGGAAAACAAAATTCTTTTTTCTTTCATCTTCCAAATGTCCATTGCGTAGATTCTGATGACAAAATTATTCCATTGGTAAATGAATACATAAGATAGGTTCTAACGTCGTCCACGATGCCCAGCTAATATGAAACGCCGTCAATCGGAAATACAAAAGGACATTGTTATAGGATTTGTACCAGACTTAGTTCCTTTAGTTATATCTGGAGAAAAAACTCTCACCTACAGATTGGAAGATAATTATAATTATGATATTCTTCAACCAGGAGACTTAGTAAAGACAATAAATTCTGAGACAGAAGAGACCTTTGCAGAATTAGAAATTGTAGACAAATCATACACTACATTTGGCAATCTACCCCTTGATGCTGAAGAACACGAAAGGTACTCTTCAAAAGAAGAACAGCGTGATACCTTCCATAAATACTATAACCGAGAGATTAAAGATGATGAAAGAATTATTATCCTAGAATTTAAGATTTCAAAATTATTAGTAACATAGGTTTAACTTCGTCCAGTGTCCCCATCTGTAAAGTAACCAAACAATCGCCATTGAGGTGATTTTTTGGTAAAGTAAAGGATATGAAAATATACCTTGCTTCTAAAGCAGACAGAAAAGAAGAAGTCCAGTCAATGAAGACTACTATTGAACAGCATGGTCATGTAATGACCGTAGACTGGACGCAAGACGAGTGGATAGAACGTCCCTATGATGAATCTAAAGGAAAAGCACAATATAGAGCAGAGCGAGATATCAAAGCAATAGCTGAAAGCGATGCATTTGTTTTACTTACAGAAGAAGTAGCAAACAACAAAGGAATGTATGTTGAACTTGGAGCTGCCATCATTTTACACACACAGACAAAGAAACCCAAAGTGTATATCATAGGAGATTACACTTCACATGGAATCTTCTTCTTTCACTCTTCTGTTATACGAAAACAAAGCATTGAAGAAGTATTAGACGATCTTGAAGGATAGAGATATGATACTAAATAGGTTCTAACTTCGTCCAGTGCCCGCAGCCCGAACAATCAGATATGAACTTATTTTCT
>SDBV01001331.1_pt1 | contig 37196 bp, 29 predicted proteins | sample 2277081 | NCBI WGS metagenome assembly SDBV01 (sample SAMN10402039, study PRJNA504765) | marine sediment metagenome | isolation source: marine sediment core GS10_PC15, 223 cmbsf | place: Arctic Ocean: Southern Knipovich Ridge | collected 2010 | reverse complement strand
GCCCGGGTGTAATTACGAAAGCGGAAACTGTTATGATTTCGACAGAGAGACGACAAATATGTGGGCCGAACGCAATATAACCCGCGATGATCGCGGAGCTAATTATGGATTCATTGAGAAAACGCCGGAGCCGACAAGTGTATTCGTTGGAAATGTCGATGGTGACAAGGCCCCTGCCGGATGGTCAACCTTCAATATGCCGGCTTCGCTGTATCTGACCGAGAAGCCGGCCTTCTGGCCGGACGGTAAACCTTGGCCTTGCATTGGTTCCGATGTAGATGATTTTACCGGAACGCTTACAAAGTTACCTGCCCAGGATTGGTACGAAGCACTGCCTTAACGTGGTAATCGAGCACGGTGGTGAAATTTACGTGCTTTTCGCAGTGTAATGGGTTATATTACCGGGGATATGAAGGAACGTGAACGCAAACTTGAAGCTTTAGGTTTCCAACTGGACAAAGTGGCGGCACCGGCTGCGCTTTATGAGCCGATTGTTATTGATGGTACTACAGTCTATGCTTCCGGCGCGGTTCCTGTCGATAACGGTCAGCTTATCAGTAAGGGCAAAGTGCCATCCCAAGTCAGCCTTGAAGATGCCCAAAAAGCCGCGGCACTATGCGCTGCAAATATTTTAAGAATTGTTTGCAGCAAATTCGGTTCGCTCGATAAAATCGAACGAGTTTTGCGGCTGACCGGCTATGTCAACAGTGACAGCGATTTTACCGACCAGCACCTTGTAGTTAATGGGGCTTCGCAGTTGTTGATTGATGTGTTTGGTGATGCGGGGCGTCACGCGCGTTCAGCGGTTGGTGTTGCGCAGCTTCCATTGGGGTCAAGCGTTGAAATCGAGTTGATTTTAAAGCTGAAGAAAAGTTAGAGATAATGACTGAAGGGCAAAACAGGATTGCCAGACGTCAGATTCTGGCCGATGGCACAAGGCTTATTGGCGGGTCTTTGGCGTTTAGCCTGATAAACAAGGCCGGCAGAGCGGCTGCAACTTTACATACTAAAAGCCCTGAAAATACCACGCCGGACAAGATATATTACAACGGCAAAATAGTCACTGTTGACAACGATTTTACGATTGCCGAGGCGGTAGCGATAAAAGGCGACAGCTTTCAGGCGGTTGGTACAAACAAGCAAATCCTTGGAACGGCTGGTGCCAACACCGAAAAAATCGACTTGAAAGGTAAAACGGTCATACCGGGCTTAATAGAAGCCCACTGTCACGCCGATGAGGCTGCATTAAGCGAGCTTGAAGACCAAATCCCGGACGTTCATACAGTCGGCGAGGTTCTTGATTCAATCGCAGCAAAGGTAAAAAAGAAACAAGCGGGTGAATGGATTGTCTATCCGAAACTGTTTTCAACAAGGCTTAGGGAGTTGCGCTGGCCGAGAAAAAAAGAACTTGATAGGGTCGCGCCTGACAATCCCGTCTTTTTAGATGGTTCCTACGCAGCACAGGTAAATTCTTGCGCGCTTAGGATAAGTAATATTACCAAAGATACCGACCACAAAAGCGTATTGAAAGATGGTGACACCGGCGAACCTACCGGTTTTCTCAGGCGTTCAGCTTTTGCGCTGCTCAAGGATATGCCGCCGACAGAAGTCACTTATGAGCAAAGGCTTGATGCGATTGCAGCTATGATCGGCAGGTACAACAGCGTTGGGATTACGGGTCTGACAATAGCATCTGCGGGGCCGGCGACGATAGAAATGTTCGGTGACCTTTGTAATCGGGGCAAATTAACGGCGAGAGTGCTTTTGACTATGCACCTGCGCAATCTCGGTGTCGGTGCCGGTGACCGGACTGCTCAGATTAGAGAAAAGGTATCGGCGTTGGGTTTTAGCACCGGATTTGGCAACGAATGGGTCAGAGCCGGAGATTTAAAGTATCATATGGACGGCGGGATACTGACAGGAACCGCCTATTTGAGACAACCCTGGGCCAAGGCATATCCTGACAGAGCAAAACAGATTTACGGAATCACCGACTCTAATTATCGCGGTGTTTTGCTGGTTACAAAAGAGCAGTTGGTACCGATTATCAAAATTGCCTGCGAACTCGGATGGCGATTCACGGCGCACTGCACAGGTGGCGGCGGCGTGGATGTTATGCTCGATGCCTATGAAGAAGTTAACAAGGTCAATCCTATAAAGGGGCGAAGATTTTCAATAATACACGGCAACTTCTTTACAAAAGAAGCGATTGAGCGAATGAAGAAACTGGGTATTTACGCTGACTGTCAGCCGGCGTGGTTCTATAAAGACGCCGATGCTATGAAGTATGTACTTGGCGGCGAAGTAGTAAAAACCTTCCATCCGTACAAATCCCTTTTTGATGCCGGTGTTACGGTTAATGGCGGTTCGGACCACATGGTTAAATTTGATTCCCGTACATCCATAAATCCATATAATCCGTTTCTATCAATGTGGTCGGTGATTACAAGAAAAACCGAGAGCGGAAGTGTCATAAATCGAAGGCAGGGGATTACCAGAGAACAGGCCTTGCGGATGTATACCATTAACAACGCATATGCGTCTTTCGAAGAGAACATCAAAGGCTCAATCGAGCCGGGCAAACTGGCTGACATGGTGGTTTTGTCCAGTGACATATTGACCTGTCCTGAAGATGCTATAAAAAATATCAAAGTCGAGATGACAATGGTGGGTGGCAAAATTGTTTATGGATAGTTGTTACTCAAACTGACCGACTCGCCGTGCTGGCGCCCGTCGCAGCAGGTGGTCAGTTTGAAAAATCAAAAATCAAAAGTAAAAAATCAAAATTGCGGAACCCAGCACTTAAAATTTTTAAGTGCTGGATAGCTATTTTATAATATTTCTTGAGAAACATAATGTACTGTCAAAATTTGACTTTATACTGAGCTTTTAGTTTTTTTAGTTTTATCTTCATTTTTTTTACGATGTTTGAGTAAGAGGGGTCGTTATAGACGCACTTTAATTCGTGGGGGTCTTTTTTGAGGTCGAGCAATTCCCACTCATCCGTGTCGTAGAAGTGGATAAGTTTATAGCGGTCACTTCGCACGCCCTGGTGCCGGGCTACATTGTGTTGGCCTTTTTCGTAATAATGGTAATAAATGGCATCTCGCCAGTTTGCGGGTTTGCGGCCTTTTAATAACGGCAGCAGGCTGACGCCCTGCATATCGTCAGGTATCGTTACATTAGCCGCATCAAGAAATGTCGGTGCGAAATCTATGTTCTGGGCCAGGTGTTTAATCTTAGTTCCGGGTTTTATTTTGCCCGGCCATTTCATAACAAACGGCATCCGCAGTGATTCCTCATACATCCAGCGTTTGTCATACCAGCCGTGCTCGCCGAGGTAGAAGCCCTGGTCGGAGCTGTAGACAACAATAGTGTTTTGGGATAAGCCTGATTTTTCAAGGTAATCAAGCAACCGTCCGATGTTGTCATCCACTGACGCCACACAACGCAGGTAATCTTTGACATAGCGCTGATATTTCCAGCGGACCAGGTCTTTGCCCTTCAGGTTGCTCTTCTTGAATTTTTCATTTTTGGGATTATAAGCAGTATCCCACATCCGTTTTTGCTCAGGTGTCATCTGTTCGTATCCGAAGTTCTTAAAGTCACGGCCTAACTCGTCGGGTATCCCTATTCCAGGCACATGCAAATCATAATCGTACATCATGTGTTTGGCGATCATCATCTCGTTTTTCTTGAGTACGCTACTTCGGCCGGAGTAATCATCAAAAAGTGTTGGCGGCTCGGGGATTTCCACATCATCATACATCGTAAGATGCATAGGCCCGGGCAGCCAGGGTCGGTGCGGCGCACTATAGTGGCACATGAGTAGAAACGGTTTGTTTTTATCGCGGTCGTTTTTGAGCCAGTTGAGGGTCAGGTCGGTGATAATGTCAGTGACATAACCTATATATTTTTTGCTGCTGCGGGCGGTTTGGAATTCGGTGTTGTAGTAGCCGGCCCGGTTGCCAAGAATATGCCAGAAGTCAAAACCGGTTGGTTCCGTCTTCATGTGCCATTTGCCAACTATGGCGGTTTGGTATCCTGCCTTTTTCAGGATTTTGGGAAACGTCGGCTGCGTATTGTCGAACTTAACCAGATTATCGGTTTTGCCGTGAATATTGCTGTGCTTGCCGGTCAAAACTGTAGCACGGCTCGGAGCGCAAATTGAGTTGCCGCAAAAAGTGTTGACAAATATGGCACCTTCCGAAGCGATGCGATCAATGTTAGGAGTCTTATTAATTTTTGACCCGTAGGCGCTGATTGCCTGTGTGGCGTGATCGTCGGAAAAAATAAAAATAATGTTCGGTCTGCCTTTCGATGATTGGCCGGGGAATAACCGCGAACTTTCTGTGCAACCACTGAGTGCTGCTGCCGCTGCCCCTAAACCAATGGCTTTCATAAAATCGCGACGTGTATTACGATACATATCTATTTTTAAACTCCATTTCATATTTCCCATTTACACGTTTAAAAAGCACCCTTTTCTCCATACGACATCAATCATCTTACTAAATTTATCTTGAACTTTCAAGAAACTCCACTTTCAAAACCACGCTGTTGAAAATTTGTTTATGGATAGTTGTTACTCAAACTGACCGACTCGCCGTGCTGGCGCCCGTCGCAGCAGGTGGTCAGTTTGAAAAATCAAAAGTAAAAAATCAAAATTGCGGAACCCAGCACTTAAAATTTTTAAGTGCTGGATGGCTATTTTATAATATTTTTTTAAGAAACACAATGTACTGTCAAAAATAATCCATCTACTTTTGACTTTGTATCTTTTCGGCTTTTTGGTTTGACAATACCGGTCTAATCGATAATAATCCGTGCTTCTTTAGGTCATTAAAAAAGGGAAGGATATTATATGGAAAACCAGCAGGAACAATCCGCTCAAGAGGGGCCGGTTCTTATTAAAGGACTGCCGATGTTTACGGCTTCGGCACCGGAGGCCTTAGCAAAAGAAAAGGCCGAACTTGCGGAACTTGCGACCAAACCGATATTAACGCGATGGCGTGGTTATTATGCTAAAACCGGTCCCGGCTGGATGCAAAGCGCATTGACACTTGGCGGCGGCAGCGCGATGGCATCACTTTTCGCCGGAGCGTTCCTGCAGTACAGGCTGCTATGGGTTCAGCCGATAGCGATGCTGCTGGGTATTGTTATGTATGCGGCCATATCCCATCAGACACTTTCCACAGGCGTCCGGCCATTTGACGCTATGAAAAAATTTATTCATCCGTCAGTGGCGTGGATTTGGATTTTTGCGGCGATGCTGGCTACGATAATTTTTCATATACCACAGTATGCTTTGGCAGCTGGTATGACTGAAAGTATAATTAAGTCTGTTACGGGGTGGCAGCCGTCGCAGGGACAGCAGACATTGGTTCTTCTTGGCCTTGGTGTAATGTTTCTGGTTTTATCAACCATTATTACGTGGAGTTACAGCAGCGGAAGCAGGGGGGTCAGAATTTATGAGAGGACATTAAAAGGTCTTGTCTGGATGATTATTCTTGCATTTACAGTTGTGATTGTACGTATGTCGATTGGCGGTCATATCGAGTGGGGTAAAGTCGCCAAAGGATTTCTGCCGTTATATATTCCAACCGACCCGCGGGGGATTTCTGTGGTGATGGGCGCCTTTGGCGCTGCTATTGCCGTAAACGCAACGTTTCTGTTTCCGTATACGCTTCTGGCTCGCGGCTGGGGCAGAGAGCATCGAGGACTTTCAGGTTTTGACTTAATTTCCGGTATGCTGATACCTTATTCTATTGCTACGTCACTAATGGTCATCGCTGCCGGCTGTACTATTTATAACCCAGAAGGTTTTGGTTCCGGTGCGACAATGCTGTCGCCGGCGACGGCAGCTACGATGTTCGAGTCGGCGGGGCTTGGTGTGTTCTTTTCGCAAGTCGTTTTCGGCCTGGGGATAATAGGGATGGCGCTTAGTACGATAACCATCCATATGCTTATCTGTGGGTTTGCAGCGTGTGAGATTCTAAAAATCGAGCCTGGCGGCTGGCATTACAGGCTGGCTTGCCTGGTGCCTGCGCCCGCGATGCTTGGCGTGATACTGTGGAAATATATGGGGCCCTGGGTGGCGGTTCCGACTTCTGCGATCGTTGGATTGATGCTGCCGGTTGCTTATATAGCATTTTTCATTCTGCACAACAGCAGCAAGTATTTAGGCCGGGATAGGCCTCGCGGCAAAAAAGCGGTTATCTGGAACATTGCAATGCTTTTCGCGATTCTTGTTTCGATAGTCTGTATCGTTTATTACCTCTACGGGGTATTCGGTAAATAGCAATTTGTCGGCAGTGATAAAGCGTTTTGTTTCTTAACCAGAGGAGCGAAAAAGATATGGCGAAACTAAGCGCGTTCGCAGACGAAGTTACCGATGACTTTCTGGAGCAGGTCAAATACCTTGCCGACGAGAACGTAGGTTATATTGAACCCCGCTTCATCAATCAAAAAAACATTATGGACCTGGCCAGGAATGAGTTGAATGAAGCAGGGAAAATGATATTAGACTATGGTCTGAAAGTAAGTGCGATAGGCTCACCTATAGGCAAGATAAGACTCGATGAGCCTTTTGGGCCTCACCTGGATAAATTCAAACACTCGGTCGAGTTGGCACAGTTTTTTGAAACGCCTTTTATACGAATGTTCAGTTACTACGCCCCGGAGGGTGAGAACATCGACGATTGTCGCCGGCAGGTTTTAGAGAGGATGGCGGCCAAGATCGAGGTCATAGAGAATGTCGATGTCACTATGGTCCACGAAAACGAAGCCAATATTTACGGCCACACTGCCGAAAATTGTGTTGACCTTGTAAAGGCCATCGATTCGCCGAAATTTCGGCTGGTATATGACCCTGCTAATTTTGTCAGTGCCGGCGGGATAACCAATGCTGTCGAGGCCTGCTGGCTGGTGATGAAGCCTTACGTTGTGCACGTTCATATCAAGGACTGGAAACCGGGCGCGAATATCGGCAGCATACCGGGGCAAGGTGATGGCCAGATAAAAGAGCTGCTTGCCGAGCTTGCAAAAATTGATTACCAGGGCTGTCTTACAATGGAGCCGCACCTTAAGGCAGGCGGTCAGTTCGGAGGCTCAACCGGGCCGGAGTTGTTTTCGCAGGCAATAGCGGCGGTAAGGGAGCTTGCCGCAGAGGTCGGCCTGGCGTGCCAATGATTCCTGGATATGCTCTGTTGAAAACAGAACTGTTGTCATTGCAAGCTAAGGAAACTGTTGGCAGACTGAGTCAATTTGACAAAAGGCCGCAAAAAGGATATAATTTCGCAAGGTAAATGAACCGATTTAGTTTTTATTTTTTAAGGTAAGGACAAGATGTTGAGAGAAAAATCCGATTCAATTGTACGAATTTGTATTGTCATGATATTGTTGGCCCTGGTGTTGTTTGTTCCTTCCTGTAAGAAATCCGGGCCGAAGGAAACTGTCGAAGAGCCTGAAGAGTCGAAACAGGTCGATGTCAAGGCCGGCGATACCGAGACCATAAAACCGGCGGTCGTTGCCTCTTCGGAGCCTGTTGGGATTGAGATAAAGCTGCCGAGAAAGATGTTTGTGGGAACGCCAACCAATGTAAGAGTTGCGAACCTGGAAAAGCCGTTAGGCAAAGCCCGTCCGCCTTTTTATGCACCGGCTGGAACGAGCAATGTAGCTTTAGGCAAATCAGTGGCCAGCACTGACGATATGCCAATTATCGGTGAGATTGCGATGATTACCGATGATGATAAGGAAGCCTCCGATGGAAGCTACGTTGAGTTGGGCCCTTTTATGCAGCATGTTACCATCGACCTGGAAGCTGTGCACGAGATATATGCGGTTGTGGTATGGCATTATCATAAGCAGGGGCTGGTTTATTATGACGTGCTGGTGCAGACCGCAGACGACCCTGACTTTATCACGAACGTCCAGACCGTATTTAATAATGACATCGACAATTCCCTGGGTCAGGGTGTCGGCGAGGACATGCACTATGTCGAGACCAACGAGGGCAAACTAATCGATGCCAAAGGTGTGCGTGGGCGTTATGTCCGGCTGTACAGCAACGGCAACACCAGCAATGAGCTAAACCACTATATTGAAGTGGCGGTTTACGGCAAACCTGTAGAATGAATTACCCGAAAAAATGCTGCGTCCTTATCCTGGCTGCAACGATACTGGCAGTCGGGTTGCGCGTCCCGAGATTGGGGCAAAGGCCGATGCACGGCGACGAGGCGGTCAACGCAGAAAAGTTCGGCCTGCTGCTGGAAAACGGCGATTATAAATATAACCGGGCCGAATATCATGGCCCGACGCTTAATTACCTGACACTTATTCCTGCCTGGTTGAGTTCAGCGGGTAAATTTACCGAGGTGACCGAATTTACGCTGCGTATTGTGCCTGTGGCTTTCGGGGCCTTACTTGTCTTGCTGCTTTTGCTCGTAGCCGATGGATTAGGCAGGGCAGTCGCAGGTTGCGCAGCAGTACTTGCGGCTGTCTCTCCTGCGATGGTTTTCTACAGTCGCTATTATATTCACGAGATGCTGCTGGTATGTTTTACCTTTGGGGTGATTGCCTGCGGGTGGCGATATACCCAAAACAAAAATATGAAGTGGGCATTATTGACCGGGGCGTTTTTGGGGCTGACATACGCAACGAAGGAAACCTGCATTATTGCTTTTGGTTCGATGTTGTCGGCGGTTTTGCTTTTGGTGATTATTCAACGCCGGCAGGGGGATAAGGCTGCGGCGCTTACTAAAACAATAAGACCCTGGCATATTGTTATTGCCATTGCAACTGCGCTTGTAGTTTCAGCATTGTTCTATTCTTCGTTTCTGACTAATCCGGATGGGATTGCGGATTCGGTCAGGGCATACGCGGGTTACTTCAATCGTGCCGGCCAAAATCAATCGCAGACACATCCCTGGTATTATTATCTCAGGATGCTGGTCTATTCCAGATATCTCGGCGGGCCGATCTGGAGCGAAGGTCTTATAGTTCTTTTGGCGGCGGTGGGTTTGGTAGCGGCAATGACGAGAAAGGGTGTGGGTGGTGTTAGTTCCGGTTTGCTCAGATTTATTGCCTTTTATACGATAGTTATGACGGTTTTGTATTCGGCTATTCCGTATAAAACGCCTTGGTGTTTTCTTAGTTTTCTGCATGGTATGATTCTTCTGGCAGGCGTAGGGGCGGTGACATTAGTAAAGTTGTGCCCGAATATTCGGACTCGATGCGCAGTCTGCCTGCTGCTGGCAGCCGGCACAGGTCATTTGGCCTGGCAGGGGTATCTGGGAAGTTACAGGTATTATGCCGACGTAACAAATCCATACGTTTATGCTCATACTACCACAGACATCTACACAATTACTCAGCAAATTGAAGATGTGGCAAAGGCCCATCCCGACAGGGAGGATATGTATATTCAGGTAATTTGCCCGGAGCATGATTACTGGCCGTTGCCGTGGTATCTTCGCGGTTTTAGCAAAATTGCATGGCAGGACAACATCAATAACGATACCCCGGCTGCAGAGGTGATTATCGCTTCAGCGGGTCTGGAGCAGGCGGTAATAAAAAAAATATACGAGCAGGGTGCCGCAGGCGAAAAGAAACTGTATGTTCCTTTATTTGATTCAGTTGTCCAGTTGCGGCCGCAGAGCGAATTACTTGGGTTTGTAACCAAAGAGCTGTATGACCGCTGGCAGCAGGAAAAAACAATCCAATCACAGATAAAATAAGCCAAATGACTCAACCATCGCAGGAAATTAATCTTGTTAGCAGCGAGCCTGGCGCAATACCAAACCTGCAGCGGTTTTCGCATCAGGCAATGGCGACCACTTTCGAGATATTTATTGTCCATCCGGATGCTGGTTATGCCAGCCAGGCGGCTTATGCGGCCTTTGGTGAGATTGACAGGCTGGAAGCGGAATTGAGCCAGTTTATTGAAAACAGTGACGTGGCGAGGATTAATAATCTGGCAGCAGGTCAGCCGTTGCAGGTTAGTCTGCCGACCTTTGAGTGTCTGCAAATCGCCGGACGTATGTATGATGAAACTGACGGGGCTTTTGATATTACAGTCGGAGCTCTTTTAGACGGCCGGCTAAATACAGGAGTGTCTGGGGTTGAATTGGACCAGGACGAGCATACTGTTAAACTGGCGGTTGATGGTGTTAAGGTCGACCTTGGCGGTATAGGTAAAGGTTATGCGGTTGATATGACAGCCGGGCTTCTGGACGAATGGGATATTAACGTTGCTTTGATTCATGGCGGATACAGTTCGGTTTTGGCGGTCGAGGCACCGGCTGGAACCAATGGCTGGCCAATTACATTCAGCAATCCGGCTGATATGAAAAAGACGTTAGCACGCCTTGAACTGCGGAATCGTGCCGTCGGCGCCTCAGGTCTTTTGAAGGGCGCACATATCATTGACCCGCGCACGGCAAAACCGGTACAAGGTAACAGTGCCGCGTGGGCGGTTGCATCCGATGCCGCAACTGCCGATGCGCTTTCGACCGCATTTATGGTTATGACGCCGGAACAAGTCAATCAATATTGTCAGGGCCATCCGGATGTGGCGGCAATGATTATAGTCGGTGGGCCGGACACAGAGGCACAAAACAACAGGAGTTGTCGTTACGGCCGATGGGAAAGCCGATAAGTAAGTTAATTTGGCTGAAACCTGGTTCTGGCCTGGCCTATCAGATAGAAACTTCCTGTTATGCAAATCAGGTCTTCTCTGCTGACGGCGCTATATGCAAGTCGCAGTGCCTGGCCTAAAGTCGTAGCCGTCTGGCACATCTTGCCGGATATTTCTGTGTACATATCAGCCAAGTCGTCCGGGGAGACAGCTTTGGCTGAAGAGTTTCGGGTAAATATTACTTTATCAGCACCGTATTGCAGTTTACGCAACATTCCCTCAATGTCTTTGTCGTTATTGCATCCGAAGATTACGACCATCGAATCATAGGGGATGTTCTGACCTATCGCGTGTATCAGGGCTTCGATGCTTGCGGCATTATGTGCGGCGTCAATCATAATCCTCGGGTCGTCGCAAATCATCTCCATCCGGCCGACAAGTGCGACATTGTTCAAGCCGTCGATGGCTTTTTGGTCGTCAATTTTATAGCCGCGTTCTTTGAGTTTGGCCAGTATAGCCAGAGCCAGTCCACAGTTCACAGCCTGGTGATTTCCGTACAGCGGTACACGGAGATGCTCGAATTTGCTCGTTGCTGTTGACAAACAAATCCGTGTATGAGGGCCGTGCTCACGCGATGTTTCAAACCGGTATGAGAAATCGATGTCAGTGCCTGTAACACTGAGAGGCGCATCGACAGCAAGTGCCTGGGTTTTTAAGACGCTCATGGCTTCCGGCATTTGTTTGACCGTAACAATTGGTACGCCACTTTTGAAGATGCCGGCCTTTTCCTTTGCTATGCCCTCGAGTGTGGTTCCAAGCTGGTGTTGATGGTCGATGCTGAGACTGGTTATGCCGACGACCTCGGGCTTGATAAGATTCGTGCTGTCGAGCCTGCCGCCGAGACCTGTTTCTATTATAGCGATATCAACCTCGGCGTCGGCGAAATGCATAAACGCCAGTGAGGTCATAATCTCAAAGAAACTGGGCGGGTCGGTTTTGCTGAGCTTCTCAACAGAAACGTAGACCCTGTTGAGCAGGCCAAGCATTTGCTGGTCGCTGATCATTTCGGAATTGACGACAATCCGTTCGTGAAGATGCGTAACGTGCGGCGAAGTATATAAACCAACGTTATAGTCGTTCGACTCAAGCATTCTTGCGAGCATTGTGGCGGTAGAGCCTTTTCCTTTTGTGCCGGCTATATGGACTGTAGAGATTTTTTTGTGTGGATTATCCAACAGAGACAGCAAATTCTTCATCCTGCTGAGGTTGAATGTCGTAACGTTATAGCGAACGTTCTTTTCTTTTTCGTAGTCGGTCTTGGTGGAAAGGTACTTTATGGCCCTGTCATAAGTGGTAAAAGCCTTTTTGCTTCTGACCCTTACAACCTTGGCGCAGTTCTTTTCCGTTTGTTTCTTCCGAGTTTTCTTTGCTGTTTTTGCCATAGACCCATTAGTATAGCAAATGTGACCTCTTGGGTCAACTACGAGGCCGCAAAAACAGCAGAAAAGGGGCGATATCGGTCTATATTACGGGACATAACCGCTTGTGTGCAAAAAAGTTAGAGCAAAAACGGGATCTTTGATATTTTCTTTACGAAAATTTATCTATTATCAGCAGCGCTGAATACAGAATTAATTATTCTTATAGAAATGCGTAATGTGATGTGCCAAATTCTATCGGTTGTCAATGATGGCTTTTGCGATGTCGTTAATAGCGCCTCGGGTTTTTCCATTGGCATTGGTGGTCAGAATTGAAAAAAGGTAATCGCCGTTGTCGGTGCTGCATACGCCGGATAAGGCCTTGATGCCGGCGATATAGCCGGTCTTGCCGAAAACTTTGCCTTTGTATTTTTTTTCTTTGAAGTGTTTGCGAATCGTTCCGTCAACGCCGCCAATTGCAAGGGAGCTTTTGTAAAGCCGCCAGTGTTTGCTCTTGTAAACGTCCAGCAGGACGCTGGTAATCGAGTTCACACTGAGTTTGTTTTGCCTGCTGAGGCCGCTGGCGTCGTCGATGCAGAACTCGGTGCCGGCTATGCCGATATCCAAAAGATATTGTGAGACAACGTCTGCGCCTGCTGCCCAGGTGCCAGGTGTGGTGCCGGGGTCTGTTTTAGCAGCGATGGTTTTGAGTAAGGCCTCGGCTGCAAGGCCGAAACTGTTCTTATTACATCTGGCAAGGCAATCGGTCATTAACGTATGGTATTCGGCCAAGGGTCTGAAATTAGAATTCGGGGCTATCTGTTTTTCTATAAGTTGGCCGGTTGTGCGGATGCCGGCGTTGCTTAGGTTCTGGGCCAATAAAAAGCCGAAAAATGCTGCGGGCCTTTCGATGGCAACAGCAAACGGTCCCTGCTGTTTTCTGCATTTGCCGCGAACGATAAGGTCATTGGGTTTTTGCGGACGGCGGTAGGCGCCTACAGCGCCTTTGCCTCTCTGGATAGCTTTGACCCGGTTGGTAATCTTTACAAAGCTGGTTTCGGGCTCAACAATGACGGCCACCCTGCCGCCGGTGTTTCTGGTAGTAATCTCGATGCAATTTCCGTTGTAATTCAGGCCGCTTACCTCGCAGGCATACCATTGATTGAGTTGCTCTCTGGGCCAATTCGGATGGACCCGCTGGTCGTCGAATATGTTAGTGTCTATAATAATGTCGTTGACCTCGGCGATGCCGTTCTGCCTGAGTGCCGCTGTTATTTCCTCGAATATCCAGTCTTTTTTTCTGTTGTATTTAGCATCGGTGATCTTATCGCCAAACAGCGGGTCGCCGCTTCCAAAAACCACCAAATTGTTACCGCAAAGCCCTATCCGTGTGACGTATTCGTAGCTCGGTCCCAGATATTTAATGGCGGCAGCGGTGATGATCAGTTTCATATTCGAGGCAGGCAGCATTGCCTTGTTTGCTCTGCGGGAATAAACTGTTTGGCCGGAATCCGCCTTTACGATATGAACGGCGAATTGCACTTTTTTCTGCGACGGCCGGGCAATGATAGAATTGATTTGCTTTGCCAGGTCGGCCTTGGCAACACCGATGAGACTTATGCAAAAAAGGGCGGCAGCTAATAATGTTTTTGTTCCGATTTTCATATCGCAGCAGTTTATTACCATAAATAGCGACACAATTCAAGCAGAGATGATATATGATGCGACATTTATGCTTGCATAAGAGGTTGTTACTGTAGATAATTAACTTTGTAATCTAAAAGTGCTTATTTCGAGGTTTTTGTTATGAGGATAGGTTATTTTGATTGTTTTGCCGGTGCCGGCGGTGACATGATAGTGGCAGCGATGCTCGATGCCGGGCTTGAGGCCGAATTTCTCAAGGCGCAATTGGCGACTTTAGGCATGGACGGCCTGGATATACAAATAAGCCAGACCAAACGGGCGGGGCTGCGGGCGCTTAGCTTTGTGCCTAAAGCGCCCGACCAGCGGCATCACAGGAACCTGGCCCAGATAACCGAAATTATCAATCAAAGCGGAATCGACCAAAAGGCCAGGGAAATAGCGATTGCTGTGTTTAATAAGCTTGCGGTCGCTGAAGGGGTTGTACACGGCAAAGACCCGGGCGAGATACACTTTCATGAGGTGGGGGCGCTGGATTCTATTGTTGATATAGTATCGGCTGCGATTGGGCTGGCGGCTTTGAAAATTGATAAGGTGTATTGCTCTGCCTTGAGTGTGGGCGGAGGAACTGTTAAGTGTAGTCACGGCCTGATGCCGGTGCCGGCGCCCGCGACGGCTGAACTGATAAAGGGTGTGCCGATTGCGGCAGGGCCTATACAAGCGGAGTTGCTGACACCGACGGCGGCGGCGGTTCTGACAACGGTTGTTGAGCAGTTCGGGGCGCTGCCGGCAATGAAAATAGAAGCGATTGGGTGTGGGGCGGGGTCGCTGGAATCGGAGGGGTTTCCCAATATCCTGAGGCTGATCATAGGGCAGGTTGTAGAAGATGCGCAGGCTAACGCGGATTCAGTGTGTGTGCTCCAGACAAATATCGATGATGCCAGCGGTGAGCTGGTTGGGTCGGTGATGGATAAGCTGTTCAAGAATAACGCACTGGATGTGTTTACTACGCCTATCTATATGAAACATAATCGGCCTGCGATCCAGATGTCGGTTATCTGCGAGCTTAAAGATGTTGGCCAATTAGAGCAGGTTATCTTCAAACAAGGAGTTACGTTCGGCATCAGAAAGCAGGTTCTACAACGGAGCAAACTGGCAAGGGAATTTGTGAGCGTGCAGACCGGGTACGGTGAGATAAGAATCAAGGTCGGGATGCTGGATGGTGAGGTTGTAAACGCTAAGCCGGAATTTTCGGACTGCGCCGCAGCCGCTAAAGAACATAACGTAGCTGTGAAAACTGTTTTGGACGCGGCGATGAGCGCTTACAAAAAAGATTGAGCGTTTTGTTGTGACTTCGGAGAAAAAAATGAGCATTAAGAATTTCACACGCAGACAGTTTCTAAAGTCATTGGGCGCCGGTGCCGCGGCAATGGCGATGTCGGGCTGCATAGGTGATTTTGAGAGAGCTTTTGGTGGAAAGAAACGCCCAAACATTATCTTTGTCCTGGCTGACGATTTGGGCTACGCCGATTTGGGTTGTTACGGCCAGATTGAGCGCGGGCGCAAAGGTTTGCCTGCCATTCAAACGACTAACATCGATATTCTGGCGGCGGAAGGGGTGCGTTTTACCGACCACTATGCCGGCAGCACGGTGTGCGCTCCTTCGAGATTTTGCCTGATGACCGGCAAACACACCGGACGGCCGGGTGTGATTGGTAATAAGGGCGGTAATTCGATAAGCGAAGATGAGATTGTAGTTACCCAGTTACTCAAAAAGGGAGGCTACACGTCGGGGCTGTTTGGAAAATGGGGATTGGCGGGGACGCCGGAGTTGCCGGGTGCGCCACTGAAGAAAGGATTCGATGAATACTTCGGCTATCTTAACCAGGCCCATGCGCATAATTACTATCCGGAATTTCTTTGGCGAAATGATGAAAAGGTTTTTCTGCGAAATGAGGTTGCTGAAGAATCTAAAGCGCATGGCGGGCTTGCTGGGATTGCGACCAAACGCCTTGACTATTCGCATGATATGATATTTGACAAAGCGCTGGAGTTTATAAAAAAGCACAAAGACGGGCCTTTCTTTTTGTATCTGCCTGTGACCATTCCGCACGCTAATTCAGAAGCCAAGCCCCAGGCCAGTGAAAAGTTCATACCGAAAGAGCTTGCCGGCCATCGCGAGCGTGCGGGCATGGAAGTGCCGGACGCCGGGCAATACCAGGATAAGGACTGGCCGGGCCCGGAAAAAGGTTATGCTGCTATGGTCAGCCGATTGGACAGTGATGTTGGTCGAATGATGGCCTTGCTGAAGAAGCTGAATATCGATGAAGATACGATTGTGTTTTTCAGTTCGGACAACGGCCCACACGATACGGCAGGCCACGACCCGGAATTTTTTGATTCGAACGGGCCGCTTCGAGGTATCAAGCGTGACCTGTATGAAGGCGGTATCAGGGTGCCGCTGATAGTTAGATGGCCGGGTAAGATAAAGGCAGGAGCGGTAAGCAACCACTGCTCTGCGTTCTGGGATTTTCTGCCTACGTTTACGGAACTGGCAGGAGCAGAGGCGCCGAAGGGGATTGACGGGGTCAGTATGGTCCCGACGCTGATGGATGAGCCGGACAAGCAAAAGACCCACAGGTTTCTTTATTGGGAATATCGCAATAAGGAGTTTGGTGATGTAAAGGCGGCGAGGTTTGATGATAAACGGACTGGTGACTGGAAAGGTGTTCAGTTGGATTTCGTGAAAAATCCGAACGCACCGATAGAGGTTTATAATCTCAAAGAAGATATCGGCGAAACCAGGAATGTTGCCGCTGAGCGTGCCGATATTGTTACAACGTTCAAAACTTATTTCCGGGCCATCGAGGCCGAACAAACGATGGGCAGTTCAATGGGTTGATATTGGATTAATTGTGGTTTAATCTATGAACATGACCAATGGTCAAAGGATAAGCTATGTCTAAAAACATAAATCGCCGTAATTTTCTGGGAAAGACCCTTCTCGGCTCGACTGGTGTGGCATTAGGTTTGAGCAGCTTTGAAGAGAAACGGCTGCTGGCAGCATTAGCGGCACCGCAAAGGCGTACAAAGACACCAGAGGCAAAGAGTTCTGCTAAAAAGCTGCCTTTGGGCAAGATCGGCAATGTTAAAATCAGCAGGTTAATCTGTGGCGGCAATCTGATTAACGGTTGGGCACATAGCAGGAACCTGATTTATGTATCAAGCCTGTTGAAGCACTATTTTACAGATGAAAAGATACTGGAAACCCTGGCCATAGCGGAGGAAAACGGAATAAATACTTTTATTGGAAATACATGGGCACGTAGCCGGGGCCTTGAAAATACCATCGGGATACTCAAAGAACATTGGCGACGGGGGGGAAAGATACAGTGGTTGGCACAATGCGAAGCCGAAATGCGGGACGTAACCAGGTCTATCAAAATAGCGATTGATAATGGTGCTGTCGGGGCCTTTTTGCAGGGTGGCTGCGGGGATGACTTCGTCAAAAACGGACGGGTGGATTTACTCGGCGAATCCGTATCATTTATCAGGAAAAATGGACTGATAGCGGGTGTTTGCGGCCATGTGATTGATGTTCCGATTAGTGTAGAAGCAGCAGGTATAGAGCCGGACTTTTACATGAAAACTTTAAACACTGAAAATTATCAATCGGCAACACCGCTACAGACTATCGAGTTCATGAAAGAAGTTAAAAAACCCTGGATAGCTTACAAGGTACTGGCAGCCGGTGCCATACATCCGAAAGAGGGCTTGCGGTACGCATATGACAACGGTGCTGATTTTGTTGTTGCGGGCATGTTTGATTTTCAAATCGAAGAGGATGTAAGTATCGCCAATGAGATATTGTCGCAAGTCCTTAACAGAAAACGTAGCTGAATGTCATAAGAACCTGTGAGTCGATCAATAAAAACATATGCGCTTTACAGAACTCAGTGAGGACGTAACGATGTGGAAGGCCCCGGGGGTCTTTCTTTGTGTATCCGGACTTATTGTGATTGCGACGCTTGTATGCAGTTGCAGTGAAGATACCGGGCTGGAGAGAAGCGTTGTAAAAAAGACAAGTGGGCTTGTTCCAACGTATCTTCGGTGCGAATACCTTACAGAACCCTTGGGGATTGATGTGACAAGTCCAAGATTAAGCTGGATTGTCGAATCGAGTCAGCGAGGTCAGAAACAAACCGCATACCAGGTTATCGTGGCAAGTAGTGAAGAAAGCCTGAAGAGTGACAACGGTGATTTGTGGGATTCGGGGAAAGTGACATCCGATGAGACGGTCGCGGTAGCGTATGATGGAAAACCTCTTGAATCACGAGTGCAATGCTACTGGAAGGTTCGGGCCTGGGACAAAAACGGCAAAGCATCGTCATGGAGCAAAGCTGCCAGATGGGGTATGGGGCTGCTGGCCGAATCAGACTGGAAGGCGAAATGGATTGGATTTGACGCAAGGCAGGCAGTGCCGCAAAAAGAAGATATAGAGCCGGAGAGTCTGCTTAAACACTGCTGGTGGTTATGGTATCCGGGGGGCCAACCCGATAAAGGTGTGCCGGTCGGGACCTGTTACATTCGCAGTACCATAAAGGCCGATGCAGACAGAAAAATCAAGCAGGCGCGCTTGATTATACGTGTTGATGACGAGGCGGTTGCGTATATCAACAGCGAAGAGGTGGCAAAGTTTAAAGGTACAGAGGTCGACGGTATATGTGACGTGAGTGACAAACTCAGAGTTGGGGAAAACATTCTGGCCATTGCGGCGACGAACACCGGTGACAAGGATAATCCAGCGGGAATCATCGGTAAGCTGCTTATCGAATATGAAACCGGACGACCGGCGGATATATGGATTAATTGGGGGGCCAAAACTTCAAAAAACGCAGGCGAAGGCTGGACAGAAGCCGATTACGATGACAGCGATTGGTCACCTCTTAAGGTGTTCGCAAGGGTTGGTGATGAGCCCTGGGAGCATTTGAGGCCGCAACGGCTGGAATTGATTCCGCCGGCATATCTGCGAAAAGATTTTTCCATTAAGGGGCCTGTCAAGCGTGCGATGTTATACGCATCGGCACTCGGCGATTACCGGATGCATATAAACGGGCAACAGGTCGGCAAAAACTATTATACTCCCGGCTGGACGGACTATAAGGCGAGGGTCTACTACAACACCTATGACGTTACAGAATTTCTTGCAGAAGGTGACAACGCTGTTGCTGCGATTCTGGCAGACGGTTGGTATGCCGGCTATGTAGGGGGGTGGAGTATAAAAAACCGCTATGGCAGCCGCCCGCGTGTGATAGGTCAAATGCATATAGAGTACAGCGATGGTTCGGCAGAGATTATTGCCACGGATGAATCGTGGAAGGCTGGAGCCGGGCCGCTGGTAGAAGCGGATTATCAGATGGGTGAAGCATACGACGCGCGAAAAGAAATACCAGGTTGGGACAAGGTCGGCTTTGATGAAACAAACTGGGAGAAAGTAGATACCGGCAGGGAGATGGAGCCGGAACTCCAGGGGTATCCGTGTCAGCCGGTAAAAAGAATCGCGGAGTTTAAGACAATAAAAATAACCGAACCGAGGAAGGGATGTTACATATTCGACCTCGGTCAGAATCTTGCCGGGCTGATTCGGCTCAAAGTTCGGGGCCAAAAAGCCGGCCAAAAAATTGTGATGCGTTTCGGCGAGAGGCTTTATCAGGACGGAACTTTATATACTTCAAATCTGCGGGGCGTGCGCGCGACCGATACCTATATCTGTCGTGGTGACGATGTGGAAATGTGGCAGCAGCAGTTTACCAATCACGGTTTCCGATATGTCGAGGCCAGAGGCCTGAGGGGCAAACCCGCCAAGGATATGATTGTCGCAATTGCCTTGAGTTGTGACACGCCGGTGGTGGGGACATTTGAGTGCTCGGATAAGATGGTTAATCAACTGTTCAGCAATATTTACTGGAGTCATGCGATTAACTTTACCACGATTCCGACCGATTGTCCGCAGCGTGATGAGCGGCTTGCCTGGACAGGAGACGCGCATATGATTATTCGTACAGCTTCTCTGAATACCGATGTGCAGAATTTCTTTGCCAAGTGGCTTGTGGACCTTGAAGATGCCCAGCGGCCGGATGGCGATTTTCCCTGCTTTGCTCCGTATCATAAAGCGGGGTATGGGGCGAGCGGCGGGGCGGCGTGGTCCGATGCGGGCGTTATCCTGCCCTGGACGCTTTACCAGGTCTACGGTGATAAGCGTGTGCTGGAAAAACAGTATGAGAGTATGGTTCGGTTTATGGATTATTATATAGAACTTACCGGGGATGACTGTCTGCCGCCGAAAAAGTTTAAATGCTATGGTGACCACCTCAATGTCAAAGCCGATACGCCTAAGGATGTAATCTACTGCGCGTACTTTGCCTACACGAATAAACTAATGGGGCAGATTGCAGAGGTCTTAGGCAAAAAAGATGACGCTGAAAAATATAACAAGGTGTTTGAGAAAACAAAGGCTGCTTTCGGTAAGGCTTTCGTTGCCGAGGACGGCAAAGTCAAAGGCGATACGCAGTGCGGGTATGTTTTAGCTCTTCGCTTTGATTTGCTGGACGTCGAAAAACGAGAACTGGCGGCTGAGCATCTAATAGAGGCTATCAAGAGGCGGGATTGGCACCTGTCGACCGGATTTGTCGGCACCAAAGACCTGATGCCGGTTTTGTCGGAAATCGGGCGAGGTGACGTGGCGTATCGGCTGCTGGGTAACGATACGTTTCCGTCGTGGGGATTCGAGATAAAGAACGGCGCGACGACGGTTTGGGAACATTGGGGCAGCTTGAAGCCTGATAAAAGTTTTCAGTCCCCTTTAATGAATTCATTTGCGCATCATCCGCTTGGGGCGGTGGGGCAGTGGATGTATGAGAACATCGGTGGTATCAGGACAGATGGGCCCGCCTATAAGCGTATCATTATCAGGCCTGAACCGGGCGGAAAACTTAAGTTCGCTAAAGTCAGTTATAAGTCGAGCAACGGAACAATAATCAGTGACTGGAAAATTGAAGGTAAAAAATTCAAACTCGATGTCACAATACCGGCCAATACTACTGCGACGGTGTATGTGCCGACAAAAGAGGCCGGCAGTATCACCGAAAACGGCAGGGCTGCAAGCCAGGCCCAGGGTGTTGAGTTTATAAAATATGAAGATGGGGCAGCGGTTTTTGCTGTTGAATCCGGGACTTATCAGTTTGTATCAAAACTTTGATCCTTGAACCACGGAAGAGAGAGAGGTTAAGTATGAAGAAGTGTCGGTTTTGTGCCGAAGAGATTCAGGATGAGGCAATAAAGTGTCGTTTCTGTGGAGAGTTCCTGGAGGAAGCCGGCGGTGCGAAAGCAAAAACAAAATGGTATTTTACCACGTACGTTGTTGTAATTGGCCTGCTGAGCTTGGGGCCCCTGGCACTTCCTTTGGTGTGGTTCAATCCGCGTTATAAAATAATAGCCAAGCTTGGAGTGACGGGTCTTGTGATTGGGCTTAGCATATGGCTTTATTATCTTATGACAGGGATGTATCGTACGCTGATGGACCAGATAAGAGCACTTGGTGTTTAATTAGGCGGGATTGTAGCGGTTTGTTATAGGCATTCTTCTGTCTTTGCCGAAGGCTTTCGGAGTAATTCTGACACCCGGAGGCGATTGTCTCCTTTTATATTCATTGCGGTCGACCATGCGAATTACCCGGGTGACAACGTCTTCGGGCAGCCCTGTTTCGGCTAACTGCTGGACGGATTGGTCCTGTTCGATGTAGCCTTTCAATATGCGGTCGAGCAAATCATAATCGGGTAGAGAGTCGATGTCTTTTTGGTCCTGTCGCAATTCGGCGCTTGGTGGACGTTCTATTACACTGACAGGAATAAGGTCACGTTTGTGGATTTTGTTAATGTACCTGACCAATTGATACACCATAGTTTTTGGTACGTCTTTTATGACGGCAAAGCCGCCTGCGGTATCACCATAGAGCGTTGAATAGCCGACAGCGGTTTCGCTTTTGTTGCCGGTAGTCAATACGAGATAACCGAACTGGTTGCTAAGTGACATCAGTATGCAGCCTCGGATTCTGGCCTGTAGGTTTTCATAGGCTATGCCGCTATTGTCCCAGCCGGCAACAGCGGTCAGGGTATTGTCGAATTTATCAAGTACGTCGGCGATGGGGATGGTGCGGAATTCGACACCAAGATTGCCGGCGGTTTTTTCGGCGTCGCTAATTGTTTCGGGGCGGTTGAACCTGGATGGCATCGATATACATACGACGTTTTCTGCGCCGAGGGCATCGACGGCGGTGGCGGCGGTCAGGGCCGAATCGATTCCTCCGCTAAGGCCTATGACTATCTTAGTAAAACCGTTCTTTCTTACATAATCGCGGGTTCCGAGTATCAGCGCATCGTAAACCTCTGCAATAGGGTCGGCGGAGTCGGGGTGCTCGGTATCAGCTTTTACGCTTTCGATATTGACTTTTTTATCGGTGCCTGATGTAATATCAGCGACGAGCAGGTCTTCGGCAAAGGCTTTTGCCTGGCTGATAACGCGGCCTGCAGAGTCAACGAACATACTGCGGCCGTCAAATACCAGTTCGTCCTGGCCGCCAACGAGATTGCAATAAGCCACGGCACAGTTGAAATGCTTTGCACATCGGCTCAGCACAGCACGGCGCTGATTTATTTTGCCTACATAAAAAGGTGACGCGGATATATTTATTATGAGGTCTATACGGGGGATGTCAGCCAGCAATCTGTTTAACGTCTTTGGTTCCCAGATGTCTTCGCAAATCGTAAGCGCGACAGCCAGGCCGTCAATATCTATAACAATCGGGCCGGTGCCGGGCTGAAAATACCTGCGTTCGTCAAATACGCCATAATTCGGCAGGATGGTTTTGCGGTAAATCTTTTTTATCCGGCTGTTTTCCAGGACGGCAAGTGAATTGAAAGAAGCGGATTCATCGAGTTCGGCGAAGCCGGTAATGATGGTTTTGTCGGGGCAATTTTTTGTCAACTCTTCAAGGGCCAGACGGTTATCGGTTAAGAAATGTTTTTTGAGCAGCAGGTCTTCAGGGGGGTATCCACAAACCGACATCTCCGGAAAAACAACAATATCTGCGCCAAGGTCGGCGGCTTCGGTATAGAGCCTTTGCATAGTCTCGATGTTGCCGGCAATGTCACCCACCGAAGCATTAAATTGTGCCAGAGCTACCCGCAGCGGCATTGATAGTTCCTCTACTTTAGAAACAGCATTTCCGCATATGTCGGCAGCGGCCAGATGTCGGCATCTACAATGGTTTCAAGTTCGTCGGCTGCTTTACGCACCGATTGCATTGCCGGAACGATGTTGTTGTGGTACTCTTTGGCCTGGGCGGCAGTATCTTTAGTTGCGACAGCTTTTTTGACAACATTTTCGAGGGATTCAATTCCGTCATGCAGCGAATCAATCAGGGAGCAGAGTTTTTTGAGCATATTATTTTCGGTATTGGCACCGGCGGCCTTAACAGCATTGATGGCATCGGCAAGGTGCTTAGAATATCGGATGGCAGCGGGCAGAATTTGGCGCTTGGCGATATTGACCATGGTCAGGGCCTCGATATTGATTTCCTTGCTGTAAATCTCCAGCAATATATCGATGCGTGCCGCTAATTCGGTACTGCTTAAAACCGCGTGTTTTTCAAAGACGCGGATGTTTTGTTCATCGGCCATTACGGCATTGAGAGAATCAACGGTGGACGGTATGTTCGGCAGGCCGCGTTTCTCGGCTTCTTTGACCCAATCGTCAGCGTAATTATCGCCGTTAAAAATGATACGTTGGTGCTCGGTCGCGATTCTTCCAAGAATTTTTTGGGCGGCGGCTTTGACGTCTTTGGCCTTTTCCAGTTCGTCGGCGATTTCAGCCAGGACATCGGCCACAATGGTATTCAGCACGAAGTTCGCCCCTGCAATCGACTGGGAAGAGCCTACCATGCGGAACTCGAACTTATTGCCGGTGAAGGCAAATGGTGAGGTGCGGTTACGGTCGGTGCAATCCTTGGGCAGTGGCGGGAGTGTCGAAACACCGAGTTTAAGTTCATCCTGCTGTTTCGATGATTTGGGACTGCCATTGGCAAGCTGCTCGAAAATATCGGTGAGTTGATCTCCGAGGAAGATAGATACGATTGCCGGCGGGGCCTCATTGCCGCCAAGACGATGCTCGTTGCCGGTATTGGCGACGGTTGCGCGCAGAAGGTTGGCGTATTTGTCGGTGGCGCGTATGACGGCGCATAACATAACCAAAAAGACCATATTATCGTGTGGCGTCCTGCCGGGGTCGAGCAGGTTTATGCCGTTGTCGGTTAACATGCTCCAGTTGTTGTGCTTGCCCGAGCCGTTGATGCCGGCAAATGGTTTTTCGTGAAGCAGACAGACAAAATCGTGTCGCAGTGCCACCTTTTGGAGCATTTCCATAATAAGTTGATTGTGGTCGGTGGCGACATTGACAGTTGAAAAAATCGGGGTGATTTCATACTGGGCCGGAGCAACCTCATTGTGCTGGGTTTTGGAAGAGACTCCGAGCTTCCACAATTCCATATTAAGTTCGTTCATGAAAGATGCCACACGTTCGTGAAGCGTGCCGAAGTAGTGGTCTTCCATCTCCTGACCTCTTGGCGAATCGGCTCCGAAGAGCGTGCGGCCGGTCAGCACAAGGTCAAGACGCTGCTCATAGAAAGAGCTATCAATTAAAAAGTATTCCTGCTCCGGACCACAGATAGCAGTGACTCGTTTTGAGGTATTATTGCCGAGGGCCCGAAGGACCCGCAGGGCCTGGGTGTTGAGAGCATCCATTGAACGCAACAGCGGCGTCTTCTTGTCGAGAACTTCACCGGTATAAGAACAAAATGCGCTCGGAATGTAGAGGGTGATATTTTCACCGTTTTCCTTGATAAAAACAGGCGATGTGCAGTCCCAGGCAGTGTAGCCGCGGGCTTCGAAAGTCATCCTCAAGCCGCCGGAAGGAAATGAAGAAGCGTCCGGTTCGCCGCGAGTAAGTTCCTTGCCGCTGAACTCCATCACGACCTGACCTCCAGATGTCGGCGAGATAAAGGCATCGTGCTTTTCGGCAGTCAGGCCGGTCATCGGCTGGAACCAGTGGCAATAGTGCGTAGCGCCTTTTTCGATAGCCCAGTCCTTCATCGCGTTTGCGATGATGTTGGCAGTAACGGCATCCAAAGGCTGGTTGCCCGCCATGGTCTGGGTCAGGGACTTGTAAACATCGTCCGGCAGACGCTCGCGCATCACAGCGTCGTTAAAGACGTTCGCACCAAATACCTCGACTATCGAATCGTAAGATTGACTCATATTAAGCCTCCTGCTTTTTGCGTAAATAATATTGTAAACTATTATAGTTTTCTGTGATTGTTCATCAAGCAGCAATTTTCAAAACGATAGGGTATGTGAGATTTTTTTCTGGCTTTTATAACATCTTTTTGTTGCAGCAGTTATCAGTTTTTTTGAAAGTAGATATGGCAAATAGAGGAGTTCTTGATGAATGCTTTGGCATAGATGAGTTTCAGCCCTTTGACTCTGAACGTGGTTGTTACCTCTGCCAGAGTATAAATCGCAGCTAAGCTAACAATAATGTCTTGAGTCAATTATAATTTTCCTTCACTGACAGTTATTTTTACCGTTACTTCATAACACTTACCTCAACTTAGAACTATTAGGGGGCGCCCCCCATGGGGGGCAAAATATGCGATATTATTTATCCTTATTTTTCCTCTTCCTAGCCAGGCCCATACAATGCCTTCCATTGTTTTACCCGTCTCTGGAAAGTGCGGAGTTGGCCATCCTGATATTTGCCGGGATATTCACGCTGAAGAGCTTCAAAAAGCGATTTGGCTTCAAAGCCGGAGTTGTTTTTTAGGAAGTCTTCAATCCAGGGCCACTCCTCAGCGAAGGCGTCCGGATATGTGGGCCAGTCATGAATGGCTTGGCATTGGCTGGGTAGCGCACCTAATTTTAAATACTTGCAGACGGTTTTACTGCTCATACCAGCCTTGTCTGCAAGCTGATAGAGGTATTTGACCTTGTTTTTCATAGCGAATAATGTCCTTACCTGATTGTCGGTAACCATCTGTAATCTTCTCCTTTATGGAAATCTATAAAGTCTATTGTCTACGATTAATACCCGGTACTTTTAACTGTCGCCGGAAGGTAAGAATAATTATCGCTAATCACAATAATGTATACAAAACACGAGATGGCTGAGAGCTTGCCAAAAATAGTCTCAACAGGGTCAAAGCCGTTAAAAATACCGACCAAGCCCCAATTGAGTGCCCCCCTATAATAATCTGAGCAGGGGCGAGCCATCCTGCTGCATTCAGTTTTAACATTTCTATTTTTCCCTAAATCAGGTTAGCAACTGAACTTAGTGCTCTTTATCAACTTATATGATATATCTTTCGCTCCTTATGAGCCGTTTGTAATCACGAGGTCCTGGCTGGTTTTTTTCAGGTCTCAACAGGCAAATCATATTGCTGCCACGTTTCGAAACCGCCTTCGAGTTCCATTACCTGATAGCCCTGCTCGGCGAAGTGCATCGCGGCGTCCGCGGCCAGATGGCAGGCTTCGGAATAGCAGTATATAATGTTGGTCCTGTCTCTGCTTAGGCCGGCAAAGGTGTCCCATTTGTCCTTGGGCAGGTTGACGGCTCCGGGGACGTGGCCTTTGGCATAATCGTCGGGCATACGCACGTCAACGATATTTATATTCTCGTGTCGCTTTATCATACCACTGAGTTCAGACGGGCCGGTAGTGAAGTTCATCTTGGCCCTGAAAAACTTTACCGCTTTTTTGGTACTTACAGGGGTCATTGTAATTTCCTTTCGAATAAATCTGTTAACGAATACGTCCATTAGCTTATACGTTAGGTACTTTAGTTGGGTCTGATTGTCAATCGGGGGCGGGCCTGTTTCTTCGGTAGGGAAAAACCCTACACCATTGCCGAATACAAATAAACATTTTTTGGTCTTGACAGGTGGCAGTACCTTATAGTACCAAATAATTGTGAGATTTTAGAGTGACTGTCCTAAAGAAACAACTTGGCTTGGCGGATGTCTTTTCCGTGGCGGTTGGAGCGATGATAAGTTCCGGCCTGTTTGTTTTGCCGGCGATTGTTTTCTCAAAAGCGGGCCCGGGGATTATATTATCTTATTTTTTCGCGTCTATTTTGATAATTCCCAGTGTTTTGAGCAAAGCCGAATTAACTACGGCAATGCCGCGGGCGGGGGGCACATACTTTTTTATCGAACGAAGCATGGGTTCGCTGTGGGGATTATTCAGCGGATTTGCAAGCTGGTTTTCTTTGGCATTGAAAAGTGCCTTTGCCGTTGTCGGTATGGCTATTCTTGTCGAGGTTGTTCTGCAAACAGTTTTTGCCGTGCAACTGAGTCAGTGGCATTTGAAAGCAATAAGCGTTCTTTGTTGTCTTAGCTTTACAGCATTGAATATTGTAAGTGTCAAGCATACAAGCAGGTTTCAGGTTTTGCTTGTTGGGATACTATTGGGGACACTTTCGCTGTTTGTCTTTTTCGGGGCAGGAACCGTAGAAGTTGTTAGATACCAGGGTTTTCTTGAAAAGGGTTGGCCGACGATATTTGCGACGGCTGGCCTTGTCTTTATCAGCTTCGGGGGCTTGACTAAAGTTGCAAGTATCGCCGAAGAGGTCAAACGTCCCGGCAGAAACCTGCCGTTAGGGATGATATTAGGCTGGTTTGTTGTAACGGTGTTCTATATCGGTGTGATTACAATTATGGTTGGCGTTGTGGACGGCAAAGAACTGGCAGAGAGTTCTTTGCCTGTATCACTGGCGGCAAGTAAATTTATGGGTTCAGCAGGATTTGCGATTCTGGCAATAGCGGCGATAGCCGCTTTTGTAACTACCGCCAACGGGGGGATACTGGCGGCGTCCCGGTCACCTATGGCAATGAGCAGGGACAAGTTGCTGCCGCCGCATTTGGCTCGTGTGAATCCGCGATTCCAAACACCTCACATCAGCATATTGCTTACAGGCGGATTTATGATTGCGGCGATTATTTTTCTTGATATCGAATCGCTGGTAAAAACGGCCTCGACGTTAATGATAATACTTTTCATTCTTGTCAATGCCAGCGTGATTATAATGCGCGAGAGCAGGATACAGAGCTACCGGCCAAAATTTATTTCGCCTTTATATCCTTACATTCATATTTTTGCCATCGTTGTTTATAGCCTTCTCATTATCGATATGGGCAAGGTTCCGCTGCTTATTACCGCGAGCTTTGTCGTTTTGAGCACGGCCTGGTATTTTCTCTATGTTTCCAAACGCGTGAGCAGGGCCTCGGCGATAATGCACATTGTGGAACGAGTCACTGCCAAAGACCTTAGAACCGTCACCCTTGAGAATGAGCTGCGGGACATCCTGATGGAACGAGATGAAATAATCGAGGATAGATTCGACCGGCTTATAAGAGGATGCGAGATTCTGGATCTGCGGGGCAGAAAGACTTCCGAGAAAGTGTTCCGGAAGGTTGCCGGTATTCTTGCCGAGCGCCTTGAAACAGATGAATATATTCTTTTAGAGAAGTTTCTGCACCGTGAAGCAGAAGGTGGAACGGTGGTGCAGCCGGGCTTTGCCATACCGCACATAATAGTTGAAGGTGAAAAGAAGTTCGATATTTTGCTTGTTCGGGCGGCTGACGGCATTGACTTTCCAAATGTCCCTGACCCTGTTCGTATAATGTTTGTTTTGGCAGGCAGCAGAGACGAAAGAAATTATCACCTTCGGGCATTGATGGCGATAGCCCAGGTCGCTCAGGAGAAAGAATTTGAGCAGCGATGGCTGGCCGCCAGAGATACCGAGGCGGTAAGGAACCTGATTCTTCTGTCAACACGGAAGAGAGACATTGTTACGTAACGGTAAATGGAAACTATTGCTGTGGCAGAAGTTTTCCGCCTGCGTCGATTGTTTCTTTCGTGAATACGCGTGAAGGAAGGGTGATTTCTTTCGGAACTTCTTTGCCGTTTAAGATATCCAGTGCTATCTGGATCGCTTCTGCGCCGCCGGTGGGGTATTCGAAAGTGGCAGCCAGAATTCCCTGTTTTACGTAGGCCTGCCCTTCCTGCGGCAGGGCGTCAATACCGACAAAGACAATATCGGTTTCGCGTCCGGTGGCCAGCGCAGCCAGGTATGCACCGTGCGCACCTGAGTCGTAGTGGGCGTAGACCAGGTCGATATCGTCAAATCGTACCAGGGCGGATTCCATTTCTTTGCGAGCGTGTGCTTTGAGCCATTTCATATCGGCTTCAAAAATTATTTCGATGTTACTTCCTTTGATACCCTCTCTGAAACCGGAGTGACGGTCCTGTGCTGTGGTTGAGGTCATAAGGCCCTTGAGTTCGACAACCCTGCCTTTACCGTCGAGGAAATCAACTATCCATTTACCGGCGGCCTTGCTGATTATTTTGTTATCGGCGCCGATAAAGCAGGTGTACTGGTCACCCAGGATGCGTCTGTCGAGAATTATAACAGGGATGCCCTTCTGGTAGGCCTGGGTGACTACCGGTGTCAGGGGGACGGCTTCTTTGGGCGAGATAATAAGAACATCGACGCCGGCACTAATAAATTCTTCGGTTTGAGCCTGCTGTTTCAGAGTATCGTTTTGTGCGTCTTTGTATACGACCTTTATTTCGGGATGTGCGGCGGCGGCTTTTTTGATGTCGGCGTTCATCTGTACCCGCCATGGTTCGCCCAGTTCGCACTGGCTCAGTCCGATTGTCCATTTAACATCGCCTCCAGCAGCGTCTTTGTCTTTCTTGCTACAGCCTGTCAAAATCAAAGTGGTTATAAGTACAAGCAAAAAAATCTGTGCTATTTTTTTCATCGGTTCTTTCCTTTCGTTATTTGCGTCTTTTCTGTAACAGCACTGCGGTGATGATAATGGCGCCGGTCAGCATTAGCCTTTTATCTTCACCCAAGGCGTTGATGGCGATAGCCAAGGTCACCGAATCGCGCCGAAAGCCAAACTATTGCTGTGGCAGAAGTTTTCCGCCTGCATCGATTGTTTCTTTTGTAAATACCCTTGAAGCGGGCGTAATTTCTTTCGGAACTTCTTTGCCGTTTAAGATATCCACTGCTATCTCGATGGCTTCTTTTCCACCGGTGGGATATTCGAAGCTGGCTGCCATTATACTCTGTTTTACGTAGGCCTGTCCTTCCTGCGGCAGGCCGTCAATACCTACAAAGGCAATATCGGTTTCACGGCCGACGTCCAGCGCCGCCAGATATGCTCCGTGTGTACCTGAGTCATAGTGACAGTAGACCAGGTCGATATCGTCAAATCGTATCAGGGCCGATTCCATTTCTTTACGTGCTTGTGATTTGGCCCATTTCATATCGGCCTCGAAGATTATTTCGATATCACTTCCTTTGATGCCATCTCTGAAACCGGCGTGGCGTTCCTGTGCTGTGGTAGAGGTCATAAGCCCCTTGAGTTCGACGACCCTGCCCCTGCCGCCGAGGAATTCAACTATCCATTTGCCGGCGGCTTTTCCGATTTTTTTGTTGTCAGCGCCGATGAAGCAGGTGTACTGGTCACTGATTATGCGTCTATCGAGAACTATAACAGGGATGCCCTTCTGGTATGCCCGGGTGACTACCGGCGTAAGAGGGACGGCTTCTTTAGGCAAGATAATAATAACATCAACGCCTGCACTGATAAGTTCTTCGGTTTGTGTCTGCTGTCTTAGCGTATCGTTTTGGGCGTTTTTGTAGACGACTTTAATTTCTGGGTGTGCGGCGGCGGCTTTTTTTATGTCGGCTTTCACCTGTACCTGCCATGGCGCGCCCAACTCACTCTGGCTCAGTCCTATCGTCCATTTAACATCGCTTTGGGCATTGTCTTTATCTTTCCTGCTGCACCCTGTCAAAATTAAAGTGGTGATAAGTACAAACAAAAAAACCTGTGTTATTTTTTTCATTGGTTCTTCTCTTTCGTTATTTGTGTCTTTTCTGTAACAGTACTGCGGCGATGATAATGGTTCCGGTCAGCATTAGCCTTTTATCTTCACCCAGGGCGTTGATACTTAATATCTTTTCCATATATCCTATTACCAAAACTCCCAGCAAAGTCAACCATATTCCTCCCCGGCCGCCGCTTAAACTTGTTCCGCCGATGACGACCATTGAGATAGCGGAAAGCTCGTAACCGATCCCGGTTTCAGGATCTCCCTGTAATTCCTGGGCGGCCTGACACAGGCCTGCGACGGCACAGAATAATCCGCTGGTCCCGTATGCGAGTACCTTGGTCGCTGAGACCGGCACGCCTGAGAGCCTGGCGGCTTCTTCATTTCCTCCTATAGCATAAAAGTATCTTCCATGGCGCAGCTTTGTAATTAAAATCCAGGAGATAATAAGACAAAGCAGGAATATTAATGTCACCACCGATACATTTTCTGCCAGGACTTTCGAGTTGATGAAATTGAATATGGCGGGCACATCGACGTATTTATATGTTCCATCTGCCTGCTGGACGGCGGTTGAGATTTTTTGTCCGCCAGTTGTTAATTTGGCCAGGCCTCGAGCAAAGACCATCATCGCAAGAGTCGCTATGAACGGCTGGATTTTGAAACGTGCTATAAAAAATCCTGAAGTTGCGCCGCAGGCTATGCCCATAACAAGACACATCGCTATCGCAAAGAAAGCCGGCCATCCCCAATGTATTGTGAAAAGCGAAAACGATACGGCTGTTAACGCCAGGATGCTTCCGACTCCCAAATCGATTCCTCCTGAGATAACGACTATTGTCATTCCGCACGCCAGAATCCCATATACCGAAACCGACCGCAGCATGTCACGATGTGTGCCCCATTTGAAAAACGCGCCGTCTGCATTGAAAATAAGGCCTATCGCGAACACTATAACAAGCGCAGCAAGCGCCCGGACGGTTGGTGAATGCAGCCAGCCTGCGGTTAAAGATTGTGTTATTGTGCTTTGTCTGTCTTTTGCCATAATACGAGATTCCTTTGCGTATTTTAATTTATGGACAGAATCTGTCCCATCGCGGCGTTTAAGATTTTTTCCTGCGTCGCGTTTTGATGTGAAAACTCAGCGGTGATTTTACCTCTGTGCATTACAATAATTCGGTCGCTCATCGCCAGCAGTTCCGGCATTTCCGAGGTGATCAGTACTATTGCGATGCCTTGCGATGTCCATTTGTTCATAAGCTCGTAGATTTCGTGCTTGGCTCCAATGTCAACACCTCGCGTTGGTTCGTCAAGCAGCAGTATCTTAGGGCAGGTTTCTATCCACTTTGCCATCACAACTTTCTGTTGGTTTCCGCCCGAAAGTGAACTTACCGGCTGTGTGAGTGACTTGGCCTTTAGTTTCAGTGATTCGGTCTGTTTGGCAGCAGCGGCCAGTTCCTGTTTTGGCTGGAGCCAGTTGGCCGGCGAGAATTTCTTCAGCGATGCCATGGTAGCATTGTGAACTATGCTCATTTGCATCACAAGGCCATTGGCTTTACGGTCATTGGTTAACAGGGCTATGCCGTGTTCGATTGCTTTTTTTGGCGCAGTGGGCAGGAATTTTTCGCCGTCAATTTCAACTCTGCCCCTGGTGTTTTTTCCGTAAGTTCCGAATATGCCGTTTAGCAGTTGGCTGTTGCCGGAGCCCTGGAGGCCTGCCAGTCCTACGATTTCACCGCCCCTTACCGAAAGAGAAATGTTGTCAACTGCCCATTCAGTTCTACCGCCAGGGTTGGGTACGGAAAAATTTCGAACTTCGAGTCGTGGCTTGCCGGGCTTTGCTGTGTGATGCGGAAACTGCTGGTTCAGTTCTCTGCCGACCATCCACTTTATTAACCGGTCACTTGAAAGCTGTGAAGCATTTTCCGTTCCGATATGTTGTCCGTCGCGCAGGACGGTAATTCTATCCGCTATGCGATATATTTCTTCCATCTTGTGTGAGATATAAATGATGCCGCAGCCTTTGCTTTTTAGCTGCTCGATGATGCCGAACAGTTTTTCAACTTCGGGGTCGGTCAGTGCGCTTGTAGGCTCATCCATAACGATAATACGGCAGTCAAATGCCAGGGCCTTGCATATCTCTATCATCTGCTGAATACTTATAGGATAATCCTCGACCTTGCCTGCCACGTCCACATCAAGGCCCAGATCGGCCAGCAGTTGGGCGGCCTTTTCTTTCATAGAGTTTTTGTCCAGGCATAAGCCTGTGGTTTTTTCTCTGCCAAGGAAGATGTTATCAGCGACTGTCATCGGGCCGACAAGCGAAAGCTCCTGATGGATAACCGAGATGCCCTTGGCGGCGGCCTCGTGGACGGATTTGAAACGCACAGGTTGTTCGCCTACATTAATCTGGCCGGTGTGGTCGGTGTGAACGCCTGCAAGGATTTTGATTAGTGTGCTTTTACCCGCGCCGTTTTCCCCTGCCAGGGCGTGGACTTCACCACTGTACAGGTCGAACGGAACGTTGGTGAGTACCTCTACGCCGGAAAAGGACTTACAGATTCCGTGCATCTGGAGCAGGTGTTTGCGCTGTTCTTTAGTCACGAAATAGCCCTTACTTTTGAAGATTTCAGTAATTTGGTTTTATTGCCGTTTTGCCGCCTAAATCAAAGAGATTTTTTTCCATATAGGCATAAAATCCTGTTTTTAGTTGAATGAATTTCTGAAATTAATAACTTCTTGTTTTGTAGGCATTGAATTGATTGCACCGAGAGTCTGCACAGACATCGAAGAGGCATAAACCCCGAAGCGGACAGCCTCAATCAGTTCCATCCCGTCTGCTATGCAATGCATCATTGCTCCGCTGAAAACATCTCCGGCTGCGGTAGCGTCCTGCACATTAACTTTTGGTGAGGCGATATGTTTTTTAATCTCATGGTTTAATATCACAACTCCTTTTTCGCCGAGAGTAATAACGGCATTTTTTACACCTTTATCAAGAAACCAATCAGCCGCTTTAAATGCCGAATTCTCATCGACAACTTCAATTCCCGTCAGAAAAGCCGCCTCAGTTTCATTTGGTTTTATAAAATCCAGGTGACAATAAACAGATTCATCAATACTTCTGACAGGTGCCGGGTCAAGCAGTGTTTTTATTCCCATTGAATGAGCTTTTTTGATACCGTGTTCTACAAAGTCGATATTGAGTGCAAGCCCAAATCCGATTATATCGCATTTTTTAATCAGATGTTCGTTGTTATCGAAATCCTGGCGCGTGAGTTTGAAATTAGCCCCAGGTGCGACAGTTATCATATTGTTGCCGTCCCTGTTTATTATTACGAAAGCTACACCGGAATGAGCAGAACTGTCTTTGCGAATACCGTCGGTATTAACTCCGAACTCTTTGTATGTCTGAAGAATACCTTTGCTATATATATCTTCACCCACACAGCCGATCAGAAATACCTTGCTGCCGAGTCTTGCCGCCGCCAAAGCCTGGTTCGTACCTTTACCACCTGTTTCACTAATGAATAAATCAGCGGCAACTGTTTCTCCCAAAACCGGAAATTTCGCAACTTTCATTGACAAAGCGGCTAAACAGCTTCCTGCGATAACAATTTTACCTGCCATCAGAAATTTATCCTTATTCCCGGGATTTTCCATTTATACCTGCCCAGCTATACCGCTGAGCCACTTTTCCAATACACTATCAAATCTATCTCGCAAAATCAAGATTTCTGACTTCATCTCGAAGATATTCATCCACAATAATTGCAAAAACACGAATTTGGCAACTGATTATTAATTTTTGGGGGGAAGGTCACTTGAAGCCTTGTAAAAACAATAGGTTACAACGAGTTACACAAACACGCCCGGCAGGACTCCGACTCGCCGTTTTGCTTCGCAAACCGAAGCAGCGAGTCTTGAACCTGTCGCTTCGCTCCCTATAGGGGCTCCGTCCCTCTGGCGGCCCCGCAGTTTTGCTTTGCAAAACAAAGCAACGGAACCTGTCACCCCGACGATGTGGGGAAATTCTTTCCCCACACCCCTTGAGGTTCGAGCCCTGCTGTAAACCGCGCCCGGGAGGACTCGAACCTCCAACCTTCGGATTCGAAGTCCGCGACTCTATCCAATTGAGCTACGGGCGCAACGGCTTGCTGCACAAGCACTTATGTCTTTTCGAGGCTTAGTGCGTTTTCCTATACTACAACCTTGGCTACAGCCATATAAGAGTTTGCAATATAGCGGTTTCATTGGATTGTTATGTTGTATGTTAAGGATGTCACTCATGGCTAAAACCAATTCTAAAAGAAAAACACGTTCTGACAAATTTCCCCTGACTTTACATAAAACAGGCCAGTATTGCAAGAAGATTAAGGGCAAACTCTACTATTTTGGCACTGATAGGACAGAGGCTCTACAACGCTACTTAGAAGATGCCACTTTTCTCCATACTGGACGCGGCCAAAAACGTAGATTGCGGGATGGTAGCATAACTATAAAAACTCTCTGCAATCTGTATCTGGAGCATCAAGATTTCCGCGTACAAGCAGGTGAACTGACTATTCGTCACAATATGGATCAGATAAAAAGCCTTCGTACATTAGTACGTTTTCTTGGTCAACATTGTTTGGTTGGCGAAATATCTGCTTTGGACTTACAGAATTACAAAAAAAAGTTACAAAAGAAATATAGTTCACCGCATAGGATTAATCTGGAAATAGCTATTATGAAGGCAATGTTTCACTGGGTGAAAAATAATGAAGTTATAGATGATGTTCCTAACATTGATGCTATCAGTAAGGTTAAAGCTATGCACAAAGAAAGACCCACTTTTACTGTCGAGCAAATACAGAAATTACTTGATAAAGCTTCGTCACAGCTACGTGCAATGATCTGGCTGGGATTGAATTGTGGCTTAGGGTGTACTGATTGCTCGGAGCTTCGGTGGAAACATGTAAACTTTAAGAAATCGAGAGTGCGTTATCCACGAGGGAAGACAGGTATTGTGCGAAACTTACCGTTGTGGCAGGAGACCGTTGAAGCATTGAAAGCTTTACCGAAGCTTAACCAGCGAATTTTCAATACACCTACAGGAAAAGCCTGGGTCAGAATGATTAAGACTGTTGACAAGGATGGAATCGTAAAATATACCAATAATGATTCAGTTGGCAAGGAGTTCTCCAAGCTTCTCAAAAAGACCGGCATCAAAACTGAAAAGGGCGTTGGCTTTTATACTCTCCGAAGAACAGCTGCGACATTGGCCGCAAGATCAGGGGATCCATTCGCAGTTCAGCAGTTGCTCGGTCATGCTGATCTGAAAATGGCTACGACTTATGTTCAGGATGTGTCTGAGCAGACGGACCGGGTTATTAATAACAGCAGAAAACTTATAATCCAAGATGGTTCTTAACTTTCGGGAGGCGCCTTGAGTGAGTTTTATGTGTGGGTGTGTTTGGGAACGGCTTTACTTTTTTACGTTCAAGATATTGGTTCAGCCTCGACCTCTTAACGCGGTAATGGCCTTTTTTAGCAACTTCACCGTTAGTTTCAACAATATCAACTGCTTCGAGTTCACCGTGGCGAATAAGACGATAGACAATACTCTTTGAGACCTTCAATTCTTTGGCAATATCATCAACAGTGAGCCAGTCTGATACTGGGGTTCTGCGAGCGATATTGATCATGTCAAGAAATCGTTCCATATACATAAGCAAATCTTGACATACTGCACAGTTTTTACTGTCAGTATTTTGAAGACTTAAATTGACTGGCTTTTTCTGTATCATCACAAAATTCTGAATATCATTTATTAACTGTCGCTCACAGCCAAATCACACCAGCATCGTCTTTTTTGATTTCAGCAATGTCTCTTGCTTTTAATCCTGATGGATATTGCAAAAATCTCAGCTTGCTAATGTCATAGTATTTCCGCACGCTTCGTTGTACATTCTTGATTAGACGCACTACATAATCGGACCAGTTCCGTCTATTGCGGATAAGCCTGATGGCTGCGGCTTCGGTGCGGTACCCTGCTGTTTCAAGTGCCTGTTCTGTTAGTATCAACCCTCGGCCTCTCGGATTAACGGCTTCAGCAAAGATTTCTTCAGCACCACTGTCAACCATATGCTTGACCAGTTCATCAATCTGGGATGGAGAATCAGCTATCCCAGGCAGAAGTGGACACAACATTCCATAGACTCGCAGTCCTCGATCATGAGCCTGTAGCAAAGTATCCAACCGATCTTCAATGCTGGATGCGTTTGGCTCAATTACCTTGATGATGTTACTCTTGTTTGGTGTCGCAGTGATGCTTAAGCCAACAAGGACACGTGGGCTACGATTCAAAACTGGGTCGAGGCGACAGGAAAAAAAAGCTGAACAGCGTGCTCCAGCAGAATATCTCGATAGTGCTTTGGCTGATTTCTCCAGCTATATTGCCGCCGATGAACTGTACGATGGGCCTTTCTGTGTATTGTCTATTGTGGA